>ERZ1643247.707-NODE-707-length-37446-cov-7.359472_pt1 | contig 37446 bp, 30 predicted proteins | sample MGYA00579264_ERZ1643247 | MGnify/ENA primary metagenome ERZ1643247 (study PRJEB29033, sample SAMEA4952262) | chicken gut metagenome | biome: Broiler Chicken; feature: Gastrointestinal Tract; material: Caecum | place: Ireland | collected 2018 | study: Broiler... | reverse complement strand
CTCAACCAAAATTAGAGGCAAACGGTAAAACTTGGTGCATCACAGCTTGCTATACAGACGCACGCGGTGTCCATCAGAAAAAATATCAGGGCGGTTTTCCCTCACAAGCAAAGGCTAAAAAGTGGGCTACATCATATATAACCGAAATGTCGAAAAAAGTTATTACCGATAGGAACATCACCATTAAGCAAGTAATTGAAAAGCTGCTTTATGAAAAGGAATTTGTCGATAAGGTATCGAAAAACACAATGGCTTTCTATGAGCAAGGCTTTGCTATCGTCTGCGACGCAATCGGGCAAATGAAACCCACCCAACCTACCGCTATGCTTTTACAGGATTTTATCAACGCACATCTTGATACTCCGAGAAAATGCAAAACTATCTGCCAATGTCTTTCCATTCTGTATAATTATATGGAGCGCGTCGATTTGATTGACAACAACATTTATCGCAAATTGAAGATTCCGCAATACACGCCAAAAGAAACCCCGTACTACGATTTGAAACAATAAAAACAGCTACTGAAAGCGATCCTTGATTGCGACAGCCCTATCTATACCCCTGTCTTGCTCATGGGCGGATTAGGGCTGCGCCCCAGCGAGGCGTTAGCCTTAACCCACGACGATATTCATGGGAACATATTGCAAATTGATAAAGCTGTGGTATATGTCAAAAGGAAAAACCAAAAGCTATACCTTGACACGGGCGATACAAAAACTGAAAAGAGTGTACGCGCGTTCCCTTTGGAAGATTCTTTCGTCAAAGAGATATTCTGATATAAGACGGCGCACAATATTCAATCTCCCTATCTCTGCGTAACACAAGACGGCAAACAACTGTTGGAGCGGATGTTCGCCCGACATCTCAAAAAGATATTGCTGGACTACGGTTTACCGCACATCTCCCCATATGGCTTGCGGCACACGTTTGGGCAGATTCAGAAAAGCATCAAAACGGATATTTACACCATCAGCCGCTTGATGGGGCATAGCAACATAGGAACGACCACTCGAACGTATTTTCACAATGATAATCTATTGAATACCGACGCTCTGAAAACAGTATCTACCATGATACAAACAGAAAAATAATGGAAATTCTCTAATAATTCTCTAATGAATTTCGCCCGAAAAACTATACACTCTGTATTTAGGATATAAAACCCATCAAATACACCATATATTGTGTATCCTGCCCAATGGGAAGATTCCAGAGTGGCCAAATGGATCAGACTGTAAATCTGACGTCTCCGACTTCGGTAGTTCGAATCTACCTCTTCCCACCAGCAAAAAGGCGATACCCGATCGGGTATCGCCTTTTTGCTGGTGAAAAGCTAATTTTACTCCCCTTCAAAACCGGAGTCCGTTCATGCTAAAGCGACAAACAAAGCCCCTCGTCGGAAGTTCCGCGAAGGGGCTTGATCTTTATATTTTTATGGCTCACCTCATTTTAAATCAAGTTAGCTTTTCAAATAATTTTATCACTTCGTCTCTTAAGGGCATTGACTGCTGAGCCCCTTGGCGCGTAACCGTCAGCCCCGCAGCTACGCCCGCATAAAGCATTGCATTACGCAAGGACATATCTTCTGCCAAACATACCGCCAACGCTCCGATATATGTATCCCCTGCCGCCGTCGTATCCAAAACCTTCCCCGCATTATAGGACGGAATCCGTACACAGCCCGCGTCCCCTATGCAGACAGATCCTTCTTCTCCGAGCGTGATCAGCACATTTTTTGCTCCGCGCCTCAAAAAGATCTCCGCACTGCGGCGTATGCCCTCTTCATCCTCAGGCAAGACCCCTGTGTAAAATTCCGTCTCAGTCTGATTCGGAACAATATAATCACAAAAAGAAAAGACATCGGTTCCAAGTTCAGCAGCCGGAGCCGGATTAAAAATCGTAGTCATACCTTTCTTTTTGGCAAGGCGCAAAGCATATTCCACTGCGGCGACAGAAACTTCACATTGCGTCACAAGAATGTCCCCTGCCTGTGCTTCCAAAAGCGCCTCTTCGATCAAAGAAATACCTACACGCGCATTAGCCCCACTGTCAAGCACAATCCGATTATCCCCGCCTACCACGAGGATTACGGCTGTTCCGCTCGGAACATCGTCATATACCTGCACATACCGGGTATCGACGCCGCTTTGCGCAAGCGCCTCAAGCAGGTCTTTACCGTTCTCTTTTCCGACGCAGCCGACCATACACACTCTGCCGCCAAGCTTTGCTGCGGCAGCCGCCTGATTGGCTCCTTTCCCCCCTGGATTTTTCATAAACCCACAGCCCGCACGCGTTTCCCCGCATTTCGGCAATGCATCCGTATGTACCACAAGATCCATATTCAGACTGCCAACCACATATATCGTTTTCATAGGCATTCCCTTTTAACGCTGCTCAAATATAATATTCAATGCGACCGGACGCTTCCGCCCTGTTACAATTTCAAACCGATATGGTCAGGATCTCCTTTTCTCTTTCCCTTTGCGGGGCGATGCCTTTTGTCCGCACAATACACTCGACCTCTTTCGGCGCACGGAAATCCGTTCGTATCGCATTCCCGACCCGTTCGTGCCGCACCCAAAGAGGTCCGTACGGCGTGGGAAATGCCCCCTCCGCCCATTGCAGGTCTCCGAGATCCGGCGCGATTTCCACCCGTTTGCAACCGGCTTCCAACACCCGTATACCCAACACGCATTCACTGAGGAACGGCACCGGTCCCGCCGCCCAACCATGGCACAAACTGTGACGGTAACCACTGTAACAGTACCCGCCATTGTCTCCGTGTACATCATATTCATCCGAAGCAAGAACAGTATCAATCGGCTTAGCACCTTCTGCCCAATCGATATTGAAATCCTCCCAAAACGTTGTTGCGCCTAGCTCAACCATTTTCCCCCAAAAGCCACGCACAAGGTCAAGCGCCCCCTTTGTATCTCCGGCACGGCTACGCGCCTGCAGCACATAATATCCCAAGAATGAAGACAGCCCCTTCAACGGTTCTACCGAAAATAGACTTTCGTTCGTCTTTTCCGCCTCAGAAAGTTCTGCCAACACGGAAAGCGCAGCCGCCTGTTTATTGGAACACGGTTTTGCTTTTGCGCGGCACAGGCTGTCCGCAGCCTTTTCGCAGGCAGCAATACGCGTTGTATCTGTTGACGTGCCAAATGTTTCCAGCAATCGAACCGCGCACTCCAAGGCAATTTTCAACAACGCCCGAACACCTTCCGTCTGCGCGGCAGCATCGCCCGAAGAGGGCCAATCGATAAACCTGTCCGTAATCGCCATGTCGCCATTCGCGTCCACACATGCAGCAAAACGTTCGGACAGTTCCCTTACATACGGGATTTGACGTCGGATAAAACTTTCCTTGCCTGTGTATAGCCAGTAATCATATACTATGCGCATCCACCACATCGAATAGGACGGGATCGCATTCATCCATTGCGACGGCGGCGTATTATCCCGCACGAATTCAAGACTGCGTTCCACACGTTCATCCGCCCCGAACAAACGCAGAATCGCGCTCGTTTCGGGATGCATATCTCCGATCCAAACCACCCTGTCCCGCTTTACGCCATCATAAACGTAGTCTTGCATATTCAAAAAAACGGTATGAGCCCCGACTTCCCAAATGCGGTCGAGCCGTTCATCACTGCAGCGAAACTCACCGATGCGCTCAGCATTGCAATGCACATATACGGCAAACACCTGACGAAACGTAAAAGAATATGTACTTTTGTTTTCTATACGAACAAAGCGGAACCCTGTATTACCGTACTCAAGCTCCCCCACCCAGGGAACTGTTAGCTCTTCGTCACGAACGGCATGATCGTTTGTTGCATTTTTACACCCGATCGGCTGCAACGCTTCCATGGCCGACTCACCGAAAGTAATACGAATACGCGCGTTCTTCCTTCCGCTGCATTCGTTACAGACGATCCGCACACCGCCTGAAAGCTCCTTCCCGAAATCGAGCAGGACAGCTGCCCCAGGTTCCAGCACACAACCAAGCGCACCCCCAAAAAAAGCCTGATCGCTATTATAACGCAAAAGGCTCTCAGCCTCTTTTACGCCGCCTGTCTCCCAAAGGATTCGTTCCGGTAATAAATATTCACGTATTTTTTTATCGATCATGGTCATCCCCTCGGAGACAAGCGTTCTATCTCCTCTTCCAAAAACTTTTTATCACATCCTGCGACATAGCGGAACATCCCACTTTCTTTCGGAACAAACCGCGTCCTGCCGTTCCCCTCTACAATAAGTTGCCCCGGAGCGGAGAGTTCCGCCCTTTCCGTTCCGCATACCGCCAAATACGCTGTAACGGGATCCCAGCTGCTTCTTCCCGCCATGGGCGAAACACCGGGAAATTCTACAGCGAACAGCCGCTCTTCGGCAAGAGCGACAGGATTCCCTGACTCACAGAATACATCTTTCCCTGTCAGAATATCTGCCGCGCTTTCAAACGGGATGCAGACCATCGGTACCGGGCAAAACGCCGCAACCGTTTGCGCGGCGGAAATATCCTGTACAATATTGAATTCTTCCCCGATCGTCCCGTCAAAGCAGCCTCCCATAAAATACAATGCTTCCGCCTTTTCGCGCATAATTTCGACACCTGTCAGCGGACTGAAAGCATCCGGTTGAGAACGCAACAGAGCGGCGATGTTACTGAGCGGACCGATCGCCACGACCGTGCACCGCCCCGCAACGGAAGCCAGTTTACCTCGCAGGACCGCAACGGCATCATCGGCCGCATCCGAACACCCAAATTTCTCCGCAAGTCCCTTCGCATAAACGTTCTTAACGTCCGCCGGAAGCAGTGTTCCGTTGTATCTTCCGATGGGCGGCACCTCCACCCCGTAATACCCGCAAATCGCGCGTACTGAGGCAGATGCACCGCCGCGAGTCGTCGATACCGTGATCCCCGCAATAAAACACCTTTCTGCTTTTTGCAGATTCAACAGTACTGCAAGGGCAACGGCATCGTCGCAATCGATCCCGATGTCGGTGTCCAATAAAATATTTTTTATCATGTCGGTAATTGCATCTCCAGATCTTTGATGCGGTAGGAAAACAGATTCTGCCTTCCCGGAAGATTGATCCCGTAACAAACCGAATATCCGAGTTCAATCGCTGCAGATGAAGCGACCCTTCCGTACACGTCGCGCACGATACAGCCGTTATGATTGCGCGCATATCCGGTAAGCGCAGGCGTTATGAACCCTACCGTGGTCCAACTGCGCCCGTCGTATTCCTTCAAAACATCGCCCATCACGTTTTCCGCCCCCGTCAAGTCTTCCATGTACCCGACATACAGCGCCTGTGTAATAAAATCCGGCGTATTTTCGGTATCGAGCGGCAATGCGTCGCAAATCATATACAGTCGTTTCGACGTCTCATCATACGCAAAATTTGCATTTGTAATACAACTTGTTGGCGCGGATGAATTGAATTGCGTAATACCCGTAATCGGGACCCGCGCACGAAATTCATTGATGGGTTCGTTCAGATCGGAAAGATCCCATCTTCCCAACTCCACATGGTCATCGCCGCCCGGTCCGCAAGTATAACTGAGCAGCACTTTTCCCTTTTGATCGACGCTTACCAATGACGGCTGCCCATACCCCCATTGAAAGGCCTCCGGGCGGCTTTCATCATATTCATAATCGATGACGGGATTAACAGCATCGCATTTTACCCAAGGACCTTCCGGCTGTTTTGCCACGGCAAGGCCCACTTCGTTCACTTCCGTATCGGTGCGGGCACAACCGAGAAACGCCATCAAATAACTGTATGTTTCCCCGTTATAGCTGAACTCACCCTTCACCACATCCGGATCGCAGACATGCTCTCCGTCCCATGTCCCCGCCGTGGGCGAAAGCACATATTGTTTCGGACTGTAATACCAATTTCCGTTCACTTTTATCCCTTTGCGGTAAGCTACACAATCCACAACAACGTTCATCCGCTCGTTAACACAGTAATAGACATGTCTTGTATTTTCATCTTCCTGCAAGATGCTCGGGCAATAGTTGTAAAACGCCCCCTCCGCAGGATCTTCGGCAAACAGGTATTCCCCTTCCTGCTCATATCCTTCGGGGATCCCGTTCCCGCCGCAAGCGGCGAGAACGGGCAAAATCAGCACAAAACACAGGAGAACGCTGACCCACTTTTTCATACACGTCTCCTTATAACAACTTCATCTGCAATTCGCGCAGCCGATACGAAAACAGATCCGCACGCCCTCCGAGGTTTATGTCGTAGCATACGGCATATCCGATCGGCAACTCATCCCCCGGCAAGATCCTTCCGTATCCGTCGCGGATGATACATCCGTTATGGTTGCGCGCATAGCCCGTCAGTTCCGGAGTGATAAACCCGACCGTATTCCACGGCCTTCCGTCATAGGAAGTCAGAATATCTCCCATTTCATTTTCCTCTCCGGAAAGATCCTGCAAATACCCGACATACAGCGCCTGCGTGATAAAGTCAGGCGTATTTTCGGTATCGAGCGGCAATGCGTCGCAAATCATATACAATCGTTTCGACGTCTCGTCATATGCAAAATCCGCATTCGTGATACAAGGCGCGGGCGCTGTAGAATTAAACTGACTGATACCTTTGATAGGCACCCGCTCGCGAAATTCATTCACCGGCTCGTTCAGGTCGGAAAGATCCCAACGGCCTAACTCTACATAGTCGTCTCCTCCGGGACCACAGGTATAGCCGAGCAAAACCTTTCCCTTTTTATCCACGCTGACCAGCGACGGCTGCCCATATCCCCATTGAAAAGCATTCGGACGGCTTTCGTCGTATTCATAATGAATGAAAGGATTGATGTCATCACACTTGATCCACGGTCCCTGCGGTTGCTTTGCCACCGCAAGCCCGACTTCATTGACCTGCGTATCCTGCCGTGCACAACCGAGAAACGCCATCAGATAATTATACGTCTCGCCGTTGTAGGAAAATTCGCCCATGATCACGTTCGGATCACAATCATGCTCGTGATCCCATGTCTGCAACGTAGGAGTTACGACATAGCTCTTCGGTCCATAGTACCACTCCCCGTCGATTCGGACACCGTGACGATACGCAATGCAGTCCACGACCACGTTCGGCGTCTGGTTGGCACAGTAATAGATATGCCTGTTGTTTTCGTCCGTCTGCAAAACAGAAGGACAGTAATTATAAAAAGCACCTTCCGTTTCCGGATCTTCCGCAAAGAGGTATTCCCCTGCCTTTACATATCCTTCCGGCACGGATGAGGCGCCGCCGCCATCTGTACAGGCAGCAAAAGCAGGCAACAACATCAAACAACCCAAGGCAATGCTCAAAATTTTCTTCATGTATCCCCTCACCCGTCTAATTCTACTGTATAACCGGTGATTGCCTGATAGAAACGGTACTCATACGTCTGCCTGTCAAAACTTGTTACGGTAAGCGCAAGTTCGAGCGCTTCCGCTCCGTCAACCCTGCCGTATCCGTCGCCGACGATGCACGCGCTGTATACCCGCTCCCATCCGTCCAGCGTATCCGTCGAAAGGTCGAGGTCGTTGATCTGTGTTTCCACCTCTTCCCATTCCGCGTTTACCGCATACAGATCTGCCATAGGCATTTTTATCACCTGTACCGCCGTCGGAAGTACCGGAGCCATAGCCGCCGTAGAATAATTGCGTACGCAATACAGTGTACCTGACGTTTCATCCAATTTGAAATTCGTATCACTGAATGTCGGGACCGCAGCACCCGGATCGGTAAGCCCGAAATTCGTAACGGCATTGGAAACGGACGCTCCTTTTATTGCGCCGAGATCGGTGCAGTCAAGTTCCGCAACATATACGCCCGTCGTGTACATATCGCCCATCGTATGGAACAGATAGACTTTCCCCGCTTTGTCGTAACTGACCAAGGAAGGTTCCCCGATGCCGAACGCAGTACCATATCCTGCACTGTCATATTTTATAACTGCATCGTTTCCGATCTTGACCCATTCGCCCAAAGGATCTTTTGCCGCCGCCAACCCGATGCTGTAATTATTTTCTGCATCCGTTCCGTTCCCTTGGTACGCCATTAGCCAGGAATACGTTTCGCCGTTATAGCCGAACGTTCCTTTGATAACGTCTGGATTCGCGATATGCGCACTGTCCCAACCGCTTTCGGATGTTTGCACTATGACTTTTTTATCCCCGTATGACCAGTTATCTCCGCTCTTTTCCGCACGCCGTACGGCGATCGCCGTATCCGTCTGTCCGGCGGTGGCATTCACTGCATAAAAGATATAGCGAACGTTTCCTTCCTCCACAACGGAAGGGGCAATATTATAATAATCCGTTGTTTCGTCAAACAAAATGGGAGTACCGTCAATAGGCTTTGCTGAGCCCTGCCCCGCCTCTTCCGTAGGACCGCAGCCGACGGCAATACACAGCAACGCAGCTAAAGCCGCCGTACCGAAGATCTTTTTCCATGCTTTCATTTCAGTTTCCCCCTTTCGTGAAATCATAGTCCGAATTCATAGCAGCCGCAAAACTGTTCGCCGGGGTCCGGAAAGTCGTCGTCAGATCCACGTCGGTGTAATACCAGCCGAGCGAATCGAAAATAAAGCTGTCACCGTAATGATACGTTGAATTCATGATAAGGTATGTTGTGACGATGGGATTGTTCAAATCGAGATCGCCGCCGACCGTCACCCAATTCGGATTGGTAAACTGCGAAAAATCAATACGGACATACCCTTCGAACCCTGCAGGAATATAGACGCCGCTCTTTCCCATCATCATTCGTTCCACCCCTGTTTTTGTATCAAACAGCATATAACGGCAATTCGGAAGACTCTGCCAGCGCTGCGCTTCCTGCGTAGAGGAGCCGTCGCCTGTAGCCACCGTGACAAGCGAATCAAATTCAAAGCGGAACCCGATCTGCGAGTAGGAAGTATTTTTGATCCAATAGGTGACCCCTTTCGCTCCCGCTGCGTTGCCCTGCTCACTGTTAAGGCTCCACTGGATGCACGCATCCTGGTTTGCATCCGCCACCGACGTACGCTGCCCGCAAGTGATCTGCATCGCTTTGCCGCCGACGCCGACCACATCCTCCGCAGGGCTGTCGACCAAAGCGATCTCCGCCTCGGCAGAAAGTGACCACTGGATGTTCCAATCCCCCGTAAGGTCATAATCATCCATATAGTTGAAAGAATTGACCATCCGTACGTCGCCTACTTCACTCACTTCTTGCGTAGTATTGTAATACTGCTGTGCGCCCGAAACGAGTTTGATATCCTTAATAATGAACGAACGGGCAGGATAGTCGTTGTTTTGCGTATCGATAGCAAACTCCAGCCTCGTCCAGACGCTCGTCAGATCGAGCACACCGTCATCGATCGTGGCAGGCGCGGTCGATCGTGTTTGAAGATCGCTGAACGGTACGACGATCGTCCCCACAAATCCTTCCGGAACGACATTCGCATTACCGACATAGCTCTCTCCTCCGTCTGCCGGATAATATGTTGCATACGAAGCAGTCCCATCGACGAACCAATGCTCCATCACCCCGTTTTTCTCGTTTTCCCGCAAGCATTTGTTAAAGAAAAGAGCCCCTTCGCCAATGGAATTATCAATGTAGTAGCTGATGCCGTCATACATGCTTACGTCACCCGGGATAATGCCGTAGAACTGCTGCCATTGGTCGGCTGCGTTACCGGCATCGTGACTTTTTACCTCACCCGCTTGCAGCTGCGTAACACGGGCATTCGCTTCAAGAGTGCTCCCGAGCGCACCGCCCAAAGAGTCATTCGCATTATATTGATTCGCCCCGCCGCCGATCGCCGCCTCGGATGCAGAAAAGGCAGTAAAAGTCGTACCGTCCTCCTTTTCCACCACAATGTCGCCTATATTGACATTGTTTGTTTGATTGTAATAAAACACAAACTGTATAACGGCAACATCCGATTTAAGCAGCTCCGTTCCGCTTCCCCCGATCACTTTCAGATTCTCCGCCGAAAGGTCAAACTTCAGATAGCCGTTCCAAATATTAATGATCATCGGCTCCTGTTCCGCCGGAGACGATGTTGTTCCGACCTCCTTTACAAAGTCCACTGCTTTGGGGCGGAAAAACGTTCCCGCCGCATCCGCAATATTGACGTTTGCAAGCGTCGCTGCCATGGCAACGTTTTCCATACGGATATAGACAGCGGAAGCATCCGTCCAATCCCTTACGCCCATTGTGAGCGTGACAGTAACATCGCCCGACAAATTTTCCGTTGCTGCATGAGTTGAAACCGACAACGCATCAAATGTGGCATAATCGATATATCTGCTTTCCCTCATCTCCACCGCAACTTCGTACGGAGGCGTTTCCGCATCCCCCTGAGCACGCACAACTTTTGCCGGCTGCACGGCAACCAGGACGAGCACTGCGGCGACGAAGAGCGCCGCCAGCGCCAATGCAATTCTTTGGTTGACTCTCATAACTTCCTCCCTTGATTTTTAACGGTTTACTCCGTATTATTCAGGCATAGGCAACAGGTACCACGGATCCCCCGTTGCGGGAATCGGATCGTTTGAAAACGTCCCGTCCGGATTGCGCAGCGTAGGAACGGTATAGTCGGGATCGTTCTTCGGCCAACCCCACACAATACCCATTCGTTCCTTTTGCGCTGCATATGCATCCGCATAAAATTCGTAATACGCTTCCCTGCCCGCCCGGTTCATTGCCGTGATCGTTTCGGCAAAAACTTCGGCGGACTTTTCCGCGCTCTCTGCGCGGATAATGTTGGGCAAATACTCTGCCCAGCGCGCATCCATACGCGTTTTATTTCGAACATGCGTCATATAATCCGGATCGCTCACATCAAGCTTCGGCCAAGAAATTTTATAGCTGTAACTGTATGGCCGCAGAGGGCGTTTCAGATTATCAAAATAAATTTCTTCCGCCGTATCACCTTCGTGTGAAGTGATGGGGTCGAGATAGGCGAGATTCATCAGAACGGTCAGGCAGTTGATTCCATATCCCGACAGCGTCCCCGCTTTTTTCATCTGAAGATATTTATCGGTATACTTGACCATTGTATGCTCTTCGTCTGCCCAGTTCCAGGTATCCCCTTCGACCCCGAACATACAAAGTCGCTGTCCTTCCTCCGAATACAGGTAATCAAGCAGCTTGATGACACTTTCAACATGCTGCCCTGTTTTAGGCATCATTGTAAACAGGAACCCGTTTCCGGTAAGGTCTTGCAGAATAGGCGCTTCCCCCGCTTCATTTGTAAGCACGAGCGGTACGTATTCCACGCCGTCATTATAAGCATTGATGTAACTATAATAGTAATTCTGCGGCGCAACCGTTGTCACAAACGCTTCACCGCGAGAAATCGTTCCGCCGATGCTGTCCGTTGTGGCGGTAAGGTTGGACTGACGGATAAGCCCTTCGCGGTAGAGCGTATTCAGCCATGCCAGCATTTCAGCATATTGCGGCGTTTCCATGACGTCCTGATAATTCCCGTCGGCATCTTCATACGGCGCCCCGAAATATTGTGACAGGTAGATCGTTGAAACGTTTCCCGTGCTCGTGAATTGATCGAGCAGTAATCCCGTAAACAAATTCACACTGTTGCCGAATTGCGCCTGTACGCGACTCATCGCATCCAGCAAGCCCGAAGGTTTTGTAATGTCTTTGGCATCGGGCTGCGCGATATACCATTCATACCAATCCTTTCGGATCAGCAGCCCGCCGTTTGTATCGAACTTGGTATCTTCGGTCACATACTTTTCCGAATAAGCAAGCGACGGCAGGCCATAGAGATGTCCGTCGTCCATCTCATAGTAAGCGCGTACATCATCCTCGATCCGCTCATTCAAGGTAGGAGCCCAGTGCGAAGCGACCGTATCGATGGGCCATACATACCCCTCTTCAGCAAGTTTCACAACATTTTCAGAACCTGCGTCGATGGTTATGAGATCAGGCAGTGTTTCGCCTGCGATCATCATCTGCAGCATGTCGCCGCTGTCATCCACAGGCGAAATAAAATTGATGGTGATCCCCGTCATCTCTTTGATCTTGGCGCTCACTTCGTCCCTGCCTGACCCGGGATAACTGAAATACGAGAGATCGACAAACCAATCTATGGTATATTCTCCCTTATGGTACAGCCAGCTGTCTTTATCTCCCGGCGTATCGGGTGTATCGGGCAGTTCATACCTGCCGCCGCCACCGCAGCCGGCAAACAAAACAGCAAACAACATAAACCCCAATACAACCGCCGTGATCTTTTTACCCTTCATATATACCTCCTTATCAGCCCTTCAGCGAGCCGATCATAATACCTTTTGTAAAATATTTCTGCAAAAAAGGATACACACAGAGAATCGGGATAATCGAAATTATAATTGCCGCGTACGAAACCGTTTTCGCCGTGATGTTCTCCATAACAGAGGGCGGCAAGGTGCCATTTCCCGACGCCGGCGTTGACGATTCATTGATGATACGCATGAGCACATATTGCAGAGGGTACAAATCAGGGTCGGTCACATAATACATCGCGTCGATATAGGTGTTCCAATGCCCGACTATGATCCATAATCCAACCGTTGCCAGAACAGGTTTTGAAAGAGGAAGATAGATCCTAAAGAAGATACTGTACTCTCCGGCTCCGTCAAGATAAGCCGCCTCTCTAAGGTCATTCGGAATCCCCGCAAAAAACGCCCGCATGATGATCATATTGTATACGCTGTAAATACCGGGGATGATATACACCCAAAAGCTGTTCAGAAGCCCCAGCATTTTAATGACGAGAAAAGTCGGGATAAGTCCTCCCCCAAAAAACATCGTAAAAATATTGATGTAGTGGAAGAAACGGCGGAACTTTAATTCTTTTCTGCTCATCGCATACGCTACGAGAGAAACGAACAGCAAACTGCTCACCGTACCGATGACCGTCCTCAAAATGGTAATAAGAAATCCCTGCCAGATCCTGCCGTCATTGACGACCACCCGATAATTATCGATCGAAAATTCCCGCGGCCACAGCCACACGCCGCCCGCCGTATAATCCACTCCGTTATTAAAACTGCCAACAATTACATACCAGACAGGATATATCGTAAGGATCGAAAAAAGAATAAAGAAAACGATGATCAGCCAATCAGCGACCGTATTGCGTGAATGGATCCGGAATTTTCGCTTGCGCTTCTTTTCCTGCACGCTTTCTTTTTCCTTCGCATCTTCCGTATAAACGCCCGCTTCGTTTTCGGGGGAAAAACATGATTTTTCCAGCTCAGCAACTCTCATAAGATCCCCTCTCCCGTAGCTCGTTTCGCAATAAAATTGGAGCCAAGAATAAGAACAAGCGATATGACCGACTTAAAGAACCCAACAGCCGTCGCGTAGGAGTACATGTTGTTACGGATACCGTATTTCAACACAAACGTATCAATTACTTCGCTCCTGTCAAGATTCAGCTGGTTTTGGAATACCAAAATCTGCTCAACACCGTTGTTCAGAAGCCCGCTGATGGCGAGAAGCAAATATGTGATTACGGTCGGTGATATCCCCGGAAGAGTGATATGCAGCATCTTTTTCCAACGCGAAGCCCCATCCATATCCGCAGCTTCATACAAGGCTCCATCCAGCCCGCAAATCGCTGCGAGGTAAATGACGGATCCCCACCCGACCCCCTTAAACAGGTTTGTCAAAATAATGATCGCCCAAAAATAGTCCAGTTCCCCGATTATATCCGTCGTTTCGCCGATCAATCCGATCGAGACAAACAGCTGGGACAGAATACCCGTATCCATATTGATCAACGCAAGAACGATCCCTCCATATATGACCCAACTTAAAAATTGCGGAAAAAAAGTGACCGTTTGCACTGCTGTTTTAAACTTACGGTTTTTCAGTTCATTTATTAGCAGCGCAAAGAGGATCGGGGCCGGAAAGGTAAGAATAAGCGAAAGAACATTCAACCCGATCGTGTTCCATAGCACATTCATAAAATCCATATCCAGGAAAAATTCTTTGAACTTTTCGAACCCTACCCAATCAGACTGTAAAATCGCATTTGCAATATTCAGCACCCCGTCTCCGTCCTTAAACGCGAGCACCAATCCAAACATCGGAAGATATGCAAATACCGCCAAAAATATCAACGAAAAACTTGCCATGGAAAGAAGCTGAAAGTCATTTTTGACCCACTTTTTCCGCTTTTTGCCTACACTTTTTTGCATGCGTCCCCCCCTTACAGTATTCCGTATGTATCCGGATATTTTGCAGAATGGACTCGGGTACACATTCACCCGAAAATATCCCGCCGCCTATTCACGGCCTAAACCCCATGACCGTGTGGCTTCGGGTACATATACATTGTATCACATCTTTTTCATTTGTCAATACCTTTCTGAAAAATTTCTCAATTTTTTTTGATAAATCGCGCGCCCCGCCGGGTATATCCGGCGGGGCGCGCGATCGTCTCTGTCGCTACATATTAAATCAGACTTTCTCTTACAACGAGACGCGCATTAAACACATAATCCTGCTGTTTTTCCGGAGACAGCATACTTTCAATGAATGCATGCGCTTGCTGTTCAATTCCGATATCAAAAGACGCAAGAGGCGGCGTAGTATAGGAAGACATCAAAATATTATCGCATCCGACGACGGACACATCGTCCGGAATGCGCACCCCCTGCTTCCAAAGTTCATGTAAAGCGCCGATCGCTACGACGTCATTCAAACACAACACACAATCTACTGATTTCCCTGCCGCTAACAATTCTCGGACTGATTTCCGCCCGACGGAAAAGGCGTCTTCCTCTGGATAATTTCCGTAGATAATATACCCGTCGTCACGAACGAACCCGAACGCATCCACGCATTTATTATAACTAAGATATCGGTTGTCATTCGCAATGAAATCTTTGCTCAAACCGGCTAAAAATGCAACTCTCTTTTTTCCGCATTGCCGTAACCGCTCGAAGACCTCTATAATACCCGATTCATAGTTGAGAATGAGCGCGTTTCCGCCTTCAATATTTATCAGAAAGATACCTAGGTTTTTCAAAATATCGATATATCGCTTGTCGCATGTGTATAATGCCAAATTAACAATACCGCGCACACGATTGGCTATCAGATTTTCAATGACACTGTTGATATTGTTTTTATTGACTGAAAACAACGAGACCATCATCCCTGCTCGCATCGCCTCGCTGTTCATTGCTGAAATAATCTGCAAATAATATTGGTTCGTCAGATCCTCAACCAACACGGCAACAATGTTACTGAACTTTTGATTGAGATTTTTCGCTATCATATTCGGAATGTAATTCAACTTTTCAACAGCAGCTTTTACCTTTTTCCTATTCTCTTCCGAAACATACCCCCGACCGGATAAAACACGCGTTACCGTTGTTTTTGAAACACCTGCAAGCTCCGCAACATCCTTTCTTGTGATCATAAAGCGATCCCTTTGCCCGCCGCTTTATAAATTGAGGACCATCCCTCTTCAGCGGCTGACCGTTGTTTTTCGTCTATATTATACCACATTCCATTTCACAAAGCAATAAAACTTTTCAAAACGTACATGCAATCCAACAAATCCACCGCTCACCTTCTTTCCCGCATCCGAATCCTAACATGATAAACTCTCCCGATTTTGTTAAAAATCGGGAGAGCCCATACGAATTTTTCAAATTATAAAACTGCGTTTATATCCCCTTCTTTTTTTCGGCGAGGATGTGCATGGCGCATTCGATGCGCTTTTTCATCATCGCGCAGGTGATGCCGTACGGCACGTCTATATCGCCGTTGTAATGGTAGTTGTTCGCGCTGCAGCCGCCGCTGCAAATGAACTTTGCAAAGCAGGTGTCGCAGGTCTTGCGGGTGAACAGGCAGGACGTTTTGAACTTCCCGCGCAGCGTTTTGTCGATCTCCCCGCCGAACACGCTCCCCATGCGGAACGCCGTGTCCCCCGCAAACTGATGGCAGGGATAGATGTCGCCGTTCGGCAGCACCGAAAGATATTCGTTGCCCGCGCCGCACGCGCTCACGCGCTTGGAAAGGCAGGGACCGCCCTCGAGGTCGATGTCGAAATGGAAAAAGCCGAACCCCTTCCCCTCGCGCAGGCGTTTGAGGTATTCGTCGCACAGTACGTCGTATTCCTCGCAGATCCGCGGCAGCATCGCCTCGGTGATGGCAAGTTCGGGGATGTCCGTGACGACGGGCTCCATCGAGATACTTTCGAACCCGCAGTCTGCCAGAAAAAGTACATCCTTGGAAAAGTCGAGGTTCTTCGCCGTATACGTTCCGCGCACATAGTACTTTTTATCGCCGCGCTGTTTCACAAACTCCTGTATGTTTTTGAAGCACAGATCGAAGCTGCCCTTGCCGTTCACCGTTTTGCGCACCGCGTCGTGCACTTCGGGGCGGCCGTCCAGGCTGAGCACGACGTTTTCGAACTCCTCGTTCAAAAAGTCGGCGATCTCCCCCTTCAGCAGCACGCCGTTCGTGGTGAGGGTGAACAGGAATTTTTTGCCGCGCTTTGCCGCCTCTGCCTTGCCGTAGAGCACCGTCTTTTTCACGACGTCGAAGTTCATCAGCGGTTCGCCGCCGAAAAAGTCCGTTTCCAGCACGCGGCGGCTGCCCGAATGTTCGATGAGGAAGTCGATCGCGCGCTTTGCCGTTTCAAAGGACATGAACTGCCGCGCGGCATGGTACGCGCCTTCGTCTGCAAAGCAATACTTGCAACGCAGGTTGCAGTCGTGGCAGATATGCAGGCAGAGCGCCTTTACCTCGTCCGACTTTGCGGGGCAGACGGAGGGCTCGGCGGCGAACAGAAGCCCCTGCCCGCGCAGCTCGGCGAGATCCTGCTCGTACTCCGCGCGCTCGGCGGCGGAAAGGGCGGGCATATCCCCCGCGGGCAGATGCGACGATACGCCCTCCTGCCCCGCCAGAAGGCGCGCGGCCGCCTCGTCGCAGGCGTGCAGCGACGCGCTGCCCGAATCGAAGATATAATATTGCCCGTGGTTTTCAAAGACGTGGACCATATACAAAAGCCTCTTTTGCTAAAAACCGCCGCGCACAAAAACGCGTGGCGGCAGAATTCCGCGCGGGCAGAGACCTGCCCGCGCGGAACACAGAAAGGAAGGAGCAGATCCTCTGCTCCTTTATGCGATTCAGCGATTCTTTTCGGGATCGTTTTCCCTGCCCGTCCTCTCGCAGGACTGGTTCCCGACGGTGCAGCTGGTTTTGCATGCGGACTGGCAGGTGCTCCTGCATTCGCCGCAACCGGTAATTTTGCGCTCTGCAGGGCGCGCGATCGTCTTGATCTTGTTCATGGTAGGATCTCCTTTGTCGGCTTTTTCTCCATTATAATATACGGGAAGGAAAAAAGCAAGCATTTTCACCCGCGCAACGGCGGCGGACAGTCCTTACTTGTTTTTGACAAACCCCGCGACGAACCCGCTGACCGCGCCCACGAGCGCGCCGAACACGAGATCGAGAACGTTCGTCCAGCCGAAGGCGATCTCCCCCGCGAGGATCGCAAACAAAAAATACGTGAGGATAATGACGGCGACGCCGCTTACAAGTCCCTTCAGAAGCCCGCGGCCCGGCTTCACGCACACCATGCACCCGACGAAGATGGCGACCGCCTTGATGACCTGGTTGACCGCCGTGATCGCGCCCGAGCCGATGGAAAACAGTTTGACCAGCAGCGCGAACACGAGCACCGCCGCCAGCGTGACGATGGCGGCTATGCAGACGCTTTTGCCGACCTCTGCCGCCGCCTCTTTTTTTGCACCGCGCATAGAAAAACACCTCCGCAGGAACCGTATGCTTATTCCTATGCGGAGGCGTTTGCCTTTATGCCGTTTTACTTGGACTTCTTTTTGGGAGCGGCGGGTTTTTCCGCCTTCTCTTCCTTTTCTTCCGCCTCTTCTTTTTCGGCGGGCGCTTCGGCGGCTTCCGCTTCAAACGGTTCTGCCGCGGGCTTTTCTTCCGCCGTGGCTTTCGTCACTTCGGTGCTTGCGGTCTTTTCCGCCGCGGGCGCGGGTTCGGGCTTGGCGTCCGTCTGATAGATCGCCTGCTTGTCGAACTTCATGTAGCTGCAGTTGCCCATGCTGTCGCCCGTGCGCATGACGAAGGTGCCCTCTTCTTCGTTGACTTCGACGACTTCGCCGATGATGCCGCCGACCGTTTTGACCTTGTTGCCCGGCTTGATCGCGTTGATGGTCTCTTCAATGTTCTTCCTTCTCTTTTTATTCGAGATGAACGACCAGACAAGGAGCGCGATGATCGCCGCGACGATGACTCCTAAAAATACCCAACTCCAAGGACTGTCCATTTGATTACCTTCCCAATGTTTTTATTGTTCCCGTTCACGGTGACCGCGCCTGCTTATCTGCGCCCGCTCCGATACGGTATACAATTATAATACCGTTTTCGGCGCATTTTTGCAACTGTTTTTTTGCCTTCTTGCGGAAGAAAACGTCGAATAAGGAATTTTTTACCTGTTCGTCACAAACGGGAGGGCGTTTCCTGCCCGTATTTTGCATAGAACTCCCTGCAAAAATCGCGCAGCCCGCCGTGCAGGATCGCCCCGCGCAGCCCCTTCATCAGCCGCGCAAGGAAGGTGATGTTGTGCAGCGACAGCAAGGTCGCGCCCAGCATTTCGCCCGCGTTGATGAGGTGGCGCAGGTACGCCTTTGTGTAGTGCCTGCAGCAATAGCAATCGCACTCTTCGTCCAGCGGGGTGAAGTCCTCTTTATACACGGCGTTGCGCACGACGACTTTGCCGCGCGAAGTGAGCGCGGTGCCGTTGCGCGCGACGCGCGTGGCGAGCACGCAGTCGAACATATCGATGCCGCGCAGCACCCCTTCGATGAGGCAGTCGGGACTGCCGACCCCCATCAGGTAGCGCGGCACGCCTTCGGGCAGGACGGGCTGCAGGGCGTCGAGCATCTCGTACATGAGCGGTTTCGGTTCGCCGACGGACAGCCCGCCGATGCCCAGCCCGTATTTCGCATACTGCGACGCGAACGCCGCGCTTTCCAGGCGCAGGTCTTTGAAAAAATTCCCCTGCACGATGGGGAAAAGCGCCTGATCCTCCCGCTTATGCACTTTGACGCAGCGCTCCAGCCAGCGCTGCGTGCGCTCCAGCGCGCGCTTTGCGTAGGCGTAGTCCACGCCATATTCGCTGCATTCGTCGAACTGCATGATGATGTCCGCACCCAGCGAATTTTCGATCTCCATCACGAGCTCGGGAGTGAAAAAGTGGCGGCTGCCGTCAATGTGCGAAGAAAAGCGCACGCCTTCGTCGGTGATGTCGTTGAGTTTGGCGAGCGAAAAGACCTGGAATCCGCCGCTGTCGGTGAGGATGGGCCGCTGCCAGTTCATGAAGGCGTGCAGCCCGCCCGCCGCCTCCACGAGCTTGTGCCCCGGGCGCATGTACAGGTGGTAGGAGTTGGAGAGCACGATCTGCGCGCCCGCCGCCTCCACGTCGCGCGGCAAAAGCCCCTTGACGGTCGCCTGCGTGCCGACGGGCATATAGACGGGCGTTTCGATGTCGCCGTGCGGGGTATGGAACACGCCCGCCCGCGCGCCCGTTTCGGGATCGGTTTTTAAAACTTCAAAGGAAAACGGCTTGGTTTCTGTCATAGTTTTTTCTTTCTTTTTCACGATGTATGCGGCGCATAGTACTGTACAGATCTGAAAATATCCCGCTACAAAGCATCGCTCCGCGCTCTGTCTTTGCTCTCAGAAGCAAGCACGCCGAGGAGCGGGCGGAAGCTGCGAGGGAGTTTACACAGACGTTCCGACCGAGGAGTGCGCAAACTCGACGAACGATTGTGCCGCACCCGACCTTTGCTCTCAGAAGCAAGCACGCCGAGGAGCGGGCGCAAGCTGCGAGGGAGCATACACAGACGTATGTGACCGAGGCAAAACGCTTAACTGTAAAGGAACACTACTCTTTTTAGAACCGAGCAAGACGAGGCGCGCGAGGAAAACCCGAGGGAGTTTACACAGACGTAAATGACCGAGGGTTGCCGCAGCGCAACAAAGTATTGCGACGCACCTGACCTTTGCTCTTAGAAGCAAGCAGGTCGAGGAGCGGGCGGAAGCTGCGAGGGAGCATACACAGACGTATGTGACCGAGCAGACCCGTAACCGCGACAAAGAGATGCGCCGCTTATAAGAGCAAACAGGCGTCGCCGAAGGAGAAAAAGCGATACCTCCTTTCCACCGCCTCTTTATACAGGGCAAGACACTGTTCGCGCCCCATGAAGGCGGATATGAGCATGATGAGCGTGCTTTCGGGGAGATGGAAATTGGTGATGAGCGCGTCGACGCACTTGAATTTGTACGGAGGATAGATGAAGATGGAGGTATCGCCGCTGCACGGGCGGAGAAAGCCGTTCTCATCGGCAACTGTCTCGAGCGTGCGCACGGAGGTCGTGCCGACGGCGATGACCCGCCTCCCCTCACGTTTTGCGGCGTTGACGATCTCCGCAGCCTGCTCGTTCACGCAATAATATTCGGAGTGCATGACGTGGTGCGTGAGGTCCTCCTCTTTGACGGGGCGGAAGGTACCCAGCCCGACATGCAGCAAAACCTCCGCGACCTGCACGCCCATCGCCTGTATCTCGGCGAGCAGCTCTTTGGTAAAGTGCAGCCCCGCGGTGGGCGCTGCGGCAGAGCCGTCCGTCTTGCAGTACACCGTCTGGTAGCGGTCCTTGTCCTTCAGCTTTTCATGGATGTACGGCGGCAGCGGCATGCTCCCCACGCGGGAGAGGATGTCCTCGAACACGCCGTCATAGTGAAAGCGCACGATGCGTTCGCCCGTCTCCGTCACCCCTTCCACGGTGAGCGAAAGTTCTTCGGATACGACCAGCTCCGCACCTTGGCGCGCCTTTTTGCCGGGACGCACGAGCACCTCCCATTCGGCGAGGTCGCGCCGCTTCAAAAGCAGCACCTCCACCCTGCCCCCGTTCTGCGTATAGGCGTACATGCGCGCGGGCAGGACCTTTGTGTTGTTGACGACCAGCACGTCGCCCGCACGCAGATATTCCTTGATGTCGCGGAAAATGCGGTGCTCCGTCTTTCCCGTCTTGCGGTCATAGACCAGCAGGCTGGACGAGTCGCGCGGTTCCGCGGGCGTCTGCGCAATCAGCTCTTCGGGCAGATCGTAATAATAATCGGATTTTTTTAACATATTGCAGACCTATTTGCCTGTACTTTGCAGTTTTTCAACGAATGCGGACGGCTTTGCCGTGAGCTGCACCCACGCGGGGCGGAACCCGCACGCGAGCGCGTTGCGCACCGACGGGATATTCGACCACGCCGCACAATAAAAAGGTACCTTTCCGCGGGAAAGGATCGCAAGAGCCAAACGGGACGTGACCGCCTTTGCCAGCCCCCGACGCCTGTAAGCGGGGAGGACGTCCACGCCGATCTGCCACATCGTTTCGCAGTCCGCGCTCGCTCCCGCGAGCGCGGCGAGCGTTTCCCCGTCATAGGCGCCCACGCAAAGAACGTCATTTTTCTTCCGCTCGGCGCACAGCGCGTTGCCCCACTGCGGAAGATACAGCCCCGTAAAGTCCGTTGGCTGCAAAACGCGTATTTCCGGACCGCACGGCAGTGCGCGCAACGCCTTCACATCGGGCAGAAAATACTCCGCCTGAAAGCAGGTCCTGAACCCGAACGGCGCGAGCATTCCGTCCAATTCGTGCAGGGCGGGCGTTTCAAAGCAATGCGCCGCGGAATGTTCCGCCAGATAGCCGGCGGCAACTCCCTGCAAGTCTTCGCGCACACAGGCGACGACGTTGCCGCCGTAGGAAGTGAGGTCGAAGCCGTACGGCTCGGGCAGGTACGCCCGCCGCCCCGCTCTTTCGCAGGAAACGGCGATAACGTTTTCTTCCTTCTGAAAATCTTCGGGCGCGCAGCAGGAGTCGACCGCCGACTGCTCCAGCGCAATGCGCCAAACTTCCGTATTTGTCAGCATAAACAATTCAAAGCAAAACGCGGACCCTATTCGTCAAACATCGACGTCTGCACGCGCTGCTTTTCGCTCATCTTCATGCCCATGTGCTCGTAGCCGCCCTTCAGGCACACCCTGCCGCGCGGCGTGCGCGCGATGAACCCGAGCTGCAAAAGGTAGGGCTCGTACACGTCTTCGATGGTGTTCGCGTCCTCGTTGATGGTCGCGGCAAGCGTTTCCAGCCCCGCGGGGCCGCCGCCGAATTTTTCGATGAGCGCGCGCAAAAGTCCCCTGTCCGTATCGTCCAGCCCGAGCTCGTCGATGTCCATGCGCTTCAAGGCGTAGCGCGCGTCTTCAAGGCTTACGCGCGTGTTCCCGCCCACGGCGGCGAAGTCACGCACGCGCTTCAGCAGTCTGTTCGCAATGCGCGGCGTGCCGCGGGAGCGGCGCGAAATTTCCTGCGCGGCGTCGGGCGCGATGTCGATGCCGAGCACCTTCGCCGAGCGCGTGACGATCTGCGCCAGCTCCGCGGGGGTGTACATTTCGAGGCGGCACAGGACGCCGAACCGGTCGCGCAGCGGAGAGGCGAGCATGCCCGCCTTGGTCGTTGCGCCGACCAGCGTGAATTTTTTGAGCGTGAAGCGGATGTTGCGCGCGGAGGGGCCTTTGCCCACGATGATGTCCAGCGCGTAGTCCTCCATCGCGGAATACAGCACCTCCTCCACCGAACGGTTGAGGCGATGGATCTCGTCGATGAACAGCACGTCGCCCTCGTTGAGGTTGGTGAGGATGGCTGCAAGGTCGCCGCTGCGCTCGATGGCGGGGCCGCTGGTGAGTTTGAGCTGTACGCCCAGCTCGCCCGCGATGATGTGCGCGAGCGTCGTTTTGCCGAGCCCGGGCGGGCCGTATAACAGCACATGGTCGAGCGGCTCGCCGCGCATCTTTGCGGACGAGATATGCACGCCGAGATTTTCCTTCACCTTGCTCTGCCCGACGTACTCCGCCATGGTTTTGGGGCGCAGCGCGTTTTCCTCCGCGTCCAGCTCCCCTTTCGTGCTCATGACCAGCCGCTCGGCGTCGAAATCCTCTTCAAACATCGTTCACTCCCGCGGGCATGCGCCCGCCCGTTCCGTACCGCCGCAGCCGCGGCGGGCTTTGCCTTCCGTCACATGTTTTTGAGCGCGGAAAGGATGATCTCCTCCACGCCCTTTGCGCCGCGCTCCGCGGCGGCGCGCACCGCGCGCGTGCTTTCCGCGCGCGTATAGCCGAGGGACATGAGCCCGACGACCGCGTCCTCCTCTTCCCCTGCCGCTGCTGCGGGCGCGGGCGCCGCTCCGCCCTTTGCGGGCGGCACGGGCGCGCTTTCCACCTTTTCGCGCAGTTCCAGAACAATGCGCTCCGCCGTCTTTTTGCCAAGGCCTTTGACCGCGCAAAGCCCCTTCACGTCGGACGAGGCGATCGCCACGGCGAGTTCGCTGAGGTTCATGCCCGAAAGCACGGCGATGCCCATGCGCGGCCCGACGCCCGAAACGGAGATGAGTTTCAGAAACATGTTCTTTTCTTCGGGCGAAACAAACCCGAACAGCGATACGCCGTCGTCGCGCACCTGCAGCCAGGTGTACACTTCGCCCTTTCCGTCCGTGGCGAGCTTTGCAAACGCCGCGCCCGAACAGGCGAGTTCATACCCGACGCCGTTCACTTCCAATAAAACGGTGCCTTCCGCGCAGGAAAGCACGTTCCCTTTCAGATACCCGATCATACTTGCTCCGATGCGCACATGCGCGAAAAAAATCAAATGGTATACAGCCCCGACAGGCGCGAGGTGAAGGAATGGCACAGCGCGACCGCGAGCGCGTCCGCCGCGTCGTCCGGGCGGGGGATGCCCTTTAAATGCAGCAGGTTCGCCGTAACGAGCTGGATCTGCCGCTTTTCCGCCTTGCCGTAGCCGGTGAGCGCCTGCTTGATCTGCATGGGCGTATACTCGAACAGCCTGCCGCAGCGCTTGACGCAGGTCAGAAGCGCCACGCCGCGCGCATGCGCGACGGCGATGCCCGTCGTCACGTTTTTGGTGAAAAACAGCTCTTCGACGGCGACCTCGTCGGGCGCGAATTTGTCGAGCAGTTTGTTCATTCCCTCTTCGAGCATGGCAAGGCGCACGGGCAGCCGCTCCTCTTTGGGCGTTGTGATGACGCCGTAGTCCTCCGCGGCGACGTTGCCCCGTTCGTCCTTGCGCAGCACCCCGTAGCCGAGGGTCGCAATGCCCGGGTCTATCCCTAAAATGATCAATTTTTACCCGCTTTGCAAAAATTTTTGTAAATAGCTTGAATTTTTGCGAGAAATATATTACAATGAAAGTATCTATGCGCAGGGGCATGCCCCGCGCCGCAAAAACCGTTTGCGTTCCGCCTTTTATTGTAAGGTTTTCGGCGGAATAAGTCAAACAAAATCACTGCAAATTCAACCGGGAGTGTGCAATTATGAAACTGTGGGAAGGGCGCTTCAACGGAACGAGCGCAAAGGTCGCGGACGACTTCAACCAATCTCTTTCTTTCGATTACAGGCTGTACTGGCACGACATCCTTGCGAGCATCGCGCACGCGAAGATGCTGGGCGAAACGCAGATCATCCCCAAAGACGAGGCGGACAAGATCTGCGACGCGCTCATCAACATGCTTGCGGACATCGAAAAGGGTAGTTTGCAGATCGACGGTGCGGAAGACATCCATACGTTCGTGGAAAGCGAGCTCGTCAAGCGCATCGGCGCGGTCGGCAAAAAACTGCACACCGCCCGCTCGCGCAACGACCAGGTGGCGACGGACATGCGCCTGTACTGCAAGGACAGCATCGTCGCCGTGTGCGGGCTGCTGCGCACGCTCATCAACACCCTTCTGGACATCGCGAACAACAACGTGCAGTTCATCATGCCCGGGTACACCCATTTGCAGAAGGCGCAGCCCATCTCCGTCGCGCAGTACGTCAACGCGTACAGCGAAATGTTTTTGCGCGACTTAGAGCGCTTTACGGACTGCTACAAGCGCACGGACGTGATGCCGCTCGGAAGCGGCGCGCTCGCGGGGACGGACTTCCCCATCGACCGCAGGCTGACGGCGAGCCTCCTCTCCTTCTCCGAAATTTCGCAGAACTCCATCGACGCCGTTTCGGACAGGGACTTCGTCGCCGAATACATCTTCTGCTGCTCGACGGTGATGATGCACCTTTCGCGCTTTTCGGAGGATCTGATCCTCTACTCGTCGGACGAATTCCGCTTTATCGAGATCGCGGACGCGTACGCGACGGGTTCCTCCATCATGCCGCAGAAAAAGAACCCCGACATCCCCGAGCTCGTGCGCGGCAAAACGGGGCGCGTGTACGGCAGCCTGACGGCGATCCTGACCGTGATCAAGGGCATCCCCCTCGCGTACGACAAGGACCTGCAGGAGGACAAGGAGGCGCTGTTCAACGCGGAAGACACCGTGCGCGCCTGCCTGACCATCTTCAACGAGCTGCTGCAGAACATCTCCTTTGACACCAAGCGCATGCGGTCTGCGGCGAGCGGCGGGTTTACGACCGCGACGGACATCGCCGACTACCTGGTGGAGAAGGGGCTCCCCTTCCGCGACGCGCACGCCCTCACGGGGCAGATCGTGCGCTACTGCATCGACAACGGCAAAAAGCTGGAGGCGCTGGAGCTGCCCGTGTACCAGAGCTTTTCCTCTCTCTTCGACGAGGAGATCTTACAGCGCGTGCGCGTAAACAGATCCGTCGAGGCGCGCAAGGTCATCGGCGGCAGCGCGCGCAGCGCCGTGCGCGAGAATATCCGCTCCATCACCCGCCGTCTGAACCGCATGTTCAAGGACGAGTAACGGGGCGCGCGGTCCGTCTGTACGGCGGGAACGCGGAATATACTCCAAACAATACTTTTTACAAAAGAGAAAACGGGCGGCTCCCACGGAGCCGCCCGTCTTTTTTTGCCGTTTTTTGTTCCGCGCGGGGCGCAGGCGCCCCGCGCGGCAGTATTTGCCGTTCGCCGCTCACCAAAGCCCGAGCGCGACCTGTACGCCGATGCTCACCCCCGCGATGCAGACCCAGCATGCGAGCCCCATCAGAATGGGCTTCCAGCCCGTTTTGACGAGCTTGACGACGTTCGTATTCAGCCCGATCGCCGCCATGGCGAACGCGATCATGAACTTGCCCGCTTCGCTCAGAAAGTCGGATACGTTTTCGCCGATGCCGACCGCGGGGAACAGCCAGGTGTTCACCACCGCCGCAACGAGGAAAAAGATGACGAACCACGGGAACACTTTCACGAAGTTGAAGCCCGTGCCGCCCGCCGCGGCCGTGCCCGCCTTTGCGGCGCGCTTTGCCTTGATCGCCTGCCACAGCGCGAGCGCGAGGGTGATGGGGATGATCGCGAGCGTACGCGTGAGTTTTACGATGGTCGCGTATTGCAGCGCGGTATCGTTGCCCACCATGCTCGCCCAGCTCTGCCCCGCCGCCACGACGGACGAAGTGTCGTTGATGGCGGTGCCCGCCCACATGCCGAACCCCGTATCGCTCATGCCCAGCGCCTGCCCGATCGCAGGGAAGGTAAAGGCGGCGATCACGTTGAACAGGAAAATAACGGAGATCGAGGTGGCGACTTCACTGTCCTTGGCGCGGATGACGGGCGACGTCGCCGCGATCGCCGAACCGCCGCAGATGGAGGAACCGACGCCGACGAGCGTCGCCACGTTCGCGGGCGTCTTCAAGATCTTGTACATGATAAAGGACACGAGCAGCGACGTCGCGATCGTCGACAGGATGATGAGCAGCGAATCACCGCCGACCTGCACGACCGTGAAAAAGTTCATGCCGAACCCTAAAAAGACGATGCTCGCCTGCAGCACTTTTTTGGAGGTGAAGCGGATGCCCGCGTCCAGCCACTTCGGGCGGCGGAAAAAGGCGATGATCATGCCGATGACGATCGCAAACACCGCAGGACCGATCACGGGCACGAGCTTGCCCAAAAACCACGACGGCACGGCGATCAGCGCACACAGCACCACCCCGGGCACCGTCCGTTTGAGCCAGCCCCAGATCCTCTGCCAGACACCCTGCTTTTGCGGCCGTGCGGGGTCGGCGGACTGCCCGGTGGCTGTGAGCAGCGCAGGGTCGGCGGACCGCCCGGCGCTTGCGGACTGCTCAGTGACGGCGGGCTGCCCGGAGCTTGCGGGCTGCTCCGCAGTCTCCGCCGCTTCGTGGGGCGCTGCCGTATTTTCTTCCGCCGCTACCGACGCTTTGGAGGCCGCCGCCCCGATCTGTTCTGCCTCTGCCGGCGTTACGGGGTTTGCCGCCTGTTCGGTCTCTTTTTCGGCGACAGCCGCATACGGCGAACTCTTCTCTGCCGCAGACAGAGCCGCGGCGGCTTCCGTCTCGGCGGGGTTTTTCATCTCTTTTTCCGCCGCAGCCGCTTTCGCACGGAACTCTTTCTTCTCTCTCTTCATGGGTAAGTCATTCCTTTTGTAAAGAATACGCTCCATTATAACAGAAAAAATCCGATCCGACTACCGTATCCGCTATGAAAAACGAAAAAGTTTTTATTTCTTAACAATTTATACCGAAATAAAGGAAAGCGCATTTTTCGCGCAAAAATTGTTGACAAACCGCGCGAAAAAAGTTAAACTAAAGAGCGTTGAAAACGCGACGGGCAGTTTGCCCGAAGTGTTCCACAATATAAAACGGCGGTACGATCTTGCCGCAAACATACGATACGCAGAGATGTCTGAGCGGTCGAAGGAGCACGACTGGAAATCGTGTGTACCTCGCAAGGGTACCATGGGTTCAAATCCCATTCTCTGCGCCATGTGGGAATAATACGAACTCTTTTTCGGAGTTCGTATTATTTTTTGCCCGCGATTTCTTTGGCGCCGTTATCCGTTTAAAGTAAGCCTCTCGAATTTGCTTTTTCTAGACTAAATATGGAGAATTATAAACTCGACAGCCATATAACAAACGCACTGAAATCAACCTGATGATTTCAGTGCGTTAATTTTTAAATTCGACATTGACGCTTGCCTATACAGCTTCTAATTTTTCTCAGCATCTTTCTTTTTTTGAATGATCCTATTTATCAATCTAACGGCATGCCGCTTGCGGTTGACATAGCGTGATTTTAGTAACGGTTCACCTTTGAAAATTTTCAAACTTCTTTTCAAATATGCATTAAATGTAGGTTTTCTTCTCTCGTTGCCATTCTTATCAATATCGGATGTATAGTTTTTGCTAGAGTATTTTAATAAGGGTTTAAAACTTACACGCACAACCGTTCCATCTCGTCGAATGAAACCTCTCATTTTCTGTATGCGACGTGCCTTGTGCATTATCTTATTGTTATTTCTATCCGCCGTCTTTTTTCTTAAGTCAACATCCTTTCCATCAAAACTAAACCCCAAGAAGTCGATGTGTTGATTTTGAGAAACTAAAGGTGACCCATCTGATTGAATTTCGTTAAGACAATCTTTCTCATAATAATAGCACTTTGTTTTGTCCAACTGTAATTCCAATCTCCCATTTGCAGAGACATAATTCTTGATATCAAAAATACATTTTACTTGATCCTGGATATCTTGTCGCAATGCATTAGGAAATATCACTATGAAATCATCTGAATATCTTCGATAAAATCCTCCTACCTTCTGGCAAAGTTCATGAATCTTTTCATCAAATTCTATCAAATATACGTTAGCGAGAACGCCACTAATTGGAGACCCTTGCGGAATCCCATAGTTTTTTCTGTCCTCTTTTAATGGTAAAATCCAATCAACATGTTCTTCCCGAAGATCCTTGATCGAGAAAGCCAAATCACAATGATTTAATTGTCTTAGCGTTCTAGGCAAAGCCGAATCTCTTGCGCTTTTATTAAAGTTTAATATTCTCTTAATATCAACATACGAATAATGGCATATGTTTTTATAAACTGCAAACCAATCATCTTCGAGACGGTCCACCCACAATACTGTTTGTAAACATTGTTTTAAGTAAGCATGATCGAGATTATCGAAAAAACCCTCAAAATCACCTGTAATGACAATTGACCCAGAATGTTCTTTGAGAAATGAAAATGCCTCGTGAGCAAAGTCGATATTGCACTTGCCCGCCTTGTTGGTGCGGTAAGCAACTGCTAATTCATCTAACCTATGCTTTAGGCAATAAGAATTATATTTTTCATTCAACATGTGGGCATAATGCTGGAATATGTACCTGTCTATGTGTGCTGCATAATAAATCTCCCGTGACTTAGGAGCCCGACGCTCCATAGGGGTTTTCATTTTACGTTTATATCGATTAATTTTCAGCGTAAAGTGTAAAAATGGATAAAAACTATGCTTAGCAACATAGTCAGGATTTTCCGCTAATTTGCGGCCATGTTGAATGGAAATCCTTTTATCAAAATGGGCATATCCCTTATATTTATAATATGTCTTCGTCATCCGATACCCTTTAAACATGCAGATATCCGCCGCAGCAACCAGCAGCCTTACGCGACGGATACATTTCACCCGTTTCAAAAGCGGGAACTAACTTGCAACCATTTTCAGGATGCAATATTAAGCTGGTACCCTCTCATTGCAGATATGCTATAATAGCATGCGAGGCAGCGAAGACAGGAACTCAAGAATATTCTTGCGTTCATGGTCGAAGCGCGTACATCAGGCGAGGGAGTGGTTGAGCACAATGCTAAATTTATTAACAAGTGTCGTACACCCTGACGACTTATGCCTCTGGCACGAATTCATCATGATAATCTCATTGAAATTACTTGACAAATTCTTGCAGATAACCTCATCGGCGTGTTACACACCCTTTGAGTAATTATATATACCACATTTTTATTGCGTTTAATCAAATTCGCATTCTAAAATCTAAAATTATTACTGAAACCATCAAAGCTCTTCCAAGGAAATATGCAAAGCAACTTCATGACCAATTGCTTAACGTCTCTCGAATTCGCTTTTTCGGGTCGGCTATGGTAGCATAGTTCCTCGCGGAAGTCAACGGCCGCAAAATCGTTGCTGAAAACACCCATAGAAACCATTCGAGAGCCGAGTAAGGTATTTTCCTTGCCCGACTCTTTTGCTGTCTATGAGGCATTTTGCGCGTCTTCAACGCAACGATTTTGGCTTTGTCCCGTTGACTTCCGCAGACTTGCAATTTAGCGTACCAACTCCCATCCGTCCTATGCTCCTCCGCCTCTTGCCCGAAAAAGGCAAATACAATTCGAGAGGTGTAAAGATGGAAATGTTGGTAACCAAGTTCTCAAACGGGAAGTATCGCAACGAAGGCGAACTCTTTGCTGAAGTTATCTCCGATGAGAACGTCAAACTCATGGGTGAGATGATTGCCTTACAAGCCCTGCGTACTCATAAAAAGTTTGATATGAAAGTCGCGGACAGACTGTACATAGGGCTCATCAAAGACCTGCATCACATGGGCGAGATCGATTATATCGTCTCGGACGGATACGACGCGGCACAGACTGCTATCTGTTTTCTTTATCAATTTATCGGCAGAACCGTTCACGAGATTTGCGGCAAAGACCGCAAGGGAAAGGAGATCACCATCAAACTTGCGTGCTATCGTGAAATAGACAGCGAACTTATGCGCTTGCGCCGAAAAGCAGAAAAGACGGACTACATTGATTTTACAGATTACAAGGCGCTGCCCATGGATCCTGTGAACTGCTTTGAACACGAACAGACAGACTACACGAAATACGATGAGCTTGTGGACGCGCTGAAACTGTCCGAATTAGAGCTTTCCATCCTGAACTGCTATATGAACGGCATGGTGCAATCCGAAGTCTGCGCCGAACTTGGCATCGGCAGAGGTACGATCTACCACCGCAAGGTGAGCATTCGGCAGAGGTACTGCAACCTTTACGGCGGATTTTGATATGACATTGAACATTTAGAGACAAAAGTAAAAGCCGTAGTCGAACGATTACGGCTTTGCTTTATGATTGCAAAAAATGCTTTAACGCAATATTAACTTTTATTCGATGTCATCAATTGGTATAATTTCACAAATATCCTCTGGCGGCACAGATTGATTTACTTGTCCTATAATAATAGCGTCATCATTTAGATGTTTCGAATAGTAACATTGCGCAGCCAAATATAAAAGGGAATATATAAATCCCTCCGCATCATTTTCACAATGTTCAAGCAATGTCAAAATGTTAAATTTTGCCTTAATTAAGAACGTCCTTCCTAATTTATGCAAATCAGAAAAAACTTTTTTATTCCCTTGAAATGCTTGCTTTGCAACTTCTCCACCAACGACCAACCCGTACAATGATAAGTAACCATTATCTCGCTCTTCTAAATTATATTTTGATGGAGGCGCAAAAAAGGATAATTGGCCGATCCTGCACGCTTTTTCTCGGATTAATTTTTCTCTCAGTACATTTTTATAACGGTCGACCTCATCGTATGTATAATTTAAGATGTGCTGAAAAACATACTCCATCCGATTCATGTATTCACAAAAAGTCATTATTTTTAATCCGTGTTGCTTGATGGATTCTATGTCCGCCACACGTGTAATATGATAAGCTATAAATCCCCAGTCCTGTAAATCTTGTCTTATGCCGGTTATCAAACAATCCGCGCCATCAAAATGTTCTTTTATGCAGTAAGCAAAATCCGCATCAACAATCTGTGTATATTCATAAATATACTGTAAAAAAGGATTATTTGATAAAAATTCCAATATGCATTTTGGATATGTGCTTATATCCTCAAAATTGATAATATGATTCATTAGTCATCCTTGTACTCAAATAGTTCCAAATATATATCATTATCCATAAATACGGTATAAATGTTCAGCAAGTCTTGTCACCACCGACACGACTAAGGCATTCCCCATACAAAAATAGCGCATTTTTTCGGGCATACCGGCAGTCCAGTCGTCGGGGAAGCCGTTCAAACGTTCGCATTCGATCGGCGTCAAGGTGCGCAGCCGCCCTGACGAAAGGTCTTGTACGACATGGGAGGTGCGCGAAAGTTTTGTTTCCGACGTGACGAGCGTCCGCGACGGCTTATCCAAGGGATCGGGAAACGCCATCGCGCCCTCTGTGAACACATATTCCGATCCATCCGTCCGTTTGCGGACCTCGCGCTTAGCGCCCTTTTTGTAGATCCATTGCGGCAGTTCGTTCTCCTTGAGAAAATACCGCTCGTTCACGATCCCCCGCTCCAAAATATCTTTCAGCTGGATCGGCGGGATACGCTGCGGCACGACTTCGAGAGAGTAGATCCGCCCGTTGATCATGATCCCCGCATCATGCAATCGCGCGCGTTGCCGCTCTGTCACGTCCTGCATGGAGGGGAAGATCAGCTCGTCGATCCATTGGTCGAAATAATCTTGCCGAAACGACTGCACCGGAAAAGCTTGCGCCATGATCCCGTCCGTAACAACATAGCGATGCATCGTTTTCAGCCATTGCTTGCACACGTCCTCGGCAAGACGACGATAAAATGCGGTCGTATTGTGATAAGCTACGATGAACGTCCTGCGTCGTCGTTGGGCGCAGCCATAGTCGGCGGCATTGACGACGCGCCATTCCACCGCATAGCCTTTTTCATAAAAGCAACGCAGGATGATTGAAAAATCGCGCCCGATCTGTCTTGCGGGGGAACGGATGAGCCTGTCCACATTCTCTAAAATAACATATTTCGGGCGGCTCTTCTCTAAGATGGCGTCGATCTCCCACCAAAGCCTACCCTTTGTGCCTTCGATCCCCTTGGCATCTTTTTTCAAGATGGAATAGTCTTGACAAGGGAAGCCGCCGACAAGGAGGTCGTGCTCCGGTACGTTCTCTTTGACTTTGGCGATATCGGCACATATCTGAGAGGGGCTCGTACCGAAATGACGCGTATAGCATGAGAAGGCAAATTGCTCGTTCTGATAGGGTTCCCACTGGTTTGCCCAGATGACTTTGAAGCGTTCAGAAGCTGCCTCCAGCCCGAGGCGGAAGCCGCCGACACCTGCAAACAGCTCTACCACTCTGATGTCATCCATGCGCTCACCCTTCGTCCGTCATCAGTTCGATCACCGCCCAGACACAGGCATCGGGGTCTTTTAGGACGTCCTTCTCCCAAAAGTGGACGGGCGTCCACCCCATTTGCAGCAGTTCGGCATCAACGCGCCTGTCTCTTGCAATATTCTCTTCGATCTTCTCGATCCAATATTCGCGGTTGTGTTGCAGCCGCTCTTTGCGGATCTCCCAATCTTTCCCGTGCCAAAATTCACCGTCCACGAATACGGCTATCTTGAACTTCGTGATGGCGATATCGGGAGAACCGGGGAGCTTTTTATAATTTCTGCGATACCGATGCCCCAGTCCCCAAAGCCGTTTTGCAAGGAGCGTTTCTGCTTTTCCGTTCTTGAGTTTCACCTTCGACATCCGTTTGCGTATCGCAGGCGTTGAATCATACGACTTCGGGTGTTTCATATCCGATCCGCCAAGAAAATCATTATTTAGGCTGCCTGATTTGTTCCGCGATGTATGTATTATTTAACCAAAAGCATTGCTTTGTCATCATGCGGCCATCGGGCAGTTTTGCCCTGTCCCGCCCGTCCTGTGCGTGGGGACGCACGTGCGCAACGCGGCTTTCGCTCTGTTTGGGAAGATCGTTGCTCACACCGCGCGCCGTTTCACGCAATAACACGCCACGACGGATCGTATCGACCGTCCTCTTCCAAACGCGGCCGACCTCTTCGAGATCGCTAACGGGAATGTTCCAGAACTGGACGCGTTCAAAGACCAGTTCTCCATTTGCATTCTCTTGAAAGATGACAAACAGGAACTTGGTGGGCGCCAAGTAATTGTAGAACTCGGACTCTTCCCATTCCGTCTCTTGGTTCAACTTGATAAAGTCAAAAGGAGGGAAAGACATACACTCCTTGATCGTTCCGTCGCGACGGACACGGATCGTTTTGGGAACGATGCCCGCCTTTTTGAATTCGTCGGTCTGCGCGATCCTGCCATGGATGCCGAGCATCTTGCCAAGGAGGATATCGTTGAGGTTTTTAGGCGACTTCTCTATACCAAAGAGCTGCTTCAGTTCGCGCTGCGTCTTACCATAATAGGGAGAGAGCCGTTCGATCAAATGCTCTTCAAAGGAGGCATGGACAAGCGCGTGCCAATCTTTGACGATGCGTTCATCTTCTTCGATGCCGAAGATATATTTTCGCAAGATCTGCGTCATATAGGTCGATTTGAGCGAATATGCGCGCTGCTTTGCGAGAATATCGGAAAAAGGCTGTTTGCGGACGCTGGAAGCATTTGTGCCCTTCGTGCAGGCAGCCAAATACAGCGTATCACCTTCGGTGATCTCGTGCGCGCGGCCATCCCGCACTTTCTGCATGATCGTCTCCCAGTCGTGTTCGATGATCATGAGATCTTCTTCCGGGAAGCTGAACAAGACTGCCTTATCGATACGGAGATCGCCCTTGGGAACATTTTCGCGGTGCTCGTAGGACATCAACAGCATCGTATTGCATTTGTGCCAAAACGAACTCGTTTGAAAGGTGCGGTCGTATTCCTCCATGTAGTTGATGATATTGCACACCAACCGCTCTTTGGCACGGATCCCGTTCTTACCGTAAACATAGGGTGTGACTTTGAGTTCTACGCCTGCCTCGGGAAAATCGGGCTCTGCTTCGGCGTTGGGAGAATACCCGAACCAGCTCTCCTCGATGACGGTGCCGATGGCACCCTTGCCCGTTGCAAGGCGGCCGGACGCATCGACTTCCTTGAGCGGGATGCCGACGATCTCCTGTGCGCGCCTCAATACGTCGCCCTTAGTGCGGTAAGCTGTTCCTTCCATTTCGATATTCTCCTTCGTTTTTATAGCAAAAGGGACCTGTGCGCAAACACAAGTCCCTTTGACTTCATTCTTCGTCCGCTATGATTTCGTCAAGGACGTGTCCCATGCGCGTGATCATCGGGACAACAAGTGCGTTCCCCATGCAGAAATATCGCATCCTGTCGGGCATCCCCGCCGTCCAGTCATCATCGAATCCCTGAAGGCGCTCTGCCTCGACGGGCGTCAACAAACGGATACGTCCTGTCCCGGGATCGACGACGGTATGCGTCGAGCGGTTGAGCGTCGATTCGCTCGTGAGCATCGTTCTGCCCGGGCGATCCCAAGGATCGGGGAAGGCGATGGGACCTTCGGAAAAGACATATTCGTGTCCTTCCTTGGTCTTGCGCGGGATCTTCTTTGCGCCTTTTAGATAGACCCACTTCGCCATCTTGTCGCCGGTGATATAATATTTTTCGTCAACGTTATGCTGTAAGATAGCCCCGAGCATCGTCGCGGGCTCTTCCGCTTCCACGGCTTTCGCGGTATAAATGGTGCCGCCGTGCATGTAACCCGCATTTTCGAATGCAAAGGCAAACGTATCGCTGACGGCGACGATATCGCTTCCGATATCCTTCTGACGAACAGGCTCCATCCCTTGGATAGGGAATGCGCGCGCCATAAAGCCGTCTTCGCGGAGGATCTCGTCAAAAGAGAGATCCGCCATCTCTTTCCCATAGTGCGTATCGTTCCGATAGGCAAAGATGAACGTACGACGGCGCCGCTGAGCGGCTCCATACTGCGCCGCATTGACAACGCGCCATTCGACGCTATATCCAAGAGCGGAAAGGCAGGCAAGGATGACGCCAAAATCGCGTCCCCGCTGCTTCGCGGGGGATTTCAAAAGGCGATCGACATTCTCTAAAAGGCAAAACGGCGGCTGCTTGGCGATCAACACATCGCGGATCTGCCACCAAAGCACACCTTTCTTTCCTTCGATGCCCTGCGCCGACGCAAGCGTATGTGCCACGCTGTAATCTTGGCAAGGGAACCCGCCCACAAGGAGCGAATGATCGGGGATGGAAGATTTCTCCACCGAGGCGATGTCTTCCTCCGTATGATATTCATTATTCAAGTCGGGACTGTCGCCATAATGCTGCACATAACATTGATGCGCCCACTGCGTTGCAGCGCCCGGCTCCCATTGCGAGAACCAAGTCGTTCTCCAGCCGGAATCAAGACGGTCGAATCCTAAGCGAAAACCGCCGACACCGGCAAACAGTTCACAGATCGTTTTTTCCATAAAAAGCCCTCCTTTGGCCTTAACGCGGCCAGCACGCTTATATCGATAGGCCTAAAGTGTTTGCACCGACAGACGCCGGATCGTTGGCCTATGTTCCGTAGGAAATGATCGTGTATATTCAGTTGTCGTTTGCTATCAGCATTCTTGTGATTAGCCTAATTATATTTTAGCAGATTTTGACCCAATTTGCAAGAGAATAAGGGAAGTTTCTTTTGTGCGACCGACTCTATCGCTATCATTTTAGGCAGCAGAAGCGCTGCAATGATCAAAATGGCAGTAAGGCGTGCGCTTGGCTTATATACAAGTCGGCGGCAGAGCTGACGGTGCGGCTGACGCCGCACCGTCACCCTCGCGCTTCGCGCTCGGGCGCCGAAGCCAAGCGCACGCCCGAACAGAAAACAGAACAAAACCGAACGAAAGGCGCGGCGGCCGCGGAGCCGTCCCGCTGAACCGCTTGGGGATCGGCTGCCGCTTTTCCCGCCGCGCATAGCTTTCTTTCATCGGTTTTACCGTTGCTGTTTTGTACCATATCGCGCGTGGCACTATGTAACTTTCGGCAGCAGCTTTATTACTTCGGGGCTTACCTGCCCGATATATTCGCCCTCTATCCAGCACCCGAAGCTGTCGAAGAGGAGTATCTTTCTGTCCTCTAAGCCGTAAGAGCAGACGATATCTTCGTCCATAATGTCCGTTACAAAGTATTGATACAGCCCTCTGGAATAGATAAGTTTGCCGCCGGATTTCTCTATATACTTCACAAGATACTGTACGGCCTGCGGCATTTCGGAGATATGGTTAATCGGTCGGAACGCGTTGCGCCCGAACTTCTTGGCAAAAAAGGCATTCTGCTGCACCGTCTGCATTCTCTTTTTGCGGGTATCGAAGTCGCGGAGTATCTCCATTTCGCCCGACATGGCACCTTCAGGGATATAGAAAATGCCGTGGAAATGCAGTCTGTTGGTCTCCCCGCCGCGCTCCCATGCGCCGATGTACAGCCAGCCTTTACGACAAGAAAAATGGCTCAACGTATTCATTAACTTTTTTGCAAATTCCTGCTCGGTCATTTTGTCATCGGAATACGTCAAAGTTACGAAATAGTTGAAACGTTGATGGTTTATCTTTCTCCAAAGACGTGTTCTGCGGCAGATCATATTGCGGTGCTTTCTTTCAAAGTTTTGCTCTACGAAGGCACGGCAAGACGAGCCGTCTTCGAAATAGGGCAGCATTTGCTTGACGATATATGACCAACGTTCCCGCTTCTTCATGTCAAAGGTTTCTTGATACAATTCATCGAACAGCTCTTTGCGCGTCATCTGTCTCACGGCAGGCGG
>ERZ1643247.706-NODE-706-length-37503-cov-10.772805_pt1 | contig 37503 bp, 35 predicted proteins | sample MGYA00579264_ERZ1643247 | MGnify/ENA primary metagenome ERZ1643247 (study PRJEB29033, sample SAMEA4952262) | chicken gut metagenome | biome: Broiler Chicken; feature: Gastrointestinal Tract; material: Caecum | place: Ireland | collected 2018 | study: Broiler... | reverse complement strand
TGCTATACGCCGCACCACATCTTTTTCTAAACTATATTATACTCAGATTTTTCTGTATTTCAACTGTTTTATACAATTTGCGCAAATTTTTCTCGATTCTTTCCATTTATTTTATAAATTGGTTTTCTGATTTACTTTACATACGAAAGATATGTGTTATATAATAACATTAAGATCCTATAACATGAAAGAATTGTTTTCGAGTCATGGACGAAGAACAGGATGTGATGTTATGAAAATAGAAAAAATCAATGACAACCAGATTCGCTGTACACTGACCAGAGAAGACCTTGAGAATCACCAGATACGCCTGAGTGAGCTGGCTTACGGCACAGAAAAAGCTAAGTCTCTGTTCCGGGATATGATGCAGCAGGCTCATGCGCAATTCGGTTTCGAGGCGGACAATATTCCCCTCATGATTGAGGCAATTCCTCTGAATTCCGAAAGCATTCTCCTGATCATCACCAAAGTGGAAGATCCAGAGGAACTGGATACACGTTTCTCAAAATTCGCTCCTTCTTCCGGTACCAATGATACGGTACTCCAGCTGGACGGTGCAGACAGCATTATCGATATTTTCCAGAAACTCTACGAAGCCAGGACAAAGAACTCCGGAAAGAAGCCTGAGGCCAAGAATTCTTCAAAGGCTTCCGCGCCAAAGGAGGAAGTTTCGCCTGTCAATCTGGTTTATCTCTACCGCTTCCGCGATCTGGATGTGATCATAGAAGCCGCGCACAGTCTTAGTCAGTTCTACGAAGGCGTCAACGCTCTTTACAAAGATAAGAAAAGCGGCGATTATCAGTTAGTACTTCATCAATCTTCCTACTCACCGGAAGAATTCAATAAAGTATGCAATATTCTTTCTGAATATGGCCGGGGAAAAGTTTTCTCCAACGCTGGAGAGGCGCATCTGATTGAACACGGGGAAGTCATTCTTACCCAGAACGCTCTTCAACAACTCTCAGAATTATAGTCCAGAACTCAAAACAAAAGGGCAAACTGCCATCGGCAGTTTGCCCTGCATACTTTCTGCTCTTATTTATTTTCCAGAAAATCATTGATCTGTGCTACCAGAACATTTACATCCAGTCCGTGAACCATCGCAGCCTCTTCCAGAGATTCCATCTGTGAAGACGGGCAGCCCAGGCAGTGCATGCCGGCACGCATCAGAATCGGTGCAACATTCGGATCCACACGGAGTAATTCTCCAATTAACATATCTTTGGATACCTGTGCCATGATTTGTTACCTCCTTTTTTGTACAAAAATTATCAAATATGCTCGTCTTATTATATAATCTTTTTAGTCAAGAATCAAGTCATCCTTGCATTGTTTTTCGTACACTTTTTATAAAATTTTCCCTTGTATTCTGCCCATGGATATATTAGAATGAGATTAACCAAGTGGTTAATAAGTCTAAAAGGAGGATACTAACTATGGCATATGTAATTACTGACGAATGTGTAAGCTGCGGAACCTGCGAAGCAGAATGTCCGTCTGAGGCTATCTCCCAGGGAGAAGACAAATATGTAATCGATGCTGATGCTTGTGTAGATTGCGGAACTTGTGCAGATGCATGTCCTACCGAAGCTATCGTACCAGGCGAATAATTATAAGAAGCCTGAACGGCTGGCTGCCAAAACGCAGCCGGTTTTACATGTACAAAGATAAATGAGGCTGTCACACCGACCGGTGCACAGCCTCATTTTTCGTTTTAAGATACTTTTTCTTTTTTCTGTATTTTTTTCCTGCTCTTTTTTTCTTCTGCCGCTGCCGCCTCACGGCGCGCTCTCTGATGACAGCGGATGGATTCATCCAGCCTTCTGCAGCGCTGCTCCTCCTGGCTTTTTTGCTGAAGCCCCAGAGTAATCAGCTTATCCAAAATCATCTGAAACTCCTGCATTCTGTCTTTTGGCTCCATCTTCTCCGGCACCTTCTCTTCCTCCTTCACCTCTTTTTTCGCAGTTGTCAGCAGCTGAATCCTGCTGTAAGGACTTCCTGGTGCCTGATGATAAATACGGGGGATCACTTCGCGGATTGCCCGCAGCTGTAATCCCCTCTTCTTTAGCTCCTTTATATTCAGAAATAATTGAATATCATATCGGGTGTAGTATCGATGCCCCATCTCATTGCGAGCAATCCGCAGATTCAGCTCTTCCTCCCAGTACCTCAGAACATAAGGCTTAACTCCCGCCAGTTCCGCCGCCTGCGAGACTGTGTAGCGTTCCTCTCCCATACCATCACTCCTCAGAAAATATTATAACAAAGGAGAGACAGATTGCAATGAAATCTCATCGACAAATTCTCATCTACTTCTTCATATTGACGAACTGTGTATACTTCGCGAGCCATACCAGCTCCACTGTCCCGATCGGGCCGTTTCGCTGTTTTGCGATAATAATCTCTGCCACGCCGGGCTTCGCTGTGTCCTTATGATAATAGTCATCCCGGTAGATAAACATTACGACGTCCGCATCCTGCTCAATGGCTCCGGACTCACGCAAGTCAGACAAAATCGGCCGGTGATCCGTCCTCTGCTCCACAGCACGGCTCAGCTGTGACAGCGCTACTACAGGCACATTCAGTTCCCTGGCCAGCGCCTTCAGAGAACGTGAAATTTCTGAGATCTCCTGCTGCCTGGAATCCGTCCTGCCACTTCCGCCCATTAACTGAAGATAATCGATAAAAATGATTCCCAGATTCTGTTCCAATTTGTATTTCCTGCACTTTGATCTCATCTCAGCTACAGAAATTCCCGGTGTGTCGTCAATAATCAGGTTGGAACGCCCGATGATATCCGCGCCTTCCACAAGCTTTGTCCAGTCTTCGTCTTTTAAGTTTCCAGTCCTGAGGGTCTGGGAATCCACCCGGGATTCACTGGCAAGAAGGCGGTTGACCAGCTGCTCCTTCGACATCTCCAGACTGAAAATGGCCACTGTGATATTCTTCTTCACAGCCATATACTGGGCGATATTCAGAGTGAACGCCGTCTTTCCCATGGACGGCCTCGCCGCAATCAGAATCAGATCCGAATTCTGAAACCCAGAAGTCTTATAGTCCAGATCCACAAAACCTGTAGGCAGTCCGGTCACATTTCCTTTCGTCTTCGATGCTTTCTCAATGTTGCTCACCGCATTGAGAACAATCTGCTGAATGGGCACAAACTCACTGGTTGTTCTCTTCTGGAGCAGGTTGAAGATTTTTTTCTCCGTCTCCTCCATAATCTCCTCAGTGCTCTGTTTATCCAGATAACAGGTATTGGCAATCTCCTCGCTTACCTTGATCAGCCTGCGGAGCATCGCCTTCTCACTGACAATCTGAGCATAGTACTTCACATTCGCAGAAGTTGGAACTGAGTCAAGCAGATCTTTCGCATATTCCATATCACTGATATCCGGCGGCAGATCTTTTTCCCGGAGCCGGTCCTGGAGTGTGATCAGATCGACTGGCTTTCCCTCATTGCACAATTCCACAATCGTGTCGAAAATAATTCCATACTGGTTCTGATAGAAATCGTCCCCTGTCAGAATCTCCGAGGCAATCAAAATCGCCTCACGATCCATAATCATAGACCCGATAACCGACTGTTCCGCTTCCGGGCTGTTAGGCAGTATCCTCTTGATCAGAGCCTCTTCCATACAGCCTTCCTCCTACTCTTACGCTTCCTTCACGAACACTTTCAGCTGTCCGGTCACCTTCGGGTGAAGTCTCACCGGAACCTGCGTAACTCCCAATATCTTAATCGGTGAGGGAAGCTGCAGTTTTCTCTTGTCAATGTCCAGATTCAGCTGCTCTTTTGCCGCCTCAGAAATCTCTTTGGTAGACACAGAGCCGAAGATTTTTCCTCCCTCTCCCACTTTCAGCTTTACAACTACTTCCTTGTCTTCCAGATCTTTTGCAAAAGCCAGAGCCGCCTCATAATTCTCCTGCGCCACCTTCTCTTCATTGGCTTTTTTCAGCTTCAGATCGTTCAGATTCTTGGGAGTTGCCTCCACACCCAGCTTCTTGGGAAGAATCATATTTCTTGCATAACCATCACTTACTTTTACAATGTCTCCTGCTTTTCCCAAGGATTTTACATCCTGCAACAATATTACCTTCATTATAAATCTCCTTGTTCTTTCATTTCATTAATAATATTCTTAATCATATTCAGGGTTTCTGTCATCGTATAACCACTGACCTGAGCGCCGGCCACATTCAAGTGTCCTCCGCCGCCCAATTTTTCCATGATCACCTGGACGTTCACTTCATCAATAGACCGGGCACTGATATAGATCACATTGTGATAGCTGGTCAGTACAAAGGATGCCTTGATTCCCTCCACATCCAACAGTTCATTCGCTGCCTGTGCCCCCACTACGGTCGGGCTTTTCAGCCCTTTGCTCGGGCAGACGCCCATGATAAAATCATTTCTGTAAATCTCCGCATCCCGGATTGCCGCAGCTCTCGCCTTATAGGAGTCCAGATCATCTCTCAACATCTTGCGCACCCTCGTCACATCTGCGCCGCATCTTCTCAGAAACGCCGCTGCCTCGAAGGTTCTCACTCCCGCCTTTGACAGGAAGTTATTGGTATCAATGATGATTCCGGCATACATGCTGTCTGCCTCCAGACTGCGGATTCGGATGCCATCAGACATGTACTGAAGAATCTCCGCAACCATCTCACAGGCAGAGGAGGCATAAGGCTCCACATAAGACAGTACCGCATTCTGAATCACTTCACTGCCTCTGCGGTGGTGATCCAGAACTACGATGGTCTTTGTCATATACAGCAAATCCTCACATTCCGTGTAGCTTGGCTTATTGGTATCCACCACAACTACCACCGTGCTTTGATCCACCATCTCTTTTGCCTGCTGGCTGGTGACAAACATGTCCGGCTCATAATCCTGGTTTTCCAGGTAACCGGCCATCAGAGGACGGATGGACGTCGTCGGATCATTGACCACTATGTGGGCAGGTCTTCCCAACGTCTTTGCCGCCCGGTAAATTCCCACAGCCGCTCCGAAAGCGTCCACATCCGTGATCTTATGTCCCATCACCACCACACGCTCTTTGGTACTGATAATCTCAGAAAGAGCCTGGGCTTTCACGCGTGCTTTCACACGCGTCGCTTTTTCCATCTGCTGGGATTTTCCGCCGAAATACGTAATGTTGTTTCCATTTTTAATGACTACCTGATCTCCGCCCCGTCCCAGCGCCATCTCCATGGCCACTCTGGAATACTCGTAACTCTGCCCGTAGGTGGCTCCGTTGACACCGATTCCGATGCTCAAAGTCAATGACATCTCATTGCCGATATTCACGGTCTTCACCTCGTCCAGAATATGGAAACGTTCTTCCTGCAGTTTTCTCAGAGAAGACATCTGCATAATCAGGAAATATTTATCTTTCTCCAGCTTTCTCACCAGACCGCCGTAATTCGAAAAATATTTCGTAATCTTACGGTCAATCAATGCAATCAGAAGAGCCCGGCGTACTTCCTCCACACTCTCCAGTGCCTCATCATAGTTATCCAGATAAGCTTCCGCAATCACAAGCTTGTCTTCTTCGCTCTTTTTCTTGTAAGTACTCAGCTCTGTCACATCAAACAGATACATCGCATAGATAAACGGCTTCTCGCCCACTGCCTCAAGAAATCCGGTCTTATTCACCAGCTCCTCCAGAGAAATCTGATGCATGACCGCATTGTAAATCCGCTCCTCATATGCAATCTCGATCTCTGCTCGCTTTTTTCCCTGGGGAAGGTTGTCTTCCGTGATCTCCGGAAACAGGTAAGAGACTCTTTTCTTGACCTTGTCCTTGCCCAGCATTTCCATGAGATTCCGGTTTCCCCACAAAAGCTTGCCTTCTGAGTTCACCAAGCCGTAAGGAACTGCCAGATTTTCCAGCATTCTCTGCTCCAGCTGATCATATTGATTGGCAAAATCGATCAGCTCATTGAGGATAATTGGCTTGTTGTAGAAGTACAGAGCCGCTGCGATGGCGATATACAGAACCACAATCACCGTAACCAGGACCCCTGCTTTCACATTCAGGAAATACACGCCAATATCCATGCCGATTAAAAGAACGGACAGAAAAACCGGCCAGCGCATGAATTTCTTCAATTGTCCCCGTAATTTAAATTCTTTTTTCATACTTTTCCCACACTTCAGCAACTTAAATTTTCATTTCGGTAAAATCCCATATATACAGCTCATTATACCAGATTTCTTATGCTTTTGCAAAAAAAATACCTTTGTTTCCCGCAAAACAAAGGTATCACTTTTATTTTTCCTCTTCTCTCAGCAAACGTTGCTCCTCAATCAGAGACTCACTCATATGCTGCTTCATCAGATCCATCGCCGCTTGAACATCGCCGCGCTCATAAGCCTCAAAGATTTCCTCATGAAATCGGCAGATCTGCTCCTGCAAAGAAAGAAAATTTCCACATTGATTACTCACAATTCCCAGCTGGCTTCTCACACGCTCTGCAGCTTCCATAAGCCTTGAATTCTGGCAGTAATCCAAAAACAGCATATGGAACTCATCGGTAGAGGCATTCCACATATCTGCATTCTCTACTCCTATCAGTTCCCGGCTCTTTTTCAGATTCTCCTTAAGCTTCTCTATCAGCTCCTCGTTGTCCGGATGCCTCGATGCGTAATAAATTGCCAGACTGTCCACATCTCCCACAAATTCATAGAGCTCCCGGATATCATTGTCGGTGAGTTCGATCACGCTGGCACCCGCGTTGGGATGATAAGTGACCAGTTTTTCCTGCGCGAGGCGGACCAAAGCCTCACGGACAGGTGTGGCGCTTACCTGAAAACGTTCCACCAACATCTTCACCGTCATTTTCTCTCCGCACTTTATTCTCTGATGTACAATATCTTCCCTGAGCATCTCATAAATCTGATCTGACAAATTTGCCTTTGCTAGCCCCATACGCACTTTCCTCCTCTAAAATTCTACTCTATTGTACAGCAGAACTGCCATTCTTTCAAGAGAAAATATAGACGTATTCTGTACTGTTTTGTATCTCAACTCTCCTTCGCTGCCCGCAGTTTTTCGTACCCGCCTCCATTCAGCAGTACCAGTCCAATCAGAAGACTCGCTGCCTCAATGACTGTGCAGACCACGAAAGCCCAGAAATAGCTTCCATTCAAATCATAAATCATACCGGACAGAGGAGGCATCAAAATCGGCCCCAGGAATGTGAAAATGGTAATAGTACCATAAATATTTGCAAAATCTTTGGAGCCAAAAGTAAATGTCGTCAAAAGCGGCGAGAGAACAAAGGGTGCCGCCATTGCAAAGCCAAACAGGAAGGAGGCCACAATCGCCACCCCGCCGCTGGAAGCGAAATTCAGCATGATCATTCCCAACACGGACAATCCCACCAGCAGCGTAAAGCTTTTCTTCAGGCCAATCTTATCATTCAGCCACCCTGCTCCTACTTTTCCCACAGCCAGTGTAAAACCGATAATGCTGATAAAAGACGCAGCCTTTACCTGTCCAAAACCAATGTCTGTGAAATATGCCATCAAATGATTATAAAGTCCCTGGCAGGTTCCGCTCAGTCCGAATGCAATGAAGCACACCGCATAAAATTCCGGCCGGCGCATGGCCTCTCCCCGGGTAAGTCCTGTGACTACATGGACAGCCTCTTTCCCGTCACTTCCGGCTGTCAGCTGCTCCACACCCACTGGTTTTAAGCCAATCTCTGAAGGCTGATAGCGGAATGCGATCATGTAAGGAAGAAGTGCCAGAATACAGATAAGTCCCAGCCAGCGATAGGCCGCCTGATAACCACACTCCACAATCAGCTTACTCGCCAGAGGATTGAAGATCATACTTCCAATACCCGTTCCTGTGAGTGCGATTCCCATAGCAGTTCCTTTTCGTTCCACAAACCAGTTATTCATCAAAATGCTGACGCAGACCATTCCTGTCAGAGAAGATCCCGTTCCAATCAAAAGTCCTAAGACATAGAAGAAATAAATATTCGGAGCCACAGACAATCCCAGCCAGCAGCATACCATCAAAAGCCCTCCAAAGATCACAACCCTCTTCGGTGGAAATTTACTGAAAATTTTACCGATAAACGGGCTCACAATCATGGATGTAATTGAGAGACAGGAAATATAAAAAGAAAACTGCCCTCTCGAAATACCGAAAGCTTCTGTCACTGGTTTGAGAAACTGGTTCGCTGAGTTGATCACGATCCCGGCTCCTCCTGTCAGCATCAGACAGCTTGTAAAGCATAAAATCCAGCCATAATGCAATTTGCCTGTCTTTTTCATGTTCACTTTTTTCCTTTCTTTAAAAATTCCAGAAAGCAAGATTGCTGAGTCCTTGAACAATCTCAAACAACTCAGCAATCTTTTCTACACCCTCAAAATACCATTACTTCTCAAAGGTTTTATTCTTTGATTTTTAGAGGTAAACACATCATACTTTATGAGCTTTATGATCTACCATCGGGCACTTCTTCGGATCCATGGAGCTTACGATCACCAGGACAACCAGACCCACAAGGTAAGCAATGAACAATCCCATATCCGGATTCAAGAAACCGGCCAGACCGCCCACAAAGGATACCGTTCCGACTGCGCCGCCTGCGAACATTGCTGCAAAACATCCTTTCACGGTAGCGTTCTTATAGAACAGAGCTGCCAGCAATGGTACCAGGACAGATCCCATGTACGGATAGTTGAACAAAATGATCGCATCCAGCAGATTGTCAATTTTAAAACTCAAAAGAGTACCCACGATACATGCAACCACCACTGTTGCCTGCGCAATTGTCTTTGCCTTCGGAAGATCTTTCATCTGTTTGTCAGGATGCATAACACCTTTGTAGAGGTCTACAGAGAAGGAGCTGCTCAGACCAATCAGAAGACCACTTGCGGAGGACATCGCCGCTGCCAGAACTGCCACAACCACAACTGCCGCAATTAGTGCCGGCAAAACCTCACTTACGGTATAAGCAAATGTATTGGCATAACTCTGCTCTGGAAACAGGCTATGTCCTGCGGTACCTACGATAGAAGCGGCGGTACCTACAAAAATTGTGATAATTCCGCCAAGGATACAAGCCCATTTTGCAGTCTTCACATCTTTTGCCGCCTGATAACGCAGGAATGCGTCATAAGATACAGAGATGGACACCAACATCGGAGTTACCTGATAAATAAATGTACTGAACAGTCCGTCCGGAATAAACGGAATCGAGAAAATCTCTCCTACCGGAACACCGGCATTATTCAAATTCACCAGAGTCATAATTGCCGCAACCGGAATACCGATCATGATAACCAGCATCTGGACGGTATTTCCAATGGCCACAGACCACATACCACCCATAACCGCAGACACCAGGACAACCAGTGCGCAGATAATGATGCTTGCGGAGAATGGAAGTCCGAATGCGGACAAAATACTTCCACAGGCAAGGATCTGGGAGATGAAGATACCCAACATGGAAGGCACGTTACTCAGCCAAGCCCAGCCACGAACCACTTTATATTTACCAAAACGGGCTTCGAAATAATCCATCGGCACCACGCCTTCGATATCCCTCATACGTCCTGCTATGAAGATACCTGCTATAATACATCCAAGGCCACATCCTAAAGAGTAGTACATACCAGGCCAGACACCATGTTCTGCACCTGTCTCTGCACCGCCAATGATAACTCCGGCGCCTACCTGAACTGCCGCGATGGAAAAGGCTCCCACCCACAGACCTACGTTACGGCCGGCCACCAGGAAATCATCAACCTCTTCGTTCTTTCCCTTTGTCACAAAGCCGATTACCAACAAAGCAATAAAATAAATTGCAACCACTGCAATGATAACTGTTCTACTATCCATATTTTCTTCTCACTTTCTTACAAATATGGAATCGAGTCGCTTAATCCTCCTCAATTCAGCAACAAGTTACTAACTTTGTAAAAACACCCCATCCCGCACTTCTATACTTCATGTCCGGCAAAAACTGCTTTAATCTTTCCGGCCAGTCCCGGTACCTTACTGGTTGGCACCGCACTCATCGCCAGCCGGATACCGTCTTTGAGCGGAATCACGAAAATGTTCTGATGAGCCAGTTTGTCTGCCAGTACTGCGGAATCTTTTGCCGGAACTGTGATGAAGAATCCAGCCTCATAAGGAAGAATATGAAGACCCACTTCCGCTGCCTCTTTCACAAAGATCTTCGCACGGTTTGTCAGCATCTCACTGAACTGAGCGCGCTCTTTGTCGATCTGTGCTTCCAGCTGCGGGTCTGCCTTGATATTTGCCAGAAGTCTCTGTGCTCCACGGCTTCCGTTTGACCAGGTAGCACGGTTGGAGAATGTGTTCACATTGGCGAATTCATCTGCCACTTCTTTTGAGGAAGATACACCGATCAGAGCACCGGAACGCATTCCATAAATCAGGTAGGATTTTGACATACTGTAAGCTACTGCCAGGAGAATATTCTCTGGAAGATCATCGAAATATTTCAGGAATTCTCTGACTTCATCCGGATCTCCGGCATAATCGGTATATGCCATATCCCACAGAATAATAATCTTCTTGCCCGGGCGTTTTGCACATTCACGGTAGAAGTTCATGATATCTTCCCAGTCTTCATTGGTCATGGTATAACCAGAAGGATTGTGAGCCGGTGTATTGAAGATCGTCATAACACTGTCCTGTGTCTCCAGAAGTTTCAGCACTGCATTTTTCAGATTTTCTCTTGAGAAATTGTTATTCTCATCGAACATCTGGTAGATTTCCCATTCTCTTCCGTTCTCTTCCGCAATCTCACGGTATGGACCCCAGTGCCAGTTCGGAATCACGAATTTCTGACCTTTCTCCACATAGTTAAAGATCATATGATGAACACCACCGGTACCGCCTGGAGTTGCCACAGCGCCTGTGTAGGTATTCTTCGGCTGATGTCCGCGGAATGCGCTCTCTATCGCTGCATCCAGGAAATCCTTCAGTCCGGGAATCGGAGCATAATCCATCAGTTCATTGGCCGGAAGCTCACGATAGATTTTATCTACTGTAGGCATTGCCAGGAAATCTCCGTTCTCGTCTTTTAAGACACCCAAAGTCGCATCTGTCACGTTCTCTTTTCCGTACTTCGCAATCGCAGTACCTGCGTCCCCAGCAGAACTAAAGCTGGGATCTGGTTTTCCCTTTCCTGTCGCATTCGATGCTGTCATTGTAAATTCAGCCATTTTCATTCCCCCTGTCTCTTTGGCTTCTTTATTTATATTTCACGATCAACGCGTCTACCGCGCAGACTCCTTCACCCTGCGGATATACAAATACCGGGTTCAGATCCATCTCTTTGATCTCATCCTTGTGGGCATAAGCATAATCCGAAATTTCCACCATCATATCTGTGAGAGCATCCAGGTCACAGGGTTTTGATCCCCGATATCCGGTGAGCAGCTTGTAGCTCTTCAAGGATTTCAGCATATTCATGGCCTCCCCTTTGTTCAGAGGAACCGGATACAAAGCTGCATCCTTAAATACTTCCACATAGATTCCGCCAAGACCTACCAACAGCATAGGGCCGAACTGTTTGTCGTTGGTCACACCGATGATGATCTCCACACCTGAGGGAGCCATCTCCTGTACCAGAATTCCATCGGTCTTCTTGCCCGGGCTGGTTCTTGCCACATTCTCCATGATCTCGTTGTAAGCCGCGGCTGCTTCCTCTTCATTTTGAATATGAAGCTTCACGCCGCCTGCCTCTGTCTTGTGCAGAATTTCTGAAGAGTTGATCTTCAGAGCAAGCGGATATTTCATTCCTTTTACTGCCTCGCGGATCTCATCCACACTTCTGGCAATCGCCTGAGCCGGCACCGGAACTCCATACTGTTTCATCTCTTCTTTGCTGTCATACTCAGAGAGCGCATAGGATTCTGCTCCTTCATGGTCTTTCGGCACACAGGATTCCAGGTTGTGCTCTTTGTAATCGTAATCCGCGAAATCCAGCAGTTTCTTCAATGCGGTAAAGGAAGTTCCCATGGAGGACATCAGCGGAACCCCTGCATCTTCCAGAATTCTTCTGGATCCACGGTAACGGTATCCTTCCAGAGAAGGTATCGCAACTACTGGTTTTGTAACTCCCAGCTCTTTTGCATGTGCGATACTCTTACACATATCAGAAGTGGTCAGATCGTCATCTTTCTTCACGTTGACACCAACTGTGATCAATCCCACAGCCGGATCATCGTTGAAAGATTTCAGAACGCCAACTGTCTTCTCATCTTCATGGAACAGTGTTGTGGTAGCGTCCAGAGGATTCTTTGCGGAGGCATAAGCCGGTATGTATTGTTTCAACTTATCCTTCGTCTCCTGGGAAATCTCCGCCAGTTCCACGCCGACTTCCTCAGCGATGTCTGCACTCAGAGTACTCTCTCCACCGGAGAAGCTGATAACTGCCACCTCTTTTTTGGTCGGGAAGTTTCCATTCAATACACTCAAAGTCTGAGCCAGGCACATGAATTCTTCCAAAGTTTCCGCCACAATCACACCATATTTTTCAAAAATACTCATGTAGGATTTGTTGGATCCTGCCATGCTGCCTGTGTGAGAAGCTGCAGAGATAGCTCCGCGCACAGATCTTCCGGATTTCAAAATGACAACCGGTTTGCGCATCTGTGCCGCCTTTTTCAGAGCACTTAAGAATCTTGCGGAATCACGGACACCTTCCAAATAAAGGGCGACAACAGATACGTGCTCGTCTTCCACTACAAATTCCAGGAACTCTTCCAAAGTCACGATATTTCCGTTTCCAGAGGAAATCGCATAGGAAATATTGAAGAAATCTGTGTTCAGAATCTCCGCACAGATGAAACCGCTTTGTGCGATAATCGCGATGCCGTGGGCATCATCTTCCAAATCCCAGTGGGTATGTCCGCCCCAGAGATTAATTTTATCCACATTATTCAGCATTCCCATACAGTTGGGTCCGCAGATACACATATCATATTTTCTGGCAATTTCTTTGACCTGTTCTTCCAGAGCAATTCCTTCCTCTGTGTTTTCTTCTGAAAATCCGCTGGCATAAATCACTGCGGCTTTCACACCGAATGCTCCGGCTTCCTCGAGAAGACCTGGAATTGTATGACAGTTCGTCGCAAGTACCACACATTCCGGAACTTCCGGAAGAGAAGAAATGTTGGGATAACATTTTTTCCCGAAAAGCTCGGTCTTCTTGGGATGTACAAAATATGCATGTTCCACAATACGGCTGTTCAAAGCTCCCTGAGCAGCTCCTCTTCCGAATCCTGGTTTGTCTGTAACCCCCACTACCGCAATGCTCTTCGGTTTAATCAGTTTTTGTATATCCATCTCATACCTCCGTCACATACTCTCACTGAACGTAATCGAAACCTGCGTTAAATGCTTCCTCGTTCGCCGCAGTAAATTTTTCTTTTCCTTTATTGACGAAAATCTGTTTTAATACTTTTCGTGCAAGGTCTGCATCAAACAGTCCGCATTTTTTAATCAGAGCGCCGATTGCCACAATGTTGGCAGCTTTCGGATTGTTCGCCTTCATCGCCAGTTCCATGCAAGGTACTCTGACAATATTGAAATTTCCTTCCACTGTCAGATCATCTGCAACCTCATCGCTGTTGATAATCAGTGTTCCGCCTTCTTTCAGATATGCGGCATACTCCAGTGAAGGACCATTCATTGCTACCAGCACATCACTCTCTTCAATATCTGGACCACCGATCACTCCGTCGGTGTATTTTACTACGCTGTAAGCTTTTCCGCCTCGCATGGCAGGACCGTAAGTGGGCATCCAGGTTACTGTCTTGCCCTCTTCCAGGGCCATCTCAGCTACGATCATTCCTGAAGTCAGAACTCCCTGACCTCCAAAACCTGCGAATACTAATTCCATACTCACTCACCCTTCCTTTCTTTCAATTCACCTAAGGTGTAGTAGGAAGATACTTCCTGATCCATCCAAGCAAGTGCTTTGTCAACCGGCATTCCCCAGTTTGTTGGACATGGAGCCAGAACCTCTACCAGAGAATATCCCTCATTGTTCAGCTGTGCCTCGATGGCATTTTTCACATATTTGCGGAGTTTACGGATTTCCTTCGGGCTCTGCACGGATCCTCTTGCCACATATGCGACATTCGGCATAGTTGCAATCATCTCCGGTACCTTGATCGGCATTCCGGTCCAATTGGTATCTCTTCCGTGTACACTGGTGGTTGTCTTCTGATCTGGCATGGTTGTCCAGGACATCTGTCCGCCAGTCATTCCAAAGTTATTGTTGTTTACTACAAATACCGTAATATTCTCGTTTCTGTACGCTGCGTTAATCGTCTCAGCCAGACCGATTACATAAGCATCGCCATCGCCCTGGTAAGCGATGGAGAGCAGATCCGGTCTTGCCACTTTGACGCCCATGGCTGTGGAAGCACCTCTTCCGTGGGCAGTCTGGATCTTATCACCTTTCCAGCTTCCGTTCATATTACAGGAACATCCCACACCAAGTGTCAGGATTGTCTTCTTCTCATATCCATTCTCCTCAATTACTTCTGCGATCAGACGGTTCAAAATACCATGTCCGCATCCAGGGCAGAAACTGTTGGGTATACTCACCATTTCCGGTGTTTTTCTTAACACTGCCATTTAGAACACCTCCTTAATCTGTCCGGCTTTCACCTGCTCATAAAACTTGACAACTTCTTTTGCCTTCGGGATATGCTGATTGGTAAACTGTCCGTATACCGGAACGTTGAAACGCAGTTTCTTCGCTGCCAGTGCCACGTCCTCAATCAACTGGCCTGCATCTGTAGATTCCACAGAAATGAATCCTTTCACGTCCTTATTCACTTCCGCAAAAGCTTTATACGGGAACGGCCATACAGTAATCGGACGAATCAGTCCTACTTTTTCTCCCTGCGCTCTTAAAATATCCACTGCGTTTTTCGCAGTTCTGGAAGGCAGACCAAATGCAACGAACACATAATCAGCGTCTTCCACCTGATAAGTCTCATATCTCTGTTCATTTGCCTCGATCCGCTCGTATTTTGCTTTTGTAGCGCCAGGTTTATCTGGATTGGCCAGTCTGCCGTGGTCACGGTCTGTTCCATCCCAGGTCCATCCCAGGTCTTCCGTCCTCTCCTTGAACTCAGGGAACTCTACGGCCTCCATCATCTGCCCCAGAGCTGCCTCTGAAAGTATCTCAACTGGATTGCGGTATTTCTCTGCCAGATCGAAAGCGATATAGATCAAGTCAATGGTTTCCTGAATGCTGTTGGGGGTCAGCACGATCACACGACAATCTCCATTTCCTCCGCATCTGGTATCTCTCAGATAATCTGTCTGAGAAGAATCCAGAGTTCCAAGTCCCGGTCCCCAGCGCTGAACATTTACTAACACTGCCGGATAGTTATTCGCACACATATAGGAAATACCTTCCTGTTTCAGTGAGAATCCAGGTCCTGAGGAGCTGGTCATAGATCTCATGCCACAGGCATAGGCACCAAAAATCATATACATTGCAGACATTTCATTCTCAGCCTGCAAAAAAGTTCTTCCCAGTTCTGGCATACGCCAGGACAGATATTCACCCACTTCTGTCTGTGGGGTGATAGGATATCCTGCATAAAACTGACAACCAGCACGCATAGCCGCCTCACCGATCGCATGGTTGCCCTTCCACATTTTCTTCATAGTCATTCACTCCCTTTCCTACTCTTCAACAACCTCAAATACATTATCCGGACATACCAGATAACAGGTTCCACACTGTGTACATTTCTCGTGATCCACCGTCACATAATCATAACCTGCTGCATTGAGTTTCCCGGACAGAGACAATGACTTCGTCGGACATACTGAGATGCAGTATTTACAGCTTTTACACCTTTCTGCACTAATTGTAAGTTTGGCCATAATGCCCTCCTTTCCATCTTGCTTTTCCATGGTTCTCTCATAAACACCGCGGAAAGAATGCCATTGCATTCCTGATTTATATAATATTTTCTATATTTGGCATTATATATTATATATAATATATAATCAATCATTTAACATCAAATTGTTTAATTTCGTCGAATCTTCTCAAAATCTTCTCATTTTTTTGTGTAAATTTAAATGATCATTTATTTTTTATCAATTCAATCAATAAAAATTGATTTTTAGGGCAAAAAAAATCCCGTAATGGATTTTTTCCATTACGGGATAATGATTGTATGAATATGAAATTAGTCCTGTACGTAAGGCATCATAGCCATATGACGTGCTCTCTTAATAGCCACTGTCAGAGCTCTCTGATGTTTTGCACAGTTTCCGGTAATTCTTCTCGGAAGAATTTTACCTCTCTCAGATACGTATCTTTTCAGTTTTGCGATATCCTTGTAATCAATCTCATTATTCTCTTTACCACAGAATACACATACTTTTTTTCTTCTGCGGCCGCCTCTTCTCTTCATTGGAGAATCTGGTCTCTCGCCTCTGTTATATGCCATGAGTATAACCTCCTTCTAAACTTTCAGTATCTTCTACACTAAATTGTCCTCTTGCCTAGTTAAACGGCAACTCTTCATCAATTCCATCGGGAATGTTCATAAAACCATCGATCGAAGCCGCAGTATCCGGTGCTGCCGTTGCTTCCGGAGCCGGTGCGGAAGTTCTCGGATGAGAAGCCGCATAATTATCGCTTGCCGCTTTGCTCTCAGCAAATTCCTGCTCTTCCACAACTACCTCCGTGGTGTAGACTCTCTGTCCCTCACGGTTCGTATAGCTTCCGGTCTGAATTCTTCCGCTGACCACAATCCGGATTCCCTGATGGAAATACTTTTCCGCAAACTCTGCTCCCCTTCCGAATACAACACAAGGGATAAAATCTGCGGTCGCCTCCCCATCACGACGAAATCTGCGGTCAACAGCCAGAGTATATCTGGCAATCGCCAGAGAATTCTCTCCTGCCGAATATCGAACTTCTGGATCTCTTGTTAAGCGGCCCATTAAAATTACTTTGTTCATGTATCTACCTCATATCTTTCCTACAGATCGTCATTAATGGTGCTTCTCAAAATTCCAGGAAATCTTATGCGTCTTTGCGAACGACTAAGTATCTCAATACATTGTCCATGATACGAACGTGTCTTTCCACTTCTGCAGGACAATTTGCGTCTGCTTCAAACTGAATGAAATAGTAGAAGCCTTCATGCATTTTCTGAATCTCGTAAGCTAATTTCTTCTTACCCCATTCTTCCACTTCTGTGATTGTGCCATTGTAACGGGTGATGTAGCCTTTTGCCTTCTCTACCACTGCATCACGTACTTCGTCCTCAACCTTGGCACTCACAACCAACGCCAATTCGTACTTATTCATGCTTTCTTTACCTCCTTACGGTCTTCTGGCCCCCGGACTGTGCTGGGAGCAAGGATATTTAAAATATATCACGATTGATAATTCTAGCATAAATCCCCGCCTGTGTAAAGCATGAATTTCTAATTTTCACTTTTTTTCTTCAGACCCCGGTCATTTTTCTCTACCAGTCTGCGGGGCATCATCACCTGATGTCCGCATCCCAAACATTTTAGACGGAAATCCGCCCCTACCCGAAGGATCTCCCAATCCTTACTTCCACAGGGATGTGGCTTTTTCAAGGTTATGATATCTCCCACCTGATATAATTTTCCCATATTTTCTTATTCTCCCTTCACATGAATCTGAGAAAATACATATCCAATCGGCTGCTGAATCAAAAGATCTGCTTCCCGGTCTCTGGGTGTGGCCGATTTATTAATCACCACCAGGTGTTTTCCCCGATAATAATCAATCAGTCCAGCCGCTGGATAGACAACCAGAGACGTTCCCCCTATAATCAGAAGATCCGCCTGTGCAATCATCTGCACGGATTCTGAGATGGTATCCTGATCCAGCGCTTCCTCGTAGAGAACAACATCTGGCTTGATCATCCCTCCGCAAGTGCAGTGCGGCACACCTTCTGTATTTTTCATAAAATCAAAATCATAAAATTTGCCGCATCTCATACAGTAATTCCGATATACCGACCCATGCAGCTCCAGCACCTTTTTGCTTCCCGCCATCTGGTGAAGATTATCTATATTCTGTGTGACAACTGCTTTCAGCTTGCCTGCCTGCTCTAACTGCGCCAGTTTTTTGTGGGCCTCATTGGGTCTGGCCGTGTCACAGAGCATCTTATTTCTGTAAAATCTGTAGAATTCTTCCGGTTTTCTCATAAAGAAACTATGACTTAATATCGTCTCCGGCGGATAATCATACTGCTGATTATACAGCCCGTCCACACTTCGAAAATCCGGAATGCCGCTCTCTGTGGACACTCCCGCACCGCCAAAAAACACAATTCGATTGCTGCTGTCAATCAATTCCTGGAGTTTCTCGATCTCCTTCTCCATAACAGACTCCTTTCCGGTATCAGTTCAATCGTTTTCCCTGTACCACATATCTTGTGGAGGAATCCCCTGTACAGGTGGACAGAGTCATAACTTTATCTCCTGCATCCAGAGAGACATCCCCTGTATCAATAGCAGAGTTACTCTTCATCTTCGTCAGCCACTCCTGAAATTCTCCGCTTGGTCCTTTAAACAGTGTATAAGTATCACTGTTCACCGCTGTCACATAGGCAGAGAAAATTTCATACTTATAGTTTTTTTCCGGAGTCAGCATCCAGAAATAGTGACTTTTCTCATAAGCATCTCCTTCAGAAAACTGCCGAAGCGTTCCAAACATAGATCCGTTTTTCATGTTGTGACCGTATACCAGCGTATTGCAGTCATTAAAATCATCTTCGTTTTCGTAGTCTATAAAAATTGTTCCCGCGAAATTATAAGTTTTCTCATAAGTTCTGTGCAGATAATATTCGTTATCGATCCCTCGCACCACAGGATAACTGATATCCAGACCTTCCACATAAATCCAGCCAATCACATCTTCATTGATAGCCCGAAGCGCCTCAAAGTCTACCTGGATTGGAGGCTGAAATTCTTCCTCCTCATTTTGCTCATCCGGCTGGTCTGGCTCCCTCTCTGTCACCGCCATCTTTTCAATCGCATTATACTCATCCGTTCCTTTTTTGTATTCCAGATAAATATGGATTAGATTGTACGCCGCAAAAAGAAAAACACCAATTGCCAGTATCAGAATCACCGTCAATATGTAATCGATGGGTCTTTTCTTTCTCTTTGTTTTCTTCGTCATGTCCTTTCTCCTATGTCAGATTGTCGTAAAAAGATTCATAATCTTCCGTCGTAATCCCTTCACTTGGAGTCAGCCTGGTCCGAATTCCATCTGAGCTGACTTCCACACCTTCGGGAATCACAACATTCTTATAGGAAGTGCAGTAATCCGGAAACTGCGGAGAGTTCTCCTGGTTAAGAAGCGCAGAAAAGGTATTTGGATAATCATATTCTTCGGTTCCAGTCTGTATCTCATATGAGAAGTAGGCAGACCCCTCCTCCGCTATTTCTACGTCGTAAGTCCCCGCCGAAAAGTCTATTCCTGCCACAGCCGTATCCGAGAATTCAAAACTCTCTGTCAGAGGGTTGCTTTTTCTGGCGGTCATATTCTGAGTCTGTCCATTTTCTGTCTCAAAGATCACCGGTGACATCCCGTTCACTTCGATCAATGCTCCCTGGAACAACTTAGCTCCTTCTTCTTGCTCCACCTCATAGTCTTCCGTTCCAAAATACTCATTGACAGAAAGACCATGGGCACGGTCCCAGAGACTATAAGAATTTCCCTCTTCGCCTTTGATCGTATATACTCCCTCCGGCAGATCCGCACCCACTACGTAGAGTCCGGCGCTTAATTCCTCTTTCCAGTACTCTCCCTGTGAACGGATCTCTTCTTCTACATAAGAATAAGGATCATATTCGGACTGTGTACTCTCGTAATCTGCCTCCTGCGCCTCTTCCATACGGTTTTTTACCTCTGTGAAGATATTCAGAAAAGTATCTCCAAACATGGCAAGGATCAAAAACACAAGAACCCAGATCCAAACTCCCTTTTTCTTCTTTGTATTCTTATTTGTCTTCTTCACAGATGTATAAGTTTGTCTGGTCCCCCCGCTTTTTGCCTTCTGCCCGGTATTCTTTCCTGAATACTTAGTCTTTTTCTCATTCATTACCTTTTGTCTGGCTTCTTTTTTCTCTTTCCGGAAAGCATGCGTTCTGGCTTCCTTTTCCGCCTGCCGCTGTTCCAGAATTTTTTTATACTGCTCATCCGACTTCCGGTTATCCATACCGCATTCACTGCAGATACCGTTTAAAACTTTTCCGCCGCATAATGTACATCTTTTCTTCATATCACACCTCTTTCTGTGTGGTACAACATTACATTCCTCTTCTATTTTACCATGACGCACCCTTTTTTTAAATAACAAAAAGATTTTTATCGCTCCGTATCCACCATATATATTCTCACATCAGAAAGCAAAAAAATAACAGGGGAACCGTCATCGCCGCATTCTCCTGTCACTATATACTTCCGTAACTAAAAAACAATAGCGGGGATAGGATTTGAACCTACGACCTTCGGGTTATGAGCCCGACGAGCTTCCAGACTGCTCCACCCCGCGTCATCTCACTAATATCTTATGTAACCTATATGATAAGTATACCTCTTTTTCGAAAAAATGTCAACATTTCAATAAATTTCTTGTCATTGTCACTTAATATTCCGTTTCTATCTGATAAAAAGCCCGCATACCCACAGTCAGCGGATATACGGGCATTGAATCAATGATCACATCTGATTCAGTTCATCCTGGCACATAGGACGATATTTTCTGGAAGTAAGGGCCTTGATCGCCTTCTCATTGTCTTCCACCCGGAAAATAACATATGCCACATCTTTTTTCTTTGTGATAAAAGCATACATATATTCAATGTTAATCCCGTTATCTCCCAAAGCCCGAATCGCTCCCGCCAGGCCTCCGGGATTATCCGGAATCTCTACTGCCAACACTTTCGTCATGGAGCAGATGTATCCTTCTTCTTTCAACACTGTGGATGCTTTGTAAGGATCATCCACGATCAGGCGGATAATTCCAAAATCTGTCGTCTCAGCCAGAGACAACGCCTGCATATTGATGCTGTACTTTTCCAATACATTGGTCAATTCCTGCAATTTCCCCGGACTATTTTCCAGAAAAATTGAGATCTGTCTTACGGTCATTGCTATCCCTCCTTACGCGTCTTTTAATATAAATGACGTTTGTCCACAACACGTACTGCCTTACCTTCACTTCTCGCTATAGTCTTCGGTGCAACCAGTTTTACTTTTGCATAGATTCCAAGCATTGCCTTCAGAGCATTTACCAACTCTTTTTCCCTCTCGGACATCTGTTTCAGACTGTCAGAGAACATCTCCGGTGTCATCTCCACCTGCACTTCAATGGTATCACTGTTGTTCACACGATCCACAATAATCTGATAGTTCGCCGGATATCCCTTATTCATCAAAACAGTCTCAATCTGTGACGGGAATACGTTGACGCCCTTGACGATCAGCATATCATCGCTTCTTCCCATCGGTTTACTCATCTTCACATGAGTTCTGCCGCAGGAGCATTTCTCTCTGGACAACACACAGATATCTCTGGTACGGTAACGCAGAAGCGGAAAAGCTTCTTTCGTAATACTTGTGAATACCAATTCTCCTTTTTGCCCGTCTGGAAGAACTTCCCCAGTTATCGGGTCAATAATCTCTGCGATGAAATGATCCTCATTGATATGCATACCCGTCTGCTCACTGCATTCGAAAGATACTCCCGGGCCGGAGATCTCTGTCAGCCCATAAATATCATATGCTTTGATTCCCAGTTTTTCTTCGATATCATGACGCATTTCCTCTGTCCATGCCTCTGCACCGAAGATACCGGCTTTCAATTTAATCTGATCCCTCACCCCACGCTCAATGATGCTCTCTGCCAGATACGCCGCGTAAGATGGGGTACAGCATAGAATGGTTGAGCCCAGGTCTGTCATGAACTGGATCTGACGTTCCGTATTACCGGAAGACATGGGCAGGGTCAGAGAGCCCACTTTATGGGAGCCTCCATTTAATCCAGGACCTCCCGTAAAAAGTCCATAACCATAGCAGACATGAACTACGTCTTCCTTAGTTCCCCCAGCTGCCACAATGGCTCTCGCACAGCACTCATCCCAAAGGTCAATATCGTGCTGGGTATAAAAAGCGACTACTCTTCTTCCAGTCGTTCCACTGGTAGACTGGATTCTGACACAATCTGAGAGTGGTCTTGCCAGCAATCCATAGGGATATGCTGTACGCAGATCCTCTTTGGTCAAAAATGGAAGTTTATAGAGATCGTCCCGTGATTTGATATCCCCAGGCTCCACCCCTATCTCTTTCATTTTATTTCGGTAATACTCCACATGATCATATACATTTTTTACCTGTTTCACCAGGCGCTCATCCTGCCATGCCCGAATCTGATCCTGGGAAGCACATTCTATCTCCGGCTGATAATACCGTTCCAACCGCACTCACTCCTTTCAACGTGTTAAAGTCTATAATAAAGTATCATATCTTAAAGAGAACAAATATGCAAGAACTAACCCGTAAAAATAGCAGAAATATTCTTAATTTATCTATTTTTTCGTTTTCTTCTCTCAAAAACTATGTTATAGTTTGAGGGAAAAAATAATATTGGAGAATCTATATGAATAATAAAAAGAATTTAATTGTCGGCCAGTCCGGAGGCCCTACTGCTGTCATCAACAGCAGTCTTTACGGAGTTGTCAAGGAAAGTCTTGCACACCCGGATAGAATCGAACATGTCTACGGCATGGTAAACGGAATCGAAGGTTTCTTAAAGGATATGATTTTGGATTTCTCTGAAGTTTTATCTGAAGAAGAATTGGAATACCTGAAAACCACCCCCGGCGCTTATCTGGGGTCCTGCCGCTGCAAACTTCCCGAAGATCTGTCAGATCCTGTCTATCCGGAGCTTTTTTGCAAATTTGAAAACCTGAATATTGGCTACATTCTCTATATCGGAGGAAATGACTCCATGGATACTGTCAGCAAGCTGTCCCGTTACGCGGCAATGTCGGGCAGCGATATTCTAATTCTTGGCGAACCAAAGACCATCGACAACGATCTGATTCTCACAGATCACACCCCCGGTTTCGGAAGTGCTGCCCGCTACGTGGCAACCACCGTCCGCGAAATCGTGACGGACGCCAGTGTCTATGACCAGAAAGCTGTCACCATCGTGGAGATTATGGGACGGGATGCCGGCTGGCTCACCGCCTCCAGTGCTCTCGCGCGAAAAACTGCCAATGACAATCCGTACCTGATTTATCTTCCGGAGGCAGATTTTTCCACAGAACAGTTCGTCCAGGATGTTCAGAACGCTTTCGAGAAATCTCCCAGCGTCGTTGTCTGTGTCTCCGAGGGGATCCACGATGCCGACGGCACTTTAATCTGCGAATACGACCGCAGCGCCGGATTGGACTCCTTTGGCCATAAGATGCTCTCAGGATGCGGAAAATATCTTGAGAATCTTCTGCGCAGCCAGTTAAACGTAAAAGCACGCTCTGTGGAATTGAACGTATGTCAGCGCTGTTCTTCCATGATTCAGTCAAAGACAGATCAGCAGGAAGCTGTCATGGCCGGACGCTACGGAGTCAATGCAATCTTAAAAGGCGAAACCGGAAAAATGATCGCTTTCGCCCGTGAAAACAATTCCACCTACCAATCAAGCTGCTGTCTGGAAGATGTAAACCAGATCTGTAATCAGACTAAATCGGTTCCCACCTCCTGGATTGCACACAGTGGCACCGATGTAACAGAGGAATTCCTGAACTACGCACGTCCTCTCATTCAGGGTACTGTGGAAGTTCCCATGGGAGAAGATGGACTGCCTTTATTCCTTTCTCGATAAAATAGCAAAAATTGAGCTGCTTCCTTCAAGCTTGAAGGAAGCAGCTTATTTTTCTCGTCTCTGCTGTGGTGTACCTATCTGACGCAAAATATTTTCATGTCAACAACTCAAACACTCTATACAAATCCAGTTTTCCGTACCCCCAATCCGGATTGGGATAACTCTCCCCATCCTCTCGCACTGCACCACGGGTCAGATAATATTTGGCACTGGTTCCATTCAGATACGGCGCATTCCCCCGCACTACAGCCCACTCCATTAAAAGTGCCAGTGCGCCTGCTGTCAATGCCGCCGCGACGCTGGTACCGGAACGCTGGACATAACGGCTCTGCGGTGCCGGTCCTGTCAGCATCACTCCCGGAGCAGCCAGATCCGGCTTCACATATCCATTGGGAGCATAACCTCTGCTCGCCTCTAAATATAGACTGCCATCCCGATCGTTATAAGCAGTAACAGTAATGGCATCTCTGGAACCTCCTGGATTGGTTATGGTGTTGTACGGAGATGACTGCAGAAAATAAGTCTCTGACTGGGAGGGCGTATAGACCGGCAGCCACATGTGGAAAGTCACCGTCTCACTAAGATTTTCGTTTTCACTGCTCACCAAAAATCTCCATATTCCAGACACCGGCTTCATAAAACGAAAGAAAATCAAAGTCCCACCTGACTGGAGCTCAATTTCTGAATATCCCACTTCCACCTTTGTCTCCACAAAGACAAAGGAGAGCGTCTGAGCCCCCATTCCCCTTGCTGTACTGATCTCTAATTTTTCCCCGGAAGGGGACTGAAGCTGCATGCGGTACAGATTCAGAGAACTTCCCCAGAATTCCACAAAGAATCCTTTTTTCTCCTCTCCCACCCTCAATTCCACCACCGTTGCTTCTTCCTGATCCGGCCGAATCACTCCTTCATAGTGATGCCGTGCATTTCCCTCATTTCCCGCTGCCACCGCGACAACGGTCTGGGGATTTCGCGTAACATTGTCCAATGTGATGGCAAGCGGATTCTCCCCCCGATGCGTTCCCTGGTTATTCCCCAGTCCAATGCAAATCACAAGAGGCATCTGTATCTGTTTTGCGCAGTGAATGGCATAAGTCACCGCAAACATAATATCATTCTCCTGATAGAAATCCACACCGTCAGGCAAAAAATAAAATCTCCTCAGATATTCTTTGGCCTGCTTCAACTTCACCACAATCAGTGTAGATTCCGGAGCAGCCCCTGAAAATTCCTGATCCGGCTGCGCAGTTCCCGCCGCAATCCCCGCCAGAAAAGTACCATGTCCATTTTCATCTCTGGAAGGCACCACTTTCCAGGGATCTTCCGCCTCCAGAGCCTCATCGATCTGTTCCTGGGTATATTCACTTCCGTAAGGGACAGCGCCGTTATCGGAAGGAATGGATTGATCCCACAGATACGCAATCCGTGTTTTCCCATAGGTCAAAAAGGCGGGATGCGTATAATCAATACCGGAATCTATAATAGCAATGGCTGTCTTCTCTCCGTTTAACTTCAGATACGGATGATTTTGGAGGTTTACAATTCGGGAGGCAATCAATGCCTGCGTGTCCATATAAGTATAACAATCCGGAATCGTATTGTAAGAATAATTATCCACACTCACTCCGCTGACCTGAGTCAGAGGCATATAGAGTACTGAATACGTCTCATTAATCAGCTGTATCTGTTCCTGGGGAATATCGCTTAACACCCCTCTCACATTCTGGCTGTGGCGCACAATAAAATCTGCATATCCCTCATCCAAAGCCAGTGGCAGAAAATCCATCGCCTGTAAGGTCATGGGAGTCCACCTCTTTCCACATAGCAATTTCACTCATTCTACCCATAACTTATGCCCTGGCTTTAACAACTATGCAGGCTCTAAACCTTCTTTTCATATTTGTTAATTAATAGACTCTCGTTGATATTTTTCCTTTCATCGGTTATCATATTAAATAAGAAGTCTTACCTTATTGTAAACATTTCCAAAGGGAGTGGATAATTATGGAACATACAAAAGTAGATCGGCGTGTGCGCAAAACAAAAGCCCTTCTCTTAAAAGGGCTTACAGAACTCATGGAACAAAAAGATGTCAATCATATCTCTGTCCGGGAACTGACGGATCTGGTGGATTTAAACCGCGGTACTTTTTACCTGCATTACCGTGATATCTTCGATATGGTAAACCAGGTGGAGGACGAGCTTTTCCAAGAATTCGACAATCTCTTCGTAGATACTGCTCCGGAAGATCCGACTGTCTCCTCAACACAGATTGTATTGACAAATGTTTTTACATTCTTGTCTGAAAATGAAAAAACCGTGAGGGCTTTCATGGGACCTCACGGTGATCTGACATTTATTAACCGCCTGAAAAATCTGGTCAAGACCCGTGTCCGCAAAGCCTGGGAAGACCGCGGACTGGATCCTGATAAATTTGAATATTTCTTCGCCTACACAGCCTCCGGATGCATCGGACTGATGGAGAGCTGGCTGAAAAACGGATTTCAGGAATCCGCTGAAGAAATGGCACGCATGGCAGACTCCATGCTGACTAGCGGGGTAGATTCTCTTCTCTCCTGACACTGCGTCTTCCACAGAGAACAACCATGAGAATACCCGCCAAAAAAATAAAAATAGATATAAACTGGGAGGTGGAAAGCGCGCCGACGCTTCCCCTCTCCAGATCTCCTCTGAAAAATTCCAGTATAAAACGTCCAACACTGTAAAAAATCAAATAAAATCCAGCCACCTGTCCATCGCCCTTACACTTGCGGGCCAAAAGCAGCAAAACCCCAAAATGGAGAAAATCCAGCCCGCTGGATATCAGCTGAGTCGGGATCAAGGGGACTCCATTAGGCGCAAAATCAGAATTTGTAAATGTAATTGCGATTGGACCATCTGTCTCCCTTCCATAACAACATCCGGCAAGAAAACAGCCAATACGCCCAAATCCCTGAGCCAGAGCAATCGATGGCATAGTCAGGTCGAAAAATTTCAGAAAAGGAAGTTTTCGTACACGGCAATAGAGCCATCCGGCAAAAATTCCTCCCAAAATCCCGCCGTAGACCACAAATCCATCTGTCAAATTCATCCAGATAATAGAAGGATCTCTTAAAATTTCCCGATACTGTGTAATCCAATACAAAAGCTTGGCTCCAAGCATTCCGCCAATGACACACCAGACTACCAGAAAAAAAACCGTGTCCTCATTTCCCAGCTTTCTTTTTCTGGCCCGGTACTCCGCAGTCAGATAGGCTGCAATGACTCCAATTCCTATCATCAGACCATACCCATAAATTGTAAACGGTCCGATCGTCAGCAACTCATTTTTCATAAATACAAGTCTCCTTCGAATCAGCTCTTTTTAATAAATTTCGTATGGCATTTGGGACAGGAGATCTCAATTTTTCCTTTCCCTCTGGGGATTCGTATTTTCTGCTTACACTGGGGACAGGTATAAATATGATACTCTTTTCTCTGTCCCATCATATATCTTTGTTTTCCCCATCCACGGCGAATCTTTCCCACTAACGCCAGAAATTTCTGGTTCTCCGCATAACGGCGGCTGTGATCCCTGGAAAATGCACGATAAAATGCCCAGATAATCAGAATCCATCCAGCCAGCAGAAACACATATGGGAAAATCACATTTGACAAAATCACCAGGATGGCTCCACTGATCAGCAGCACGCGGTACAGCTGGTCAACACCATACCTTCCTTCCATAAATCGTAAAAATCTGTCTCTCATTTACACACCTCTTCATTCTTTCTGACAGCAGTTTCGTATAAAAAGTATCTTATAACACGATGGGAATTCCGTCAACTGCCTTCTGCTTCCATTCTCCTTTTGAATATGATAAAATTTCAGTAGTTCAATTGTATAATATAAACTGTGAAAGGAGAAATACTGATGAAAATTGTACTCTTAGAATCTCTTGGCATATCCCAGGAAGTCTTGGACTCTTATGCCGACGTCCTCCGCTCACAAGGACATGAATTTACGGCTTATGAAAGAGACCTCTCACCAAAAGTCCAGATCGAACGTGCCAAAGATGCTGATATTTTGATTATCGCCAATATGCCTCTGTCCGGAGAAGTCATTCGGAGCTGTCCCCGTCTGAAATTTATCAATGTGGCATTTACGGGTGTCGATCACGTAGATCTGGAAGCTGCCAGAGAACGACAAATCGCCATCAGCAATGCTTCCGGTTACTCCAATGAATCTGTAGCCGAACTGGCACTTTGCATGATGTTGTCTCTTCTGCGGAATGTTACTCAGGTCGAAGAAAAATGCCGCCAGGGTTCCACCAAAGATGGACTGGTGGGCCAAGAACTGAAAGGCAAAACCGTAGGAATTATCGGTGTCGGCGCCATCGGAACAAGAACTGCCCAGCTTTGTCAGGCCTTTGGCTGTAAAATTCTCGGATATCGCCGCCATCCGGAAAAGAATCCTGCTGCCGGTGTCACCTACGTTTCTCTGGAAGAATTGCTGCGTCAGTCCGATATTGTCTCTTTACACTGTCCGCAGACTCCAGAAACCGTGGGCATGATCAACGAAGAGCGTCTCTCCTGGATGAAACCTTCTGCTATTTTGATCAATGCCGCCAGAGGTCCTATCGTAGATTCTCAGGCTCTGGCCAACGCGCTCAATGAAGGACGTCTCGCCGGGGCAGGAATCGATGTCTTCGAGAGTGAACCACCGCTGAATACCGATCACCCTCTGCTCCACAGCAGGAATACCATCGTAACTCCTCATGTTGCCTTCGCTTCTAAGGAATCCATGCTGGCACGGGCAGAAATCGTCTTTGACAACATTCAGGCCTGGATGAACGGAACCCAGAAAAATATCATTTTATAAATAGGAAAGAAATATGTCAGATCGTGAAAAACAAGAATTCCTGTTATTGGAAGATGGAACCTGGACGGAAGAAGAAAACCTGAAACCTCTGGAACAGATCCACGGATTTCAAGTACGCCCTGGATTTTATGAGATCAACGGAGCCACCGCTTTTCCAAATGGAGTCAATTTCACAGTGATCACCCATTCCGGCACCGCCTGTGAGCTGGTTTTGTTTCACAGACAGCAATCTGTTCCCTATGCTGTGATTCCATTTCCGGAAAAATACCGGATCGGAAGTGTCTACTCTATGTTTATATTCGGTTTGAAAATTAATGAATTCGAATATGCCTATCGAATTGATGGTCCCGATCAGCCTGAGAAAGGATTTCTTTTTGATAAAACCCGCTATCTGCTGGATCCCTATGCGCGCGCCGTCACCGGCCAGAGTTCCTGGGGTCAGAAATTATCCCCCGGAAATTTCTATAAAGCCAGAGTTGTCCACAATAATTTCAACTGGGGAGAGGAATCCAGAGTCGCGATTCCTCTCAAAGACAGTATCATCTATGAACTGCACGTTCGTGGATTTACCAAAAGTCCTTCTTCCGGTGTCCGCCATCCAGGTACTTTTGATGGAATCCGGGAAAAAATTCCTTACCTGAAAGATCTCGGAATCAATGTGGTGGAATTAATGCCCGTTTTTGAATTTGATGAAACCAGAAATGAGAGAACTGTAAACGGCAAACATCTGCTGGATTACTGGGGCTATAACCCAGTCTGTTTCTTCGCTCCCAACACAAGTTATGCTTCCGAACAAGAATACAATCGGGAAGGCAGAGAATTAAAGAAACTTATTCAAGAATTGCACCAAAATGGGATTGAAGTTATCCTGGATGTGGTTTTTAACCATACCGCCGAGGGAAATGAGAACGGCCCTGTCTTTTCCTTCAAAGGAATCGACAATAACATTTATTATATGCTGACTCCTGACGGACATTACTATAATTTCAGCGGATGTGGAAATACTCTGAACTGTAATCATCCTATGGTAAGAGATATGATTCTCAACTGCCTGCGCTACTGGGTGTTCAGCTACCATGTGGACGGTTTTCGTTTTGATCTGGCGTCCATTCTTGGCCGAAATGAGGACAGTACCCCCATGAATAAGCCCCCGCTGCTGGAGAGCCTCGCCTATGATCCTATTCTTTACAGTGTGGATCTGATCGCGGAGGCCTGGGACGCAGGCGGGCTGTATCAGGTTGGAAGCTTTCCTTCCTGGAACCGCTGGGCAGAATGGAATGGCAAATACCGGGATGATCTGCGCAGTTTTCTCAAAGGAGATGACGGGTATGCGGCTGCTGCCGCACAGAGAATCATCGGCTCTCCTGATTTATATCCTCCGGATAAGAGAGGAAGCAACGCATCTGTGAATTTTCTGACCTGTCACGATGGATTTACACTCTATGACCTTTATTCTTACAATCAGAAGCATAATGAAAACAACGGTTGGAATAACACAGATGGTTCCGATGACAACCGCAGCTGGAACTGTGGGGAAGAAGGAGACACTGCGAATCCCGAGATCAGAGCTCTCCGCTTCCAGATGATCAAAAATGCCTGCCTTGTGTTAATGTGCAGCCGGGGTACTCCTATGTTTTTTGCCGGAGACGAATTTGGCAACACGCAGTTTGGAAACAACAATGCCTATTGCCAGGATAATGCGATTTCATGGCTGGACTGGTCACTGACTGAAAAAAACCATGAAATTCTTGAATTCTTCCGTTTTGCCATAAATATCCGAAACCAACATCCGATCATCCGTGAGGACACCAGTCCCTGCTCTCTGGGCTTTCCTTATGTCAGCCTCCACGGAACCCTTCCCTGGAAGTCTGATTATGACTGGTCCACAAAAATGATCGGAATTCTGTATGCCGGATATGATCCCAATACTCACTGCGACGATGTTTTGTATCTTGGCATCAATACTTATTGGGAGACATTGGAAGTCACGCTTCCTAAGCTCAACGACACTCACTGCTGGACCCCCATTGCCGACACTTCCAGAGGCGTTAATGCTATCATAGACCACCCAGAATATTTACACCAGGGATCCTATGTCATGAATCCCAGATCCGTCGTATTGTTTCAGATGATTCCATCTGCACCATAAAATGTAATCTAAAAAGGCTGACTTCTGCACGTGATCAAAGTTCTTCGTAACAGAAGCCAGCCTCTTTTGCTGTTATCTTTTGTCTTTAAAATTCCGTTTAATCCATTTCACATATCTTCGGTAACTCCTTCGGGAAAGATGAAGAGTTTCCGCCACCGCACAGATTTTGTCTGCAATACAGACAATCCAGGCTTCCCTGCAGGCAGGCGGGATTACCGTCAACGGAAACATATGCCTTAAAATAATATTTTGTTCCCTCTTTGATAACCGAAAATCTTCTCCTGCATTTTTTACCGCTTTTCCCGGATGCCGAAATCCGTGCAGAGAATGGGATCGATCTTTTTCATGCCAGTCATAGAGAAAATAGTCGTGCAGCAGAGCTCCCCGTATCAAAGCTCTGTAATTCATATGGATCGGCAGTGCCCTGGCAATTCGCACACTCAAGTAAGCCACAGCAATGCAATGCTCGCAGACACTGATATCACCATGCTGCATAAATCGGATCGTCTGCGTAAACCGCCCTTTCTCGCAGAGATTCCGTATCTCCTGATTGATTCTCTGTCTCTCGGCCTTCCTGTCTTTTTTTATCTTCACGGCTTCTGTCTTCTTCGAATGACAACCGCACCTGCCGCTGCCATGGCGCAGATTAACAATCCCATCCATGTCTCCACAGGAGTCTCATCTCCTGTCTTGGCTGGATCTTTTGCTTTCGAAGAAGTATCTTTTTCCTCTGTCCTGGAAGGTTTCTTCGTACTCACAGGAATCCGTGTCACTGTTTTTTCAGGAGACTGTGTAGGACTAATCTGCGGGGTGTCTTTTGGCTCAGGCGTGTCTTCCGGTGTGGGAGTGACCTGGGTTCTCTCATCCTGAATCGTAATCATAATGGTATCACTTCTTGTCTCATCAGCCGCGCTCACCGCCGTAAGCGTGATAGTCCCCGCTTTCTTCGCAGTAAACAGCAAAATACTCTCCCCATTTGAACTTCGAAGCGGTTGTTCCGCCTGCTCTACACTATCCAGATCGCCAGTCAGCTCCCAGGTGATAACGTCCGTCGCTGCCACATTTGTCGATAACTCTGCCGCTGCAGAATAAGAAAATGTAGGATTTTCTTCTGTCAAAACGATGGTCTTCTCTCCCTGAACCTGAATATCCAGAGGATAGCTGTAAGAAGCATTTTCATTTCTCAGAAGAATACTCTCCGCAGATCCCATCGCACCAAAAGTCCAGCATGCACCCAAATCATACTGGTCTTTCACCGGAGTCACCGCATCAATCTCTCTGAGATCAAACTGGGACGGTAATCCACTGATCGGAGCTTCCTCCTGAGATACTTCTGTCTTCAGCCTTGCTTCCTGAGCTCCCAGAGCCTTTCCATCCTCTGTCATTGTGACTTCCTGATCTCCCTGACTGCTTTCTGCTTCTTCAAGTTCTGCCATTTCTAAACTTTCCGGATGGATCTCCTTCATTGTTCCATTATTGATATTCACAGAAGCATTCACACCCTCTGCGAAGGTACTTCCCTGATCTGCGTCATAAGTAAATGCCTTAATGCAAGGATTAGCCTGAACTTTGCTGAGATCTTCCCAGTTTTCTCCATCATTGGAAATCCAGCTGATTCCTTCCTCGCTGTCTGCTTTCTCACTATAACCCGCCAGCGGATATTCCAATGGCATCCGGACTATGCCGGAATCACTGCTCAATTTGAGAATTACTGTAAATTCTTCTCCTTCCTGCAAAGGAATTTCATTTTGCAGACGCACTGTTTTATATCCGGCATATCTCACGCTGCCGTTTGCTACTTTCTGCCGTTCTCCGCCAATTTCCACATACAACTCATAGTTCACATTCTCCATATTAGAGATAAACGAAATTGCTCTGAGTGCTTCATCTGATTTCGCAGTAAATACATTTGCCCCATAAATACTGCCAGTCTCACGTTCCGCTATAGACCCCACATATCCCATCGGATCATACTGATAAATCGTATTATAATTATCGGTTCCCTCTTCCATGAAATACAGAGCTCCAGGATTCAAAAGCAAATCTGCTGAATAGTAGGACAGATAGTAATATCCATCTTCTCCTCCATCAGAGCCCCAGCTGTTCTTGAACACAAATGCACCGTCCCCTGGCGGCTGCACCTCACCGAAATTTTCTCTGGAGTAATGATCATCCCAGCCAACTAAAGTAATCTCATGACCGCCTGCCCCATACTGTCTGATCTCGTCCTGAGTAAGCTCCGGAACATAAATGGAAGCCGTCTCTTCATTTCTGAATCTTGCCGCATCCAGATAGTAAGCATCCACACCTCCATAAGTGTAGATTGCAGATTTGATATAGTCATTGTCCAATGCATCTTCCCGCTCTGGAAGCCAGATTGCGTTCTGCATATGATATTTGGGCTCTAATTCTGTCAAGACAGAGATGTCGTCCTCCCATGGCGTAAAGCCACCTCCGGACAACGTATACTCCGGATACGGATCTTCCTCCTCCATTACCGGACCGCTCCATCTGGCAAAATAAGCGGTAGACATCAGATAATTGCCTCCGGAATTCAAACTTCCCGTGTTTGTATATGCGTACGGGGAGTCGGGATGCAAAGACTGTGTCAACATATTCTGCTCGGAAAAATCCAGTGAAGAACTGGCAATACGGCTGGCTCTCAATGTATAAGCTTCTCTGGAATATTGACCATTCAAAGAAGCAATACGAATATAATAAGTTCCTTTCTCCAATGTCTTCACAATAGACTGATCCAGGTTCATCTGAGATTTCTGAAGCACATTTTGCTCTTCATCATACAGAATCAAATCATAATATACATTCGTATCATCCGGCTGTGTCAGACGGATATCAATTCGATCTGTTTTGCTCACCGTAAATTTAAAATAATCCACATCTTTTTCCGAAGAAATATAACTCTCTGTCTTGGAAGGTATCCGGATTTTTACTGCATTCTTCCAGGTGTCGTTTGGTTCCAGCCGGTCTTTTCCCCATTTTGCATAAAGAGTAATATTCTCAGTCGTCCCCTCTGGAATCTGATCACAGGAATCTTTTAATTTTTCATCCCGGTACCATCCCAGAAAACGATATCCTTCTCTTGATGCATCTTTTAATTTCACCGTCTCACTTTCCAAAAAGCTTTCCGGGTTATCCGGGTGATTCGTTCCCCCATTTAAGACATAAGTAATTGTATGTTTTACCTCAGAGCTTTCACCTGCTTCCTGGATTTTGGCGATCTTAGCCTCAACCTCCGTATCCGGAACTACATCGGCAAGATCCTGTTCTGTCAGAAGCTCCCCTTCTGCTTCTACTTGGTCTCCTTCCAGAAAACGCAGAGTGACTTTACCCAAATTAGAGAGACTGCTCCCCGCCTGGACAATCAAGATATCGTTTTCTACTTTATTTTCCTGGGAATGGCTGTGGCCGTCCAGAATCACATCTACTTTATCCTGATATTCTCCTGTCAGTGCCTCTGCCAGTTGAGAACTGGTGCATTTCTCAGACTGGTCTCCCATATGGCATAAAGCCACAATTGCGTCCACACCCTGATCTTCCAGCCAGTCAATCTGTTCTTTTGCGGTTTCCACTTCCTCACAGAATTCCAGACTAGCTACTGTATCCGGGGCAGGCAAGCTGTCAGTGTCTGTTGTGAGTAATCCAAAAAATCCAATTTTTTTATCTCCCACTGTAACCACCGTGTTCTCACCATTATTCTCCGTCTTGGTTGTGCCAGAAAATAAGGGACTTCCATCCCGGTAAACATTGGAAGCTATCACAGGAAATTCGGCCAAGTTAATATTCGACAGCAGCTGATCCAATCCATAATCAAAATCATGCTCCCCGACTTCCATCAAATCATAACCCGCAGCATTCATAATATCGACAGCCGCAGCACCTTTGGTAGATGACATCAGCGAACCCCCCTGTGTCGCATCGCCAACATCCACCAGCAGCGCATTCTCAGTCTCCTCTTTCAAAGCAGCTGCTTTAGCAATGCCAATCCCGCTTTCAGCTTCTCCTGCAAAAGCCCCGTGAATGTCATTGGTGTGAAAAATAGTAATCTCATCAGCCGAATTCTCCGATTCTTGAGAAATCTGTTCCTCTGAAGAAGAGGATACCTCTGAATCTTTCGAAGAATCCTCGAAGCCTTCTTCCGATTCCGTCAAGCTCTCCTCCGGAGTCTGTGTGGATGCCTGACTGGAATCTTCTTCTGAAGTATCGTCAGACTCTCCCGATGACTCTTGCTCAGATTCTATCCCCGCATTTTCTTCTCCTGAATTCTCAATAGAGCCCGGCTCAGACTTCTCCGAAGTGTTCATTTCCGAAGCTTTCTCCAACTGCTCATTGTCTGTCTGGTTGTTCTTCGTCTCAGCCAAAACAGAAATCCCCGAAGGACACAAAGTCAGAACCATCGCCGCTGCCAAAACATAACTTAATACTCTCCTTTTCATTTTTCTCCTTTCCTACAACACAAGCCCAATAATATCGCCTGCGATATTATTGGGCTTGTATGTAACTTATCTCTGACACACATTGCTGTCATACTGGAAAATACTTGCCTGTATGATATAAAAATTAGTCATTCCAGAAATCTGTCTTTGTCTTAAGACCGATATCTTTTTTCCTGAATACAGGATTTTTGCCTGCTCTCTTCTGTTTTATATAATCCTGCATACAAAGAATCGCCGGTTTCGCAAGAATTAAAATTACTGGAAGGTTAATCAATGCCATCAGTCCCATGAGTACATCCGCAGTATCCCAGGCCACACTGAATTCCATGTTCGCACCGACACAGACGATCAGCGCTGCAACGACACGAAATACATTCATCAGTTTCTTTCCTGGTGTATGATCACAGATGTATCCCAAGCCCATCTCTGCATAGTAGAAATTTCCAATTAATGTTGTAAACGCGAACAAGAACAAAGCAACGGTGATAAAAATTGTTCCAAAACTTCCCAGCGAATTGCGTGCTGCCTCTTGCACATAAGGCATTCCCGCAATATCCTCTCCCGGTGCAACACCGGAACACAAAAGCATAAATCCTGTCGCAGTACAGATCACAATCGTATCAATATAGACAGATAACATCTGTACCAATCCCTGTTTTACCGGATGGGACACTCCCGCAGAAGCTGCGGCATTCGGTGCGGAACCTACACCTGCTTCATTGGAAAACAATCCCCTCTTGATTCCCTGCATAATCGCGGAACCTGCAAATCCTCCGAAAATAGCTTCAAAATCAAAAGCACCTTTGACAATTGAGATAATCACTCCTGGAAGCAGATTAATATGTGTAATTACAATAAAAAGTGCAACTACAATATAGAAAACTCCCATCACAGGAACCAAAACCCCTGTGATTTTAGAAATCTGCTTACTTCCTCCGAAAATACAGATAGCAAAAATCAATGCAAGAATCACTCCTACAATCAGTGGTGTGATACCCTCTTGATAAAAACTATATGTCCGGAAAGAATCTGCGATATTAAAGGCCGCTACCATATTAAAACCGCCCATATAAGTGACGATCAAAGTGCCCGCGAACAGAATTCCCAGCCATCTCTTCTTCAGCACTGCCTGGATATAATAAGCAGGACCGCCGTAAGAGCTTCCGTCATCCGCCCGCCTCTTATAGATCTGAGCCAGCGTACTCTCAATAAAAGCAGAAGCACTTCCCAAGAGAGCGATCAGCCACATCCAGAACATAGCTCCCGGTCCACCGATACATAGAGCCGTGGAAATACCTGCGATATTTCCAGTACCAACTCTGGATGCTGTGGAAACCATCAAAGCCTGAAAGGACGAAATAGATTTGCTGTCCGACTTCGGTTCCACCACCACTCGAATCGCTTCTCTCAGCAATCGAAACTGCACAAATCTAGTCCGTATCGAAAAATAGATTCCTGCACCCACCAGTAGGATAATCAAAATGTAGCTATACAGCCAATTACTTAGTGTACTGATAATGTTTGCAAACAATGACCCGTACCTCCTTATTTTCTTTTTCTTTTTCATTTCCCTATAGGAACTCTTCTCAGTTCTCCAATACTTCAGTCATGAATGCGTTAACCTTTAGTCATTTTATCATATAATGCTTTCTTCTGACAAGCAATCTTTACTATTTCGCATAAAAACAGCCTTTTTCTATAAAGTATTGGCAAAATTAACGAGAAAAAAAGCTCCGGAAATCAGATTCCGAAGCTTCAGAGGCGACAGCCGGATTTGAACCGGCGATAAGGGTGTTGCAGACCCGCGCCTTACCACTTGGCTATGTCGCCATATTATATTCTATGCATTTTGTCATCAAATGACTCCAAGGGGATTTGAACCCCTGTTACCGCCGTGAAAGGGCGGTGTCTTAACCGCTTGACCATGGAGCCTTACCTTCCGCCAGGCAGCTCCTGCTGGCTCCGGCTTCAACTCCCCCTGTTGGACTCGAACCAACGACACTGCGGTTAACAGCCGCATGCTCTACCGACTGAGCTAAGGAGGATTATTCTCTTCTACCCGTACCTTCAAAACTGCATACACTCAAATCCTTCTTGGAAATTCGGCTGCCGGT
>ERZ1643247.705-NODE-705-length-37554-cov-43.894851_pt1 | contig 37554 bp, 32 predicted proteins | sample MGYA00579264_ERZ1643247 | MGnify/ENA primary metagenome ERZ1643247 (study PRJEB29033, sample SAMEA4952262) | chicken gut metagenome | biome: Broiler Chicken; feature: Gastrointestinal Tract; material: Caecum | place: Ireland | collected 2018 | study: Broiler... | reverse complement strand
CCGTGATGCGGCCGACGCCGTGCGTTTCGTGCACGGCATAGTCGCCGATTTCGGGCGAGGTGAACATATCGTTGCGCTTGCGGCGGATGCGCTTTTTTACCGCCGTTTTGGTGTACAGATCGCCCGTGCCGAGGATGACGAGCTTCTGCTCGTGCAAAATCAATCCCCTCTCCAGCTCGTCTTCCAGCACCGCGACGCCCTTCAACAGCTCCAAAGAGGGCGGGCAGTCGGCGGCGGAGATATATTCGTCGGCGAGCATCTCGCGCATCTTTTCCGCGCGCGAAGAGGTGCCGCAGAAGAGCATGATTCGGTATTTGTTGGTGCGCCAGGCGCGGATGTCGTTGACGAGGTTGACGAACCCGTTGAGGTATTTGCCGACGGGCGCGGCGTGCAGGTTATAGATTTTCAGCGGCTCGAAGAAGGTGCGGGAGGCGAACGTCTGGAACGCCGCGCAGCGCACGGAGCCGAGCAACTCCAAAAATTCGGTTTTGGGCGTGAGTTGGTTTTTGCTGAACGAGAACACCTCGCCGCCCCGCCGCAGCATCGCGAAGCGCTCCTCGTGCTCCTTGTACAGCGCGTCCAGCTTGTCGGAGATGAGTTTGCTCTCGTCGAAGATATACAGCGCATCGCCGATAAAATCGCGGAAGTTCGCCGCGTTTTTCAGGACGGGCAGAAGGTACGCCGCGCCCGCAAAGCTCGTTCCCGCTTCCAGCTTCGCGGAGATGTCGCCAGCGATGGTCTGCGCGCGCTCGTACGCCGCCGCGTCCTTGAATGCGGGCAGTTCGGCATAGAGAGCATCCTTAATCCCCTTGACCTCGTTCGGGTCGATGAGTACGTCCGTCGCGGCGACGACGGTGACGCTCCTGACGAGGGGCAGGCGCTCGCCCGTGATGAAGTTGTACGGCTTGATCTTTTCCACCCCGTCGCCGAAGAAGTCGACGCGGACGGGGTTTTCCTCGTTGACGGGGAAGATGTCGAGGATGTCGCCGCGCAGGGCAAAGTTGCCTTTGCTCTCCACCGTCGCCGAGCGGACATACCCCATCTGTACCAGCCGCGCGGGCAGGGAGGCAAAATCGACCTCCTCCCCCTCCTTCAATTCGAGGAAAGGGACTGTTTTCGGGAAGAGCTGGGCGAGGCTCTCCACGTCGCACACGACCAGCTTTGCTCCCCTTTGGATGCGGTAGAGCGCGTGCATGCGGCGGAAGAGCGCGTCCTTGGACACGGCGTCTTTATATAACAACACTTCGTCCTTGGCGACGAGCAGCGCGGGTTCCTCGCCCGCAAAGCCGGCGATTTCCGCTGCCATGCGCGCGGCAGAGACGGCGCTGTCGCATATGTACACGGCGCGGTCGTGCAGGCAGGACGCCGCAATCAGCGCCTTCTGCGCTTCCGACACGCCGAAAACCGCCGTCGGCGTGCCGAGGCGGAGGTCGTTTTCCAGGTCGAGGTAGTCCCCGCCCAGATTGTGCGGATTGAAAAAATTCGGGTTCATGGAACTCCTTTATCGCTGTTCCCGCCGCGCAAGGCGGGTAAACGGCAGAAATTTACTTGCCGTTGTAGGCGGTCATCACCGCTTCGATGTCCTCGCCGCGCGCAAAGCGGATGGCGGCGTCGGCGGCGTTCGAGCAGGCGTCCGCGAACAGCGGATAGTCCTCCTGGCGGATGTTCGCGAGAACGTAGTTGATGATGGGGATATTCACTTCGGGGTCTTTAATGCCGATGCGGATGCGCGGGAACTCCTGCGAGCCGATCTCGCCGATGATGCTGCGCATGCCGTTGTGCGTGCCCGCGCTGCCCGAGGCGCGGATGCGCAGTTTCCCCTTCGGCAGATCGAAATCGTCGTAGATGACGAGCAGATCTTCGGGCGATACTTTGTATTTGGACATCAGCTGTTTGACCGCCCTGCCGCTCGCGTTCATGTAGGTGACGGGACGGGCGAGGATGACTTTATCCCCGCCGAGGAATGCCTCCGCCACCGACGCCTCGCATTCCTTCTTTTTGAATTTGACGCCCAGCTTTTCCGCGGCTTCGCCCACCGCGAGGAATCCCATATTGTGAAAGGTCGTTTCGTATTTTTTTTCGGGGTTGCCTAGCCCCACGATAAGGCGCATATCCGTTACACTCCTGAATTATGGTTACCTGTTTTGCCCGCCGAAACATGCCTGCGGGCATTTTTGATTGTACGCGCGAACGCCGCGTTTTGTACAAAACGCGGCAAAAATAGACTATTTGTGTTGAATGAAAACAAAATTTCGCGCAAGGAAAAACTTGTTTTTAATAATTCTCGCAAGAGCAAAAACCACGTTTTTTGCTCTTGCACTCAATTTGGCAATCCCTTGCCTCACGGAAGGGGGTGAAAGCGACGCGCATATATATGGTGTGCCCCTAAAAGGCGCGTCGCTGAGGGGAAAACCGCTCGGGTTTCCCCTCCAATCTCGGCATTTCGCAGGCATCAGCTTGCCGAGAAATGCGAGAACCAATCAGTCGTAAATCTTCGACATCGGCTTGTCGAGGTATACGTTTTCGATTGCCGCGGCGAAAATATCCGCCACCGAGATGACGGTGATCTTGTCCAATTTCTTTTCGGGAGGCAGGTCGATGGTGTTGAGGATGACCAGTTCCTTGATGGGAGATTTTTCCAACCGCTCCATCGCGGGGCCGCTGAACACCGCGTGCGTGCAGCCCGCGTACACTTCCTTTGCACCGTGCTCCATGAGCGCCGTCGCGCCCTGGCAGATGGTGCCCGCCGTGTCGATCATATCGTCGATCATCAGGCACTTTTTGCCCTTGATGTCGCCGATGATGTTCATGACCTCCATCACGTTCGCCTTCGGGCGGCGCTTGTCGATAATCGCCATCTGGCAGTTGAGCTTCATGGCGACGTTGCGGGCGCGCGTGACCGAACCGATGTCGGGCGAGACGACGACGAAATCTTCATCGATGATCTTTTTCGACTTGAAATAATTATAGAGAGTAGGCCCGCCGAGCAGATGATCGAGCGGGATATTGAAAAATCCCTGAATCTGCGCGGCGTGCAAATCCATGGTAAGCACCCTGTCCGCGCCAGCGGCGGTGATGAGGTCGGCAACGAGCTTTGCCGTGATGGGGTCGCGCGAACGCGCCTTCCTGTCCTGACGGGCATAGCCGAAGTACGGAATGACCGCCGTAATGCGCCCCGCGCTTGCCCGGCGCGCCGCATCGATGAGGATCAGAAGTTCCATCAGATTGTCGTTGACGGGCGCAGACGTCGACTGGATAATAAAAAGATCCCTGCCGCGCACCGTCTCGTCGATATGGACGGCTGTCTCCCCGTCCGAAAAACGCCCGACTTCCGCGCCGCCAAGCTCGGTGTTGAGCTTTTTGGCGATCGCTTCCGCCAGCGGACGATTGGAGTTGCCCGCAAAGATCTTGATCTCGTTGCCGTGTGTTATCATGTGTACCTCCGAAAAACGCTATAAATGGACGGTCGATCGACCGCTGCGATTTACGCGACCCCTTCGGGCCGCAACGATTTTGAAAGAAACACCGGCTGTTTTCAATTGTAAAATGATTGAAAAGCCGGGCAAAACTTTTTCGTTCTGCCTTCCCCCGCGGCGCCGCTTACGCTGAACGCCCGCTTACCCGACCCGACGGTTTTCCCCGTGCGGGAAGGACGTATTATATTGTAGTGTTTTTCCGACGATTAGTCAAACGTTTTGCCGCCCCGCCGGAAGATTTCGGAAAAAGAATATTTCAGCCCCGCGGCTCCCCTTCGCCCCTTTCTTCGGCGCACGGGGCGGCACCCTGCCTGGTGCGGGCGCGCATGGAGCGGAAAAATCCGGAAAGAACTTCCGAACACTCCTCTTCCAGCACGCCGCCCTCCACTTCCAAGGTGTGGTTCAGGAGGTTGCTCGCCGCGAGTTCCGCCGTCATCGAGCGCCCCTTCTGCTCGTACGCGCCGAAATAGATTTTGCGCACGCGCGCGTTGAGCGCCGCGCCCATGCACATCGGGCATGGCTCTAACGTTACATACAGGTCGCATTCGGGCAGCCGCCAGCTCCCGAATTTTTTGCAGGCGCGGTCGATGGCGTACATCTCGGCGTGCGAAATCGCCGTCTGCGTTTTTGTACGGCGATTGTAGCCGGAGGATACGACCCTCCCCTCGTGGACGATGACCGCTCCGACGGGAACTTCGCCCTGCGCCAGCCCCTTTTTCGCCCGTTTGAGCGCCTCTTTCATGAATTTTATCTTATCTTCCATACCAACTCCGCAAGAAGCGCGGGCACCCGCGCGTTTTCTTCGATGAGCCGCGGCAGTTCCGCCTCGCCCAAAGGGTGCGAAAGCTCGTCGCTCCCCGCCTCGATCGTAAACGACGGGATGCCGAGGGCGCGGATGCACCAATCCTTGTACCCGCCCGCGCTGCCGCGCACAAGCTTCGCCGCATACCCCGTTTCCGCCGCGAGCGATTCCGCGATCTTTTTATCGCGCGCAAGCGCTTTGCCTCTCTGCCCGAACTCCCAATAAATCTCCCGCCCCTTGGTGTGGTAGCTGACCGTCGCGGCGGGGCGGAATGCGAGTGTAAAATCGCGCAGCGCCCGCGTTTCGGGTTCCGAAAACGGATACGACCCGATATAATTTGCGGGAGCGGGCGTTCGGACGTTGTGCGCGCCCGTGCCCCACTCCGCATCGAAATTGACGTTGCAGTCGACCGCGTTGCCGTTGGCCTTCCACTGCGAAAAATTGCCCGAGCGGTTGACACGCCGCAAAAACTCGGCGCGGCGGGCGGGAATCGAGCGCAGAAAATTTTCGCCGCGGAGGGAAAGTGCCGCGCCGTCGGGGTTGGCAAGCGGTACAAACGCCGCTCTGCCGAAGGGCATACCCCGCGCAATTTGTTCGAGCGCCAACAGCGCCGTGACCCACTCGCGCGCGTGAACGGCGCACTGCACGAGGACGCGCGGCTCGCCGCTGCCGACAAACAGCGCGGCGATCGGATTTCCGCACACGCTCCTGCCGATAATCTGCTTTTCTCCCCGATAGCTTTCGTAAAAGCGAAACACCTTTTCCACTGCGTCCATACTTTATTATATGGATAGAGTGTGCAAAAATGGCGGGACTTTGCGGCTGCGCACGAGGCAAGTTTCTCACAATACCCTGTCGGGCATTGCTCGCTTCCGCCTCGGCTCCGCCGCCTTATTCACGAAAATCTCGCTCACTTTGCTCACTGCGATTTTCCGTGAGTCTGCAGTTTTATATTTTTTATAAATATTTGCGCGTTCCAAAACGACGCTTTTGGATAAGCGCACCCAATTTGTCGCATACTTGCGACCTCCGCGGGTGAATGACGGCGCGCGTATTTTGGCGTGCCCTTTAAAATGCGCGCCGCAGAGGGCAGAGCCCTCAAAATCACGAAAAATAATTTCGTCAGCTCGAAATTATTTTTGTGAACTTATTTATGATACTCGCTCCCCGCGTTGATCATGAACGCGCGGTAGATCTGTTCGCATAAAATGACGCGCATCAGCTGGTGCGGAAAGGTCATGTCCGAAAAGGACAGCAGCATATCCGCCTTTTCTTTCACCGCGGGGCATAGCCCGCAGGACGAGCCGATGACGAAAGTCATCTCCCTGCCCGCATCGCAGAGCTGTTTCATCTTTTCCGCGAGCGATTCGCTGGAGAGTTTTTTTCCCTCCACCGCCAGAACGACGGTATAGCCGTGCAGTTCCCGGATGATCTGCTCCCCCTCCTCGGCGAGGGTGCGCCGCTCGGGAAGTTCGCGGATCTGCACCGCGGCGAAGCGCGAGAGCCGCTTGCAATATTCTGCGACTGCTTCCGCCCAAAACTTTTCCTTGAGTTTGCCCACGCAGACGATGTTCAGCTTTTGCATCTTTTCACCCCATCATTCCGGTCGCAAAATTGGCGATCCACATGACGGCGCACAGGATGATGCCCACGAGCGCGGGAAGGATGAACGGCTTGATCGCCCCTTCCTTTTTGCGGTTGGTCTTCTTATCGAAAAAGATGAGGTACACCAGCGAGGCAATAAGGCACACGGCGGAAACGGCATAGACCGCGATCGCCCCGCCCGCAGAGATCTTTGCCAGAAATTCAAAACGATAATCGAAGATGATGACCGCATTGTTGATGAAATGAACGAGGATCGTCGGGATAACCGAATCGGCGCGGATCGCGAGCAAGGTAAAAGCTGCGCCGCAGATGAACTGATAGATCGTCTGGGTCGGATTCTGATGAAAGATCGAAAAGAGCAGCCCGCCCAGCAGGCAGGCGGCGACCGTGCCGATGTCCTTTACCCCGTCCAGGATGATGCCGCGGAAGATGGTTTCTTCGCAGAACGCGGGCAGCACCGCCACGACGAACAGGACGCCGACAATGCCGCCCCCCGCAACCGAGGGAAGCGTCGAATCGCCCGGCGCCGTATACCCGATGAGCGAGAGCAGTTCCACGAACCAGCCGTTGACCCAGTTCAGGCTGAACAAAAGCCCGAAGGCGAGTACGATCGCAATAAAAAAGTAACGCGCCCTGACTTTGCGGTAACCGAACTCGCACGGGCGAGCTTTATAGATAAGCGCGAACGCGAGCATGACGCCGACGTAAACGACCTGATACAAAAGATAGGAAAAGTATTTATATACATCCGTCGTCTGCAATTCGCCGACCGGCGTATCGCTCGCCGCAGAGATGAACCCGAGCGTGATCGAAAAGACGAGCGAGATGAGTACCATGCCGACGATGGTACCCGAAAAGACGATGCCGCTGACAACCTTGCGAGGCTGGTCGAACAGACTGCGCTTTGGATTGTTCATGCCCCCCGCGGGGGCGCCGTTATTTTGTTCCATGCCATTCATTATACCGAAAAATAAATTTTAAGTAAATAAAAATCTTTTCCTTTTGAAAAATTTTTGTTATAATATTACCGAACAAACACAGGGCGGGCGTACGCTTTTGCGCACACCGCCGAAGGAAATTCAAAATGCGAACGATACACACCGACGAAATCGAAAAAACCGTCTACGAACTCGCGCGCCGTGCCTGCCTGCGCCTCACCCCCGCCTGCACGGCGGCATTAAAAAAGGCGAAGGACGGCGAGGAACAAGGGAGCGCCGCGGCGTTCGCTCTCGATACCGTTTTGCGCAACGCCGACACCGCCGTATGCGAAAATATGCCCGTCTGCCAGGATACGGGCTATGCCGTCATCCTCGCCGAAATCGGACAGGACGTGCGCATCGAGGGCAAATTTTTGGGCGATGCGGTAAACGATGCCGTGCGCCGCGCATATGAAGATTTTTGTTTCCGCAAAAGCATCTGCGATCCCCTCACGCGCGTCAATACCGCCGACAATACGCCCGCCGCTCTGCACACGGAGATCGTGCCGGGAAACACGATCCGGCTGACCTTTTTGCCCAAGGGGTTCGGGAGCGAAAACATGTCCCGCCTGTATATGCTCACCCCAGCCAAGGGAGTGAAGGGAATCGTCGATTCCGTCGTGGAGACGGTGCGCCTTGCGGGGAGCAAGCCCTGCCCGCCCGTATATGTCGGGGTCGGCATCGGCGGCACTTTCGATACCTGCGCGTTCCTCGCCAAAAAGGCGTTGACGCGCGACGTCGGTTCGCACAACCCGCGCGAGGACGTCGCCGCAATCGAAAAAGATTGCCTCGCAAAAATCAATGCACTCGGCATCGGCGCGCAGGGATTCGGCGGACAGACGACCGCCCTCGGCGTCGCCTGCGAGATCGCCCCCACGCACATTGCGGGTCTGCCTGTCGCCGTCAATATCCAATGCCATTGCGTGCGCTGCGAAAAAGCGGAGATCTGAAAGGCTTCTGCCTGGGGCAGTCATCCCCGGCATAAAGCGGAATATTTTGCCGTTTATGCCACGCATAGTACTTTGAAAACACTCGATTTTATGGATAAAAACAAAAAATATGCGAATATACCCGACCCGAATACAGTTTTCCCCAACGAGTTCGGGACGACCTGTTTCATCAAAAACGTGGTAAAAGCGCCCAACGTTTTCATCGGGGATTACACCTATTACGACAGCGAAAATTCGCCCGAGGAATTTGAAAAGAACAATATTCTGTTCAATTACCCTATCTTCGGCGACAAGCTCATCATCGGAAAATTCTGCCAGATCGCACACGGGACGCAATTCATCATGGGCGCGGCAAACCACCGCCTCTGCAGCGCGAGCACCTATCCCTTCAACATTATCGGCGGAGACTGGGCAAAGATCGCGCCCGCGCACCTGGATGAGCTTCCGCACAAGGGAGACACCGTGGTCGGCAACGACGTATGGTTCGGGAGAAATTGCGTGATTCTCCCCGGCGTAAAGATCGGAGACGGGGCGATCGTCGCCGCGCATTCGGTGGTGACAAAGGACGTAGCACCCTACACGCTCGTCGGAGGCAACCCGGCAAAGCCGCTGAAAAAGCGATTTGACGACGAGCTTATCTCCCTTTTATCGGAGCTGAAATGGTGGGATTTTGCGCCGCAGGAGCTGGCGGAATTTTTGCCGAACCTGTGCAGTCCCGATCTTGAAAAATTAAAAATTGTAATAAAAAGGCGGCTGAACAAGCCGACGAATCCGGAAGAAAAAGAGCAATGAAAAAAATCACTTTACCTTTAAAACAAGAGGATATCGACGCGCTTACGGCGGGCGAAAGCGTGCTCCTTACGGGCACGATCCTGACGGGGCGCGACTGTGCGCACAAGCGCATCTGCGAGATGCTGGACAGGGGCGAAAAACTCCCCTTCCCGCTCGCAGGAGAGACTATTTATTATGCGGGCCCCTGCCCCGCGCCCGCGGGAAAAGTTTGCGGGAGCTGCGGCCCTACGACGAGCGCGCGCATGGATTCCTTTGCGCCCCGCCTGTTGGATTTGGGGCTGAAAGGGATGATCGGCAAGGGCGAGCGGAGCGAGGAAGTATGCGCCTCGATCGTAAAAAACCGTGCCGTGTATTTCGCCGCCATCGGCGGGGCGGGAGCGCTGTACGGCAATGCCGTTAAAAAGAGCGAACTTGTGGCATTCCCCGACCTTTTGAGCGAGGCGGTGTACCGCTTTGAAATCGAGAACTTCCCCTGCATCGTAGCCATCGACAGCCGCGGCGGAAACATCTACAAGCGGTAACGCAACAAAACAAGCCCGCAGCGAAACTTGTCCGTAAGCGCAGAACCGCGCAAAACCCGTGCGAAAGCCGACGCGGCTGCCCTGCGGTTTCGGGGAACAGACAGCGTTCTGAAACAAATAAGTCAACATTATTATAAATATTGTCGAATAAAAACAGGGTATCCTTATGGCGTTCCATATAGCGAGCGGCGAATGCGCCGCCGATTCTCTGCGAAAAATCCTGCCTGATGCAAAAATATTGCCATTCAACGAAGCGATGTGCGAAGGCGAAAGCTGCACGCCGATTTACGGCGACCGCTTTTGCGAACTGCGCGCCGCCGCATACGGCGTTTCCGTGCCTGCATACCTGCAAAAATCGCCGCGGGATGTTTTGCAGACCATAAACAAATACGACCGCATCGAGCTGTATTTTGACGGGGATATGTTCTGCGCGGCAAACGCGGTAACGCTCCTCGCATATTTGGAACAGGAAAAATACGGCGGTGTTCTCCGCTTCAATCTTCTGAAGCAGGACGGCAGCGCGGATGTGCTCGAAAGTTTTCCCCTGCCGCCCGACGGCTGGCTCGCGGCTTACGAAAGCATCATGGTAAAAAACAAACCTATGGAAACGGGCGTTGCAGTGTTCGACTGCGCTTTGCCGCTGCTATCCGAATATCAGCAGGATGACAACGAAATCGTCCGCTTTGCGCGCGAGCATTCCGGCATGAATGAACGCGACCTGATTGGTGCCATGCTCAAACAGTTTCAATCCTACGGCCTCGGCGATACGGCCGCAAAGCGCTTTATTCGACAACAAAAACAGTAAATTTGTTTAATTAAATTTTCAAATCCGTTTCCTTTGACGAAATCAACAACAAATACGGCGAAATTGTTTATTATTAGGAGGAACCTGTTATGAACACAATGGACTGCATCGCCGCGCGGAAATCCGTGCGGGAATTTGACAAAAGCCCCGTTGAAAAAGAAAAGTTGGAGCAAATCGTCCGCGCGGCGCTGTATGCGCCGACAGGGATGCACCTGTACGACAGCCTGCACCTGACCGTACTCGCGACGCATGAAGCGGTGGACAGGTTCACCGACCTCGCACGCAAACAGTCCGGCGATGCGCAGGCTGATCCCGCGCACGGCGCGGGCGCGCTTATCGTCGTTTCGGGCAGGCGGCCGGATATGCCCGTCGAATACGCGAATGCCGCCTGCATGATCGAGAACATGCTGCTCGCGGCGACCGATCTGAAGCTTGGAAGTTTGTATGTTCACGGGGCGATCAACGCCCTGCGCAATTCTGCGCAGGAAGAAGATTTCCGCAAACTTTTAAAACTCCCTGCAGGGTTCACCCCCATCGGCAGCGTAGCGGTGGGATACTGCGCGGAAAACTTCGAACCGCGCAAAGCCCCCAAAAACAACGAAACAAAGGTCGACTATATTTTGTAAATAATAGCACGAAGCGTACGACTTTCGGGATTTTTCCATTCCCGAAGGTCGTTTTTTGCGTATATACCCCTTCTTAAACTTGACTTTCCCATTTCAATTTGCTACAATACAAAAGAAGTATGAAAAGTATGTTTTATATGTTAAAACATACAAAGGAGCGACTATGGAAATACCGAAGGGACACTATATTTTCGGGACAGTCAAGGTGGGCGAGCGCGGTCAGATCATCATTCCGAAAGACGCGCGCGACAAGTTTGACATCAAGCCTGGCGACACGCTCATCGTGTTGGGCGATGAAAAGTATGGGCTCGCCGTGACGAAATCGGACGTATTGCAGGCGTTTGCCGCCAAGGTATTTGCTGACAAGGAGAACGGCGATGAACTTTGAAAACACGAACCTCCCCTTTTTGAAAGAGGACATTCGCAACAATTTTGATAAAAATGTCGGCGAAAAATTGTTCAATGAAACCGTCAAACGCTACAACGAGCTTCTGCAGGAAACGGAACGGGAGACCGGTAATTTCCATGAAAGCGAAGCCCTGCGCCGCCACTACGAGCGTACCCTTTTGCCGACGGTCGCCTATTACGAGACTCTCCGCGGGAACGGGTTCGGCCAAGAGGAAGCCCTTGCTTATGTCCGGGAAGAGACGAAAAAGCGGGCGTTTCTGAACGCGGAGAACAACCGAAAACTTGCCCGCATCCCCTTCGCCTACGCTATATACCGCGCGGGAGTGAAAAAGCATATGCAAAACAATTTCCCCGCGGAGGGTTTCGGCGTGGAGTGGGTGCGCAACGACAAAAGCGAGATACACTTCGACATGACGCGGTGCATCTACCGTGACGAGACGGTGAAGCGCGGCTGCCCCGAACTGTGCACGGTATTTTGCGAGAGCGACGTGATCGCCTTCGGCGGGCTTGCACCGAAGATAAAATTCGAGCGCGCGGGAACGCTCGGCGAGGGTGCGGCGCGGTGCGATTTCCATTTCAAAAAGGGAAAGAGAAATGGCTGAAATCCTTTTTTTGATTTTGCTTGCCGCAATGGCGGGCGACATGGTGTTGCCGTTCTTGCTAAAACTTTTTTACGTCGGATATTCGCACAAACGGCATGTTCTGAGTTTGCTCGGCTGCCGCCAAAGCCCTGTAAAATGGGTCTATAATATTTGGTGCATCCTTTCCGGCCTCGTCTTTTGCGCCGCGGGGTACTGCTTTTTTGCGGAATACGGGAGCGGAATATCCGTTGCGATATGGGTACTTCTCGCACTCTACGGTTTCGGATGCGAAACATTGTCGGGCATTTTCCCCATCGAAGAAAATCCGTCAGCCGTAACCCTGTCCGGCAAAATTCACGGCATCGGCTCCGCGGTCGGGTGTTCGGTTTTTGTGTTTGCTCCACTGTTTTTAGGCATCGAACAGCTTTGCTCGGAAAACCTTATTCTCGGATCGGTCAGCATAATTTGTTTTGCCTGCGCACTGCTCTTTACGGTATTTTTTGTATTGGGCGAAAAAAATCGCTTCCGAAATACGGTATTCGGCTTGGCGGGACTGTGGCAGCGGCTTCTGCTGCTCGCCTGCTATCTGCCGTTGGCATTGTTCGGATTTATCTTGTTTGCATAGCGCGGAATATTTCGCATAATAATCATCCACGTGCGTAGCACGTGGTTTTTATTTTTCGGGCATAGCCCTTGTTCACTGGCGTAACGCAAATGCGTTTTTTAGTTGGCCTGCCAGCCATGCATTGGTTACTTGCTACCCGTCAACGGGTCTCTCGGGTCAAAGATGCTTAACTGGTCTGTTTCCTTGTCCGTTTTTAGCTGGTTTGCCACATATTCTTGTATCGCTTTCGCATTCTTTCCTACAGTTGTAACCTATCTTTATGGACACTATCGGCAAGGGGAGCAAAAGGCAGAAAATAAGCGTATGAGTTCAGACAACCCATACGCTTTTTGCTATTTGTTCAGTTTGTATCGCAAAACGGAAGCGATATCGACCTTATAGACAATATCTATCACCCGCTCTTTGCCCGTATGTTTCGGATGCCCGCCTACGACTACACGGTCTAAAAGCTCATAGCACATTTCGCGGGTAAGCTCGGGCGCTTCGAGATATTTCTTTATGTTCCGTATGAACTCATCTGCGCTCTGTATCGTGTTCGTCGTTTCGGTAAGCCGCTCTTCAAGCTCCGCTATTTCCGCATTGACTTTCTTCTGCTCCTCGGAATACTTTTGGATAAAGCCGATACAGATATCTTCCGGCATTTTACCCTTCAGCCTGTCCTCATAGGCAATTTGCATCAGGCGGGATAATTCCTCCGCGCGCTTGCGTTTAATCTGCAATTCCTTCTTTGCGTCATCCAACAATCTTTGGACTTCCGGTCTGTCGAACGTGGTACCCGATACGCCGTCGTCTATGTATTCGTCGTGAATTTCAAAACCATGCTCTTCGGCATACTTACGGAGTATTGTCCTTTGGTTGTCAATGGATACCGACTCGCCCTGACGTTCGTCTTCTCGGGAAAGCCTGTAATAAAGACCTGCTATGTAATGTTTCTTCATACGTCACCTCGCAATCTTATTCGCCTGATTCACCGCAAGCCGTTCCATCGTCCGCTCAAAGTCTTTGCCGCCTTTGAAGTACCTGCGGACATAGTATGACTTCCCGCCCACGGTCTTCCGTTTGCTTACGGACGGGGCAAAGAGATAACAATTCTTTTCGTATTCCTCAACGCTGCTGTAAATATTTTTCATTCAATTATCCTCCTTTTGATTTTTTCTGTCTTTCGACGGAGAAAAAACAAACGGAAACGCAAAATCTTTCCCTTATCCGTCCTGTTTATTGCTTTCCGTCAAGGGTTGCCGAAGGCAATGCACTTTACCCTTGACGGGAAGGGCGTTTCCGTTTACACTTCTCCGCCGAAAGACAAAAGATTAGTTTGCCTTCGGCATTTTCTCGATCACTTCCGGGCTGACCGTACCCATGATTTCGCCGTCCGATATACAGGTGAAGTTATCTGCAAGAATATACTTGAAGCCGTGTTCTTCATCTCCCGTTTTGCAGAGAATATCCCCGTCCAGAACGTCGGACACAAAGTATGTTTTCAGCCCTCGCGAATAGACTATCTTTTCATCGTTCTTGCTGATGTATTTGAGCATATACTTGATACTGTCCGCGACTTCGTAAGCGTTATTGACCGCCGAGAAATCGCTCCGCCCGAACCGCTCGTTGAAGAAACTGTTCTGTATGCTCTTTTCCCGCCTGTGCCGCTTGGTGCTGTAATCCTCATGCGCTTCTAATTCGCCCGGCATCTGACCTTCCGGTATGTAAGTAAGCGCGTGGAAGTGTAATCTTTCTCCCAACTCTCCGCGTTCCCATGCTCCCATATACCGCCAGTCGCGCCGTGCAGAGAAGTGGTAGAGCGTGTTCATAAGCGATGTACGGAAAGTTCCTTCCGTATGCTTTTGAGAATCATACGTATAAGTGCAAAAGAAATTCCAACTGTTTGTGTAGCCGCGCCGTATCATGCGTTTATACCGTTCCCAGCGGTTGCGGCTCAACCTGTTGAAATGTTCTTCCACGAACTGTTCCGCCTCATCCTCGTCCTTGAACATAGGGGTAAATTCCTGCAACAGCTTTGCTTTGCGGCTTTTCCGTCCGCCTTTGACCTTTTCAAAACGTTCCTCGAACTGCTGCAATTCTTCGCTCTTTTCCGGCTGTTTCCGCCGTCTCCTCTGCCTGTAAGGGCGTTCCGTGTGCGGTATCGCTATCCAGTGGCTGCCGTCGTAATAAATCTTTGCCGCGAGAAGGTTCATCTTTCACCTCCCGCCGACGATATGCGCCGTGCTGCTGCAATACCTTTTGTCTTGTTTTCCTGCAAATTCTTGTCCTCCGAAGATAAAATTTGCACGAAAAAAAGGGCATAGCACAAAAGAGAGAAATCACTGTCAGTTAGTTTCTTTCTTTTATGTTATGCCCTTGAAGATAACGACCCCGCCCCGACTCTTCCGCTCGGGGTAACGGCGCGGCAATTTTCAGCTCGCTACAATCTCAATGGTATCGCTTCACGGCTTCTCTATTCTTATCTTACTTACTCAATCAAATCATAAATCAGCTCTCTTATTCAGTTGGACCGGCCCCTTTTCAGGTGCATGCGGGTATTATACGACCTTTTTCCCAAAAAGTCAAACATATGTTCGCATATTTTCAAGGAAAATTAAAAATTTTTCAGAGTTATGCACAATACCGAAGGGAAAAGGGCGGGATGACAAACAAAACATACCGCAGCTCTGCAACGAAAGCCCGCCCGCCGCGAGGGAAAAAGGCGATCCGCAAGCGGGTCAGCGCGGACGCCTTTTCGCGGCGGGCATTTCTGTCGCTGCGTGTTTTTTTGTTCCGCCCGTTTGAACGGTTGCGTTTCGGTCTGTTTTTTAGGCGTGAGCTTGTCTGCGGCGGCGCGTAGCGCCGCCGCACTCGTCTATGACAAGCTCACGCCTAACTGCCACCCCCTCCTTTTGAATGTTATATGAAAATAGGCAGACATCAATTATGGTGCCTGCCTTTATGGTTATATTGAATTTAATGTTATATCAAAGCGAGCCGTACAGAGAATAGTACCTTTGCCGGATGCTCGCTTTCCTATGGTTTATCGTTCCTCTGCCGATTCCCAGTTGCGCGCACACTTCAGCTTGCTTCATGCCGTTCATATAGCAGTTCAGGATTGCGAGTTCTAATGCGGATAACTGTAACGCTGCTACAAGTTCGTCGTACTTGCAGTAATCGGTCTGTTCTTTCTCAAAGCAGTTCACGGGATCCATAGGCAGTGCCTTATAGTCCGTAAAGTCTATGTATTCGATTTGTACATGCCTGTCAGGTCTGTTGCGCAGGCTGTCAATAAAACGGTCTACTTCACGGTAGCACGCAAGTTTAATGGTAATGTCTTTCCCCTTTTTATCTTTGCCGTAAATCTCGTGAACGGTTCTTCCGAGAAACTGATACAGGAGGCACATAGCCGTCTGCGCACAATCATATCCGTCCGACACGATATAGTCTATCTCATTCATATGATGTAAGTCTTTGATTAAACCGATGTAGAGCTTGTCCGCAATTTTCATATCATACTTTTTCACGGTACGCAATGCTTGCAAAGCGATCATCTCGCCCATGAGTTTTACGTTATCCTTTGAGATAGGTTCGGAGAACAATTCTCCCTCATTGCGATACTTCCCTTTCGAGAACTTGGTTACCAACATTTCCATTTTCAGATACACCTCCGAATTTGATTTTGCCTTTTTCGGGCAAAAGGCGAAGGTGCATAGGACGGTGAATATCGATACTCTGAATGGCAAGCCTGCGGAAGTCAACGGGAAAAGAAAAATCGTTGCGTATAGGTCTGGGAATGCCCCATAATAGACAGCAAAAGAGCCGAGCAAGGAAACTCCTTACTCGGCTCTCAAAGCCTTTTTATGGGTGTTTTCAGCAACGATTTTGCGGCCGTTGACATCCGCGAGGAACTATGCTAACCTACGCCACCCGAAAAAGCAAATTTGGAGGGTTCTAAAAACTGAAATGAAGAGAAAGATTTTTGAGAAAAATGCTCCGCTTTGACAGGCGAAAAGTGCTGCAACACATTCTACCCGAAAAACCCCGGGGGTCCATATTGGGGAAATATAATAATTTTTACTTTCATAAATAAGTCCTATTTCTTTTTATGGCTTTACCAATATATATTATTTTTAAAAAACTGTCTGAATAGCATTACCTGCGATAAATTTACGATTTGGCAGAATACGTATCAATCAGATATAGGTAACGCCGTTTTCTTTTGCAGCCTTGTCAATGCGTTCGTAAAGTGCAGGTGCAAGTTTTTTCGAATAATAAATCGTGCAGGTTCTTTAAGGTACGAAGAGTCTGCAATGCGATCATTTCCCCCATAAGTTTGACGTTACTTTTCGAAATAGGTTCTGCAAAGAGTTCACCTTCATTGCGATACTTCCCGTTTGAGAACTTCGATACCAACATTTCCATTTTTACATTCTCCGAATTGTTTTGCCTTTTTCGGGCAAGAGACGAAGGAGCATAGGACGGTGAAAAGAAAGTATTTTTTGAGTCATTCTGCGGAAGTCAACGGGACAAAGAAAAATCGTTGCGTTATAAACAAGTAAAATAATTTATAACAGAAAATAGCCGAGCAAGGAACATTTCCTTGCTCGGCTATGGCAAGCTCACGCCTAACTGCCACCTCTGAAAAACCAGTTCGGCGCGTTCTGCGAATGGACAACGACATGAAAAAAGGCAAGCATTCGATTAAAAGCCTGCCTTTTCAATGGGATATGAAGTTAAACAGCATATCAGTATTGCCCGATAAATACGTTCTGCAATATTTTCCATACCTATATCCCCCGGATGAGCCGCGACGCCAGCATGTTTGAACTTACCCGTAGCTTTCATATTTTCCATACATCCGAGATCGTGCAATTGCACAAAACCATAACTTTTTTCTTTTGCAAAATCTTTTACGAAACAGTCAAACGGTTCGTATTCCCAAAACAAATCGCTTAAAACAACCTTTGCTCCGTTACCGGAAAAATATTCAACCATTTTACGGTAACACAATTCAAATTCCTTTAAAAACTTTGTCAATTCGGCATTTTCTCCAAGCCGTACTATAATTATATCCGCATTAAAAAGATAGGCTTGCAAATATCGCGAAGTTAATAACCGCATGTTGCGCGTACGCTCCCACTCGCTCAAATTTGCCGTGCAGTAGGAAACTTTTTTCCCCTGCCTACCGATTTTGCTTATCAGTTTATGAACATAATCATTTTCTTTGCAAGAAGCAGCCATACCCCAATCGCCAAACCAACCAAGCTGTTCGGCTTTACCGTGACGAGTAATAGAATTTCCTAAAAACAGGATTTTTATATCTGCGTTTTCAGCCAAAAAAAACGAAACGCAATCGTTTCCCTTTACCTGCCCGACGGCGGGAACATTGTTGTTGATCAAATCGTTGGAAACTTTCATAATTACAACATCTCTATAATAGGAAGATTATGGCTTAAAAATCCGGGATGCATAAACGGTTCACCGGTATCGGGATGATAACTTTCAAAAAAATCGCCGTGTTCCTTTAAATTTTTACGTAACAACGCGACCGTAGCGCTTTGCAGCTTTTCCGCTGTTTCCGTTTGACCGTAATTCAACAATCCCTTATATACGCAATAGTTTGCAATACCCCAAACCGAGCCGAGCCAATTAGACGGATTCCCCTCACTTTTCGCTAAGCTATACATTTTTTCGTTTCGCGCCAATGTTCTTATACCGTAGCGGGCAAATATATCGTCATTTTCCGTAAGATGGCGACACATTTTTTCCGCCTGTTCTACACTGCACATCTTCGCATACATCGGCAAAAAGCAAGCCCAAAACCGAATTTTCAACGGCATCGAATGCCAATGCGGCGCTAATCCCGCATGCAATTTAACCCCCTTCACTTCGCGTTCGGTTTTATAAAATGCTATATCTTGCGAATAATAAATCCCGTCGCGCTCATCCCACATTTCCATATTGACAGCGGTTTTAAGACGCTCTGCCTTATAATGCATATCCTGGCTGCGACCGTCGTCCATGCGTTCTAAAATTCGCCCCAACGAAACATATTCAAGGTAGATAAAACTGTTCAAGAATATATCCGCGCCGCTTCCGGGTTGACGATAAAATACCGTGGGATTATTATCTATCCCGATCATGATATCATCCCGCCAAAAGAAAAGCCCCGAACGTTCATCATATTGATGCGTTTCAAAATAGCGCATATATTTGATAAGTTTATCGATATCAAAGGTAAAACCGCCGCAAAAATCAAACGCCAGCAAAGCCATTTGACAAAGAAACGGCAGATGCTGATTGAAAGGCGTTCCTTTTATATATTCGTCATGAAAAAAATTTTCAAAAAGCCCGCCGCTCGATACCATGATCGGAATAAAGCCGTCCTTTTCCTGTGCGTCCAAAAAATTCAAAACACAACCGCAGATATGTTCAGCCGCTTTTTGTTCGGATATTCCCGCACAGAGCATTTTTTCATTGCCGAACATATCGAACGCCTTTTTCAGAGCCAAAGCTTCCCAATATGCGTCCCATCCCCAAAGTTCGGTCAAATACCCTGTACCCGGAACGATAAAAGGATATTTCAGATTTTTTGCAGGCGGTTTAAAAATACAATTAAAATGAGACAGAATGTATTCTTTTATATCCGTATTATTCATAATCCTTTATCCATTCGATCCTGCCCTGTTCTATGAGCAATTTTTTTCGCAAACGCACGTCTGAACTACTCGCGCCGATCAGTATTTCATAGACGCCGTCCGTAATTTCCCAACGATCCTTAGCAGCCGACCAATGCGAGAAATTCGTGAGCGGCAGTTTTTTTTGCACCTTGACGCTCTCGCCGGCTTTGATATCGTCTTTGGCGTATTCTTTCAATTCTTTATAAGGCCGATAAACTGCGGGCGCGACTTCCCGCACATAAATCTGACTGACTTCTTTTCCACGCATCGGCGATGTGTTCGCAATTTCGTAGGAAACGGTAACACCGCCTTCATACGGTTTTAGTTCCAGATTACGGTATTCAAAAACAGAGTAGCTCAAACCGTAGCCGAACGGAAAAAGAACGTCTTCGCTATGACGGTCAAAATAACGATACCCGACATCAAGACCTTCCGTATAACGAGTAACACGCGTATCGATGTAACCGTTTGCGGCCGGAACTTTATCGAGAGATACGGGAAACGTTTCGCTCAACTTACCGCTCGGATTCACGATTCCGGTCAAAATATCGGCAAGAGCCTCGCCTCCGCACTCCCCGCAAAATCCGGCATATATTACCGCCGAAACGCACCCGATCCACGCAGACATATCGATTGCCGCGCCGGCGAAAACCGCTACAATAATATTGGGATTGACTTCCGCAAGATCCAAGATAGCGCGCTCCTGCACTTCGGGCAAACGCATCGATTTGCGATCCGTGCTCTCAAATTCAAGAGGCGCACCCGTGCCCACACACACAACCTGCACATCGGCAAGCGAGGCGTTGCGCAGCCCTATTTCGGGATTCGAGCCGAATTCTCCGTGCCCGATAACGCTGTCATACGAATACATATTTTCATATGTTGCCGCAACACCTAAACGTTCTTCGAGCAAAGCCGTTAAATCAAATCCGTTGCCTCGCCATACGACCTGCGAACTGCCGCCGCCGGAAACCATGCCTTGACTCGGACGAGCATAACATCCGCTCACCGCCACGCGAGTACCCTTTTTAAGCGGAAGTATGCCATCGTTTTTCAACATTACCATACCCTCTTCCGCTATGTGCTTCGCCGTCTGTATCCGCTCGTTTACACTTGATATAGCCTTACGCCTTTTACGCATTTCTTCGCAGCGATAACACAGGTCCAATACTCGTGCGGCACAAGCGTCCAACTCTTTCTCGGAAAGCACCCCCGCAGCGTAATCTGCGGCAAGGCGCTCGTAATTGTTTTTGTTAAACGGAAACTCGATATCGATCCCCGCTTTTGCCGCTTTCGAGCGGTCGCGCACCGAATCCCAATCGGAATACACCGTTCCGTTGAAACCTAATTCTCCGCGCAATACATCGAATCCTTTTTTATATTCCGACGCGTATGTGCCGTTTATACGGTTATACGAACACATTGCAGATAGCGGCTTAGCCCAGCACGCAATTTCAAACGGCTTATAATACAACTCGCGCAACGTCCGTTCGTCCACTTCGCTCGATTGATTGAACCGATTATATTCAAGATTGTTGCAACAAAAATGCTTGACGCAAGCCCCCACGCCGTTCTCTTGCAACCCGCGGATATACTCCTCGGCAAGCGTACCTGCGAGATAAGGATCTTCCGAAAAATATTCAAAATTTCTCCCGTTAAGCGGATGACGTTTGATATTGACGCCGGGTGCAAGCAGAATATCCACATTTTGTTCGATACAGTCTTCCGCAAGTCGCCCCGCCATTTCTTTCACGCATTCCCTGCTCCATGTATTCGCAAGTAATTGTATGCTCGGATATGCTACGGAAGGAGCAGTATACTTTTCGCCTTTTTCGTCAATGCGTTCGGCTCGCACCCCTACGGGTCCGTCTGAAACGCAAACGCTTGGTAATTTTCCTCCAAAATCTTCCGTATACCAAAATCCTTTCGCGCAAATCAGGCGAAGTTTTTCTTCAACCGACAAATCGTTTACCGTTATTTTTTTCATTATTATATCTCCCGTGAAAACCCGTCGTAGGCAACTTTTATACCGCTTTCTTTGAAAAAATTTTCTATCTCTTCGTGCAAACCCGCGTGATTGTGCGTTATATGGCTGACGATAAACATCGTATTTTCGTCTGCAATATTCAATTCGATAAGTTTATTTTTCAACCGAATATTCTGTTCGAAATTCATATGATAAACATAATAATTTACGCCCATCGTACAATCCAGAATCACACATGAAAATTTGCGGGGATATTGTGCGAGAAAGCCAAGAGTTTCATCCGTCGGGTAACCGCTGTCCAAAAGATATAAAAGCACGGAGCGGCCGTCGTCTATAATATAGTTGAGCGCGATCTGTTCGGGTGCATGATTGGCTTTCAACGGGGTTACGGAATATCCTCCGACATTCACGCTTTCATAGGGCGTTAAATCATGAAAAACTATATTTCCGCATATTTCTTTCCTTATGGGGAAAAGTTTATAATAACCGTCGAACAGCCGTTTCACGTCCGCATTACCGTATACGTGCAATTTTTCGACCGACATAACGGGCGCGAAATCCGTGCCCCGCGTACTGAACAGTCCGGGACAATAATGGTCGTCGTGCACGTGCGTAATCAACATATGCCCGATATCGCCCATATTCAAACAGTTTTGCCGAAAGTGTGAAAGCGTGTCCGGCGGAAAATCAATTAAAATCTTACTGTCGATAAGCGTTTGCGACAACGACCGCAAAGACTTTCCGCCCGCTTTCCTTGCTGCTTGGCAATGTTTACATCCGCAGAACAACGCAGGATATCCTTCCCCGCCGCCCGAGCCGAGAATCTGTATCTTCATAATCGTATGTCCTTTATCCGCCCTTTTGCTATCAATCGGCGTAATATTATAATCTCATTTTTAACACAGTTGTTTAACCGTTCATCGGTTTTCCATTCTTTACGCTGCTGCGCAAGCCCTTCCGTATAGCCGTAAATACTTATAAATTTCGGCAACAATAATTCCGCAAGGCAAACGGCGCGCTTTACATGAAAAGGTTCAGTGACGACGGTTATGCTTTCAACATCCATAATATTTGTCCTGCGGCAGATCTCCGTAAGCGAACAGGTCATATTTAGAATGGTATCGAATGCATGCGGCTCTTCAATGATCGCCTCCGCGGGAACGCCGAACTTTATAAGTTCGCTAATCATAAAGGCGCTTTCTGTGATATCTTTATCCGATACCGCCGCGCCGCTTGCAATAATTTTTTGCGTTCCGCCCTTTCGATAGAATGATGCGGCAATCTTTGCCCTGCACGAAGCGTACTTCGGCGCGGTGCCCAATAAAATTGCATAATCGCTTTTGACCGCCCGATCAAACTTTTCGGAAAATAATATTTCGTCGATTTGCTCTTGCGTTATCGCCTCCGCTTTCATTTGTGATAGAAACATTTCCTCTCCTTTAGTCAGCACGCGCCGTTAATGAGCGTTATCGGTACATAATACGTTTCTCCCCTGCCATTCGCGGTAATTTCCAGCGTAAAACGATATCGGGCTTTCCGCAGCGCTGTCGGAGTAAAAACCATATCAAAACTATTTGTATGTCCGACTTTACTGCCATGCCAATGTTCCAACCCGACCGCACGGCTATACCCGTCCTTCAAGCCCCATTCATCGGGCATGTCGATAATACGTACGTTCAAATACTGCGGAAGATAAAGATTATTGCATATAATAACCGAAATTCGTTTTTCTATGTTATCGCTTATTTTGACCGACGCCCCGTCGTAGCGCACCTTGACCGTAACGGAAGGGAAATGAAAACGCACCGTGTCGGGGCTTTCCTGCAATAATTCTTTAAAATTTTCCTGCTGATAAGGATAAAAAGCGGTTTCGTCGTAAGAAAGATTTTCAACGGCAGACACTTCGAATCCCCTTTCGGTAAAGGCGCAACGCTCGGAAGACACGACGGGAAACTGTTTTATCACCCGCTCGCACAGCGCAGACACCGTTTCGGGCACGTTCAACAACAAATCGGGACGAAGGGTACAAACCGAAATCTTTTCCGAACATCCTTTTTTCCATTTTTCGGGAATCGCATTTTCGCCACCGAGAATGCCGAGTATCGCGCCTAACGTTCCCGCCGTACAATCGGTATCCTCCCCGCAATTCGTTGCAATGCAGACGGATCTACCGAAATCGCCGTTACCGTACAGCCACCCTATCAGTACGATGCCTATACTTGCGGGCGCGTCGTAACCATGGCGCGCTTTGGGGATCTCGCCGTCTTTTTCCTGAACGGGGCATTTATCACTTGCGGGAACCTGCGCCGTTCCCTTCCATTCGCCGCCGATCTCTCCGAAACTCGAAGGCTCGACTATTAAAAGCTTTTTCCGCGCCGTTTTCCAATCGTCACCGCGCTTAAAGCTATCCAACACAACATTGACGGCATTGCGAACGCCGCATGTTTCGGGAATATAGGAAAGCCCGATCTCAATGAGTTTATGAACGTCATGCTCGAAAAACGCCGCCGCCTGTACCGTCGCCGTAAATACTGCAGCATAAATACCTTCGCCGCTGTGATCGACGCACGCATCGTAATACGCGTAATTCGCCGCAAGCGCAGGATTGCCCGCACACAAACACGCCCAAATTTCAGTACGTATCCACGCTCCGTTGCTCTCGCGGTTTTCGTTGCGTAAATATCCCGATAGAGGCGGACAAATACCCATCTGATAGTTGTTTTTTCCCGTTCCGTACTCGGATATGACCGCCGAAACGTAATTTTCCCAATATTGCGCGAGAATGTGAGAATCGATTTTTTTCCCTTCATGCTCCACCGCAGCCAACCAAACGAGCTGCAAATCGACATCGTCGTTCGGCACGGGAGAAGAAACATCCTGCATAAAAAAATCGATGTCATAGACGCCGCGGAAGCACTCGAACGGCGCGCCCAACGTACCGCCGATATTTTTTCCTAGGTAACAACCCATTACTTTATCACGATATTCGTTAAAACTGATTTTCATATTCATTATTTACCTGTTGTTCCAATTATACCACCGAACATTTCTTTCGTCAATCTTATATCCAATTTATGAAAGCATGTCCCCTGAAGCCGTCCGACCTCAGGGGACACTTTTTCGGATATGCGTTGAAGGAATAATCGCAAACGCAAATCAAGCGACTGTTTTCGGAACGCCGTAGAGAGAAGTTACATAAATTGTTTTCCCTTCTATCGACGTGTGCCCCTCAAGCCAGCTTTGCGTATAAATCCGCAGTGTAATTTTGCTTAAATCACTATTTGCCCCGTCCGCAAGTTCGGCTATCATCGCGCTGTCTAATGTTACTTTTACCCATGTGTTGGCAGTAATTTGCGTATTGTCCTTCCAATAAGCCCCTGCGCCGACATGGGCAAGCTCTTCCGCCGATCGGATATAAACGTAAAAATAAATCTGTTCGTATGCGCTTGCATCTCTTTCGAAAGTCCAACCAGGAACGATCCCTACATCACTTGACGCCGAAGTAAGCTTTAAAACGCCCGATTCTTTCACGTTTTCATCGACAAGACCTTCCGGAATGCCCGAAACAATGTACTCTGCAGCGGAATTGTCTTTCAGCACAGCGCCTTTCAGGCTGTTGATTTGCACCCGGCTCTGCTGCGCCGTATCCGACTGCGCAAGCACGGTCAAATACGCTTCGACTTTCTCTTTTCCCACAATAAACTTGGTGTCGCTCATCGCCGGCTTTGTTGCGTCGTTTGCCGTAACGTGCCCGACGCCAAACCAGTTTCCGGTATGGTCAACCGCGTAGTTTGTTTTAAAGAACAGATACCCGTCGATATACAGCGCGATCGTAGCGCCGCTGCGCACGCAAGTTACCGTTGCCCCTGCAAGGAAACGATTGACGACTTGCGAATTTTTCGTAGGATAAGCAACCGTAAAATCCGCACTCGGTATAGTTTCATCCGACTTGCTCGTCATCAGTACAACCCCGCAATAACCGGATTGATGAAAACGTACGCGGATCGACTGTTTGCTTCCTTGGATAAATTCGAATGAATTCCACTCATTCGTATGCTTAACGTTGACGCTTACCGCCCAGTATTCCGCCGAGCCGTAAACTTCCCCGTCGAATTCTCTTGCCTTCCATTCGGAAGCGTCGCTGCCCATGACGGTTTCGTATTGATACTCCTTGCCGCCGTTTGCCCATGTCATCGAGGCAGGCTCGACCAACACCGCCTCTATCGTATGCGATTCCGCCGAAGTTGTGAATACTCCGTTATAGATGCGGGTTTCGTTTGCCGTACCCTTATCGAGCAGATAATAATCGACTACTTTTCCGTTCAGTTTTTGCGAATCAAACAAAAGGCTGACCTGAACGCCCCTGCCGTACTGCGTTTCTCCGTCCGCAGTCATAACGCCGTCGCCCAGCGTAAGGGTTGAAATCTCGTTGAATACCGCACCGAAGACCACTTTATCCGTACCAAGCACATACGTATTGCCGTCATACCGCTCGCCGTTTACGGTAAAGTATGCGAAAGCCTTCCCTTCGGGCGCGCTGTCGTGCGTAAGGGTTACCGTTTCGCCTTCTAAATAATATTCACCGTTTGCAGGGGAGGAAACGCCGATATACTCTTTTACCGTTTCTTCTACCGCCACGTTTACCCGCGCATACGGCACGCCGTACACCGACGTAAGGAACACTTCCGTTCCTGCCGCACCTCCGGTTATGCGGTATATAAATTCGGCAATGCTGTCCGCTTCCCAAACGCTGACTTCGGAAACGTTCTGCGGCTCGATAACCCTCGAGAACGAAACTTTCGTCCACTGACCGGGCACAAGCGGCGTATCCCCGCACCACCAGCTGCCGGCTTTCAGGCCGGATGCTTCCGTATATGCGTAAAAATATATCGACTTATACCCTGCCAGTTTACCGACGAGCGGAGCACCCGCAAGCGCGAATCCCTGTTCACCGCCGCCCAGCGTCAGTTTCAATGAACCGTTTTCTTTAATATCTCCGTCTATCCCGACATATTTTCGGTCGGAAACATACTCCGCCCGCGACGGCAGCCACTCGGGATGAGCGGGATTCGTTTTGATACCGTCCGTCCCCGCAACCGCGCCCGCATTGTTCAGCTGCTTGTTTCCCGCCTCGATCCTGTCGGCAAATACCGCTTCTACGGTGTGCGATGAGGCCGATGTTACAAAGATATTCCCCTCGATTTCTTCGCCGTCTACCTTAAAGCCTTTAAAATATTTGCCTTCGGGAATTTTTCCGTTAAAGACGAGCGTTACCTTAGAGCCTTTTCCTACCGTCGTGTTGCCGTCGGCGGTTTCAATCCCCGCGCCCAATTTTAATTGCGTTATCTCCGTGTATACGGCGGCTATTTTATAACTACGTTTTTGCAAGAGCAAAGTATTACCTTCGAGTTTCTCGCCGTCCGCAGTGAAGTATGCAAACGCCTGGCCGTCGGGAGCAGGTTTCGCGCTGAGTTTAACCGTTTCGCCAAGGTAATAATTATCTTTATCCGTATCGACGTTCGTCTTTTCAAGCTTGACGGCAAGCGTATCGAGATACAAGTTCGTTCTCTCTTCGCCTACGATCCATCGAATGTTTTTGAGCGCGGCATTCTGAATATCGCCGGCGCGCTCACCGATACCGAAATCGTCGCCGCTGACTTCAAAAACGGAAAAAGCGACAGATCCTACGACATATATATCCGCATCTTTGCGGATATATACGCTGAGCATTTCGCCTTTACGCACGTAAATCATCGTAACGGGTGCCGTTTTAGAGGCTCGCAGCAAATCCCGCACTTGTTCGGATACCGGAATCGCCACATCGCCTTTCCATACACCGCCGTAGCCGCTGAGTTTTCTCGAATCGTTATCGCTGTGCATCTCGATACCGAACAGTTGATCAGCGCCGCCGACATACGCGCTCGTATAAACCCAACCCTTTTCCTCTATTTCGGGTTGATAAGTCAGCACCCAATGCGTTGCCGAGCCGAGTTTAAATACTTTCGCGTCGGATCCTTCCGTTTTATAACTATCCGTTTCGCCCCATGTCATGTTATCGAGAGTTAACGCCCCGTCGACATACTGTGCTTTCACGTGATAGGAGTCTTTTGTCGCCACGAATGTATTGCCTCCGATGGGCTTATCGTTGACCAAGAAACAATCGAAACTCTTCCCCTCGATTTGTTCGGCGCTCATAGTTACCGTTTCGCCGATGCGGTAATTGCCGTCACGCTTATCGAGCATAACGTTTTCGTCTGCCGTGACCTGCGACATCTGATACGGCACTGCCCGCACCGCCGAAAAGTAAACCGTTCCGTGCGGAGGAGTTTTACCTGAATAATCACCGTCCGGAATCAAACGGATACGCGTACCCGAAATATTGTCCGCCGATATAACATTGCTCGTCGTTGCTCCGCAGTTTGCGCCTTTGCCGTCGCCCCAATTTTCCACCGACCACGTAACACGCGTCCACTTTCCGACAGAAACGGCGGTATCGTTCCACCATTTCGAACCGACCACCCAAGAGCTTTTGCCGCTTTCGCAATTTTCGTCCTCGATGTAAACATACATTTCGAGCTCTTTATACTTCATTATGTTTGCGATCGCAGGAACGTTGAGAGCAAAATACGCCTCGTTGTTTTCGGTTTCGCTGCCGTCAAACTCGATTTTGTACGAACCGGCTTCGCCGCCGTACGCCTTGCCGCCGTCTGCCACAGAAACAAATTTTCCGGAGTAATTGCCGTCGGCCGCTACTTGTTTTTCACCAAATTTTTCGTTAAAATAAATAACAACGTCTTCTTCGTAATGTTCCGGCGAATGCACGCTCCGCGAATACCGATAGTCGTTGTCGTTGCCCGCGGCATCCTCTACGTGTATCAAAATCGTATATTTTTGCGCGCCGTTTTTTACTGTAAAACTGCCGTCGGACAATTCCGCCTCCGACTCCTCGCCGTTCTCGTCGCTGTAAAATACTTTGGTATAACATTTCGACGCAACATAGTCGCCTTCAAGCGTATATTCGGGTATGGAATACGTAACGCCTTGAATAAAAAAAGTGGGAAACTGCGACGAGGACAGCTTGATCGTCGGCGCGGTTCTGTCCGCGAAATCCATAATCACCGTCCTTTCGGGAACATTTTTTGAATCCGCCGTATACACAAAGGTGTATTCCCCTGCGCCGACGAGCGTAACGATCGTGCTTGCCTCGCGCGAAATTTCCGCCTCCTCGCCGTTCGGATCGGTCGCCGATTTCAATCGCACCGAATACCCCGCCATAATGACGCCGTGCTCATTTACGACATCGAAACGCGGAACGACATACGTGCCTGTACCAAGGTCTTCTTCGATTCGTTCGGGCGCGTCGATTTTTAAATTTCCCGCACGATTGCAAGCTGCAAATCCAAGCGCAAACGCGACCAAACCTACGGTTGCAAGAACCGTTATAAGACATACCCTGAATTTGTTACGGATATGTTTCATACCCCCTCCTTATCCTTCTTGCTTGATATATTTGGATATATTATCCCAATTCGCCGTTAAATTTGTTTTACTGGACTTTAAAAGCGCCGCTGCATCGCTGCCTGAATAAAGCGCATGGTCGATGCCTGTACCCGCGCCAGGAGTATCGCCGAGACCTCCCAAATATACGAGGGGCGAAGCGTTGCGCGGGAAAATATTTATTTTATCGTTCCCGAATGCCTGATGGCGAGTTTTTACGAAATCGCTCATCTGTACCGAATCGTCGGCCAAAACGTCGTAACCGGAAGGATAGCAAAGTCCTTTCAACGTTTGCGCGATAATTCTCTGTGCGCGGTCGGAATAAAGGTAAACAAGGAAATCCTTTGCAAGCTCTTTTTTCGCATCCGGACGATTGGAAGGTATCCCGATGGGATAATTCGGCGTTGCGGTATAAACCATCAGGCGCGCTTGACGTACGTGCTCGAAATCTTTTTCCGTTAAGCCGGATAAATTCCCCGTTGCTGTCTGCTCATATGTTTTATTTTCGTCCACAGCTTTTATAATTGCGATCAGATTTTCTTCCGAACCGACCGACTTCAACTTATCGGCAAGTTCGCTTACTACGGGCGCGCGCATCATGCCGATATCCTGCGGAGAAGATATGAGCGTGGAAGCCATTTCGTTTTCCAGCCAGTCTCCGTTTACCATAAACGCGACTTTTTTATTATCGCCCATATATCCCTTTCCGAGGAAAGCGCGCTGCGCGTTTTTAAAATCCATATTCGTTGCAAGCGCATGCATGCGGCCGTTGCCTCTCGACATTATTTCGGAAAGCGTATCGAGCGCAACGGTCCTGCCTTTCGCATCGTTGATTTCCGGTCCGTATTTCCATTCGTTCGCTTTCTCGTCAAAATACTTTCCGTAATAAAAATTATTATAACTTTCCAGCCCCTCATACTGCGCCCACCAAACCGTACCCATGTAATCCCAATAATAATTGATAGCGGTGGAGGTAGAAAACGCATAATACCCTTTTTGCACCAGCTGATCGGACATATCAATCATTTGCTTCGTTGTGAGCGGAATTTTCCATTTTCCCTCGCCGAAAGCCGCGTCGAGCGTATCCGCATTGTAACAGATTGCTGAAACCGAATCGTTGCTCACCATTTGATAATAGTGTCCGTCGTCCGCCAGTAAATAGTCGCGCATGTCCTGATTCATCTTGTCTTTGATTGGCAATTTTTCACCGTCAGGCGTCGCGTTATACACTTCGTCAAGACTTTCGAGTTTTCCCGAATCCTGCGACGCATACATGTTCAGCAAAGGCATAACGATATCGTACTGTTCCTGACCGGACTGAACAAGCTGCTGGATTTCGCCCTGCGAGTAGCTCGGTTTCCAATTTACGGTTACACCCGTAAGCGCCTTATAGTCCGCAGTTAATTTATCGTGCGTTTCCGTTCCGAACCCGCCTTCGTAATAATGAACGCTGATCGAACCTTTTTTGCCGCCGCCGGTCCCGCCGCCGTCTTCTCGCCCCCCGCAGGCGGAAAATCCGAGCGCCATGATTGCGCACATTGCAATGACTAAAAATCTTTTCATGCTGTTTCCTCCGAATTCTTCTTTATCTCGTTACAGGCTGAGGGGAATGACAAATACGCCTTCTCCCACGCCTATTTCCAAATCGAGTTTGTTGTCCTTCACTTCGTATACTTTCCGTTCGCCGTTCCGATAAACCAACGCGCGGTTTGCTTTGTTAAATTCAAACGAAACGGTATCGTATAAATTTTCGAGCGGGTCGTTAAAATTGACGACCATAAGCCCGGAATTTCCGTCCTTATCCTCAAATTGACCGATAATCGTATCTTCTGTTGCAGACACGCTTTTTGCGCAATCGAGTTTCGTGACGGGATGCGCAAGAATAAAGCTGTCGTTATTGTATTCCTCGTCCGCTTCAAGATTGTTCGTACCGTTTACCGTCATGACCCCTTTCCATTTTTCAAAAGCCAAAAACACATGGTCGAACGCGGCGATCTCGGCGTTAATCTCTTGCGCCCAATAATAATTCTCGAACGGGGTGCAGCTTTCATCTTTGCTCACGCAGCCGCCCCCGAAATTCAACGCGGACTGACGATATGTAAAATAAGAAAAGCCATCGATCCCGAACGCCATATCCGTATAAATTTGGAAAGCAAGATCCTCTTTGCTCATAATTTCGCGGCGGCTGGATTCGCTGTAATTTTGCACGAACATCATAAACTCTGCGTCCGCAGCGACAGCCACCTCTTTTAAGGTCTCCATGTCCGCAAGCCATGTGCTCAGCACCGAAAACCTGCTCCCGTCCGGAGATGACATCAGCGGATAAATATCCGTACTGATGATTTTTCTTCCCTGTACTTTCGTAAGCACCTCTTCTACGAACTTTTCGGCATAAACGCGCATATTTTCTTCGGATGCCGACGACTGATGCGATTTATGATAAGCAGGATCTAAATTGACATACATGGTGGGCGCTGTTTTGCCGAGTTTTTCGTAAAAGTCGTAATACTTTTCGATACGCGTTGCAACTTCTCCGAAATGAGCGCTGCCGGGTTCGTCCCACACGTTGATCATTTCGACTGCTGGATACAGCGTGTAATCCGTTTCATCGATCGCTACGTTTTCGGGGCTGCCGAGCCCCGCGCCTGACAACGCCGTATCCGAACCGAGTATAGCTTTAAGCCCTACCTGTTCGCAATACTCGAGCTGTTTATAGTATTCCGGCGTTCCTTTCGCCGCCATAAAATTATCGATGAACATATGGGTAAGCCCCATGTCTTTTGCCATCTGATAATCTGCAAGCGTATTAATGGGAACATCCCACCCGCCGATCCACATATATCGATCGTCCGCATATTCTGGATAATTTTCCGAAATTGCGTCCGTCCCGCCGCAGCCAGCCAAAACAGCGACGCCCAGTGAAATCGCCATAAGAACGGCTGCAATCTTGCTTTTTTGTTTCATATACATTCCTCCGTTTATCACTTTATTTTCAACCTTTGATCCCGCCGACGCTCATAGACTCCATAATTGTATTTTGGAAGAATATAAACATCAAAGCCACCGGAATTACGCTTATAATGAGTCCGGCAAACAATACGGGATAATTCATATCTCGCGACGATTGAAGTTGGAATATATATAAACCCGACATCAACGTAGGATACGATTGCAAAAACAAAATCGGTTCCATATAATTGTTCCAAAGCTGTATCGTTCCGACAAGAAACAGCGAACCCATTACGGGCAAAGACATGGGCAGCATAACGTTGAGAAAAACCCGCAAATGGCTCGCACCGTCCATAAACGCAGCCTCGGCGTATGTCCAAGAAAGCGTTTTAAAAAATGAATACAATACTATAAAATTAAACCCGAAACCCGAAAATTTCGTTATTAGCAGAAACGGGGTATCCAATATTCCGAGGATATTATATACACGGTACTGCGAAGGAAACGAACCCACTATGGGGATCATCATAGTAACGAGCGCAAGCCCGTACATAAAGCCCCTGCCCGGAAATTTATATTTAGCAACCGCGTAGGCAACCACAGCCGAAGCAATCACCTGAAAAACCGCGCCGCCGCATGCATACCAAAGCGAATTGATAAACATAACGATCATATTATTTCCGTCGACCTGCACCGACTTGAACGCCGTAATGTAGTTTGAAAACAGCCATGCCTGCGGAAACCCGTTGGGGTTGCTGTAATATTCTTCCTGCCCTTTTAAGGACATACCGAACGCCCAAAGCATCGCATAAAACAGCGTAAAGGCATAGAAAGCAAAGATTATGAAAACTATAATTTCCGCTATTAAAAAACTTTTTTTCGAGTTTCGTTTGATTTGAGTTTTCACTTCTTCCATTTTTATTCCCCTAAAACGTTACTTCGGGATCGATCTTATTGAATACCCAACGAATAAAGAAAACAATAGGCACGCTGACCGCCGTAAAGAATATTCCGATGGCGGCAGGATAATTCAAATCGACGCCGCTGCGGGTCTTTTGATATATCCAAAACGCTATCGTCGTAACTTCCTTGTTATCCAACAGTGCCTGACGGCCTGCATCGGCAAACAGCAAAATAGGCCCCGTACTATTGAACAGCGATGTGAACAACAAAATTAATGTCGTCGATATGGTCGGCCATACGAGCGGGATCATAATAGTAAACAGTTCGCGATACCACGGACAACCGTCGATTTTTGCCGCCTCGATTATTTCCGGCGGCACGCGGCTCATGGCGCTCTGATACAATATCATATTGACGCCGAATCCCGTCCATATGGTAAACGCGATGATCGTTCCCGTCGTGCGCGACGGATCGTTGATCAATTCGGGAAGCGTGCCGCCAAACCACCCGACCACGGTGCTCAGCGCGCCGCCGTATTTTATCAACTCGATGTACGTCGTTACCAGTAACACCGCGCTTACGATACTCGGCAGAAAAAATAAAACCCGATACAGTTTGTAGCCCCAAATTTTTTTATACAAAAAATAAGAAACGAAAAATGTGAGAGGTACCATTATGACGCCCGCCGTAAAATATTTCAGCGTGTTTCGCATTGCCGATACAATCACCGATTCGGGATTTGACCATTCCTTGAAAAACCGCGAAAAATTATACATCGACCAGCGGAATATTTCATTTCCGTTCTCGTCCCATTCAAATGTGGACTCTTGAAACGCCATAATGATCGAATTTGCATTTATCCAAACATAAAAAATTATAAACTGAATCAACGGGAGCAAAATCATTCCGTACGCGAATAACCATTCCCTGAGCGTTTTTTGCTTGACGTGAAATTTATTCTTCCCCCCGTTACCGATACTTTCGGATTTTTCCGAAGTTATCGTCCCTCCGACGTTTTCGGTTCGTTCCATAAAAGCTCTCCTTGTTCTTTCCCTATCGTTGTTTCACATCGGAGAAATTCGGCTTTCTTCTCCCCGTCATTCCTATGCAAAGCAGAATCTGATTCTCGCACGGTATGTTTTTCAATTGCCGCGACCGCACGGTTGCAATCCGCAATTTGCCGCATTGCCTTTTCGCTCAATTTTGGCTTTCTGCCGCCGGTAAATAGCCCGTTTTGCTCCTGTTCCACGTCGTAAAGCTGAGTATAGCAGCAGCCGCATATTTTATCGCAGTTCATAAAACGTTCGGTTGTTTCTACATACCGCTCTACAAATTCGTTCTCGCTGACGCTCGTACTATACCCCCACGCGTTTTGCTCTTGTATGCACGGTACGAAACCCTGTATGCCCGTTAGTTGTGCATGCGGCGCATACACCACACCGCCATATTCGCTCGCATGCGTCGCCGTATGCCCGTTCCAAACCGCGCCTTCGCGCTCCGCACTCTTGCCATACAGAGTATCCATAACAAGCCTGCCGTCTTGCTCGATTGCCTGAATATAGCCCGCAATTTCTTCCGCGCTATGATAGCAATGAAAATCGAATAAATCGGTAAATTTGCCGTGATATCCGCCGCTTACATCTATGCACGGGCGCGTCGGATCGAGTATCTTCGTCGTTCGGTAAACGCTCTCCACGAACCTTATATCCCTTTCCTTGCCGCTATCTTCAAGGCTGTCCCACGTTTCGTTCAACGGACACCATGTGATTATGCTCGGATGATTAAAATTCTGTTCGACCGTTTCCGTCCATTCAGCGATAAACGCACCGAGCGAATCCAAATCCTCATATCGTATGCCCCAACTCGCATACTCGCCCCACACCATTACACCCAACCTGTCACACTCGTATAAATATCTTTGATCAAACACCTTTTGATGAAGTCGCACCCCGTTAAACCCCAAACCGCAAGCAAGCGTTATATCTTTTCGAAACTCGTTTACGCTCGGCGCGGTATAAACGCCCTTTGCATAATATCCTTGGTCGAGCACAAGCCTCTGAAACACGCTTTTACCGTTTAGCAGAAATTTTCGCCCCTCGTACTTTACTTCGCGCAATCCGAAATAACTTTTCACTTCGTCATCGCCGAATTTTATTTTCACGTCGTACAGATTGCCGCTGCCGATTTCCCACAGATGCGTTTCGGCAAGTTTTATATCGTAAACGTGACGGTAATATCCGTTTCCCGCCGCCGCTCCCGCAACATTGCCTTTGTAATACACGGTGATTTCGGTAGCGGCTTTTCCTTCGGTAATCAATTCGACCGCAACCGACCCCTCTGTTATGTTCGGATAAAACTTGACTTGTTTTATGTAGGATTTGGGAGTACGTTCCAACCAAACCGTTTGCCATATTCCTGTCACGCGCGTATAAAAACAACCGAACGACTCGCGCTTGCGGCTTTGTTTTCCGCTCGGTACGTTTTCGTTAATATCGTCGTGTACGGCTACGGTTAAGCGATTTCGCCCTATTTTTACAAAAGAAGTAATATCCGCCTCAAACGCTGTGTAGCCGCCTTCGTGTTCGCATGCCTTTACGCCGTTCACGTACACTTCGGCTTTATAGTCCACCGCGCCGAAATGCAACACGAGTCTTCCGTCCAAATCCGGCTGTTTCACATCTATTTCGCGCGAGTATACGCAATCTGTTATAAAATCCGTATAATGTATGCCCGAAAGCTCGCTCTCGGGGCAAAACGGTACTTCGATTTTAAGATCAAGGGCGCAATTTTCTCTGCCATGTACTTTCCCATACGAAAATTCCCACGTTCCGTTAAGGCACTCGTATTTGCTGCGTTCAAATTGCGGATTCGGATATTCGGTTCTATACATCGGCATTTTTCTTTTATCCTTCCTTGTAATATTGTTCTATATGTAAGTGCACATATAGAAAGGACGCCACCGGTGGCGTCCTCAATAAATCATTCGCCACCCCTATTCGCTTCGCGTAATTAGCTTACATCTATTTGTAACGCTATTATAACACATCTGTTTTAATAAAACAATACCTCGCAGCGCTCCAATATTTGAGAGAATGAAACGCTGTGCTTCTCAAATTTTGGAAAGCTTACATTTTTTAGTTGACATTTATTTTAAAAAACATAATAATAGATAACGAAAGGAGAATCGATATGAGCGATATTTTAACCCCGCAAAAACACTTTGTACTGAACATAGATAACAAATCCGAGCACGAATTGATCGTCGGCCTCGGACGCGCCTTGTCTGTTCCCGAGCGCATCGCCATACTCAAAAGCATACTTCTTTCTTCTAAAAATATTTCCGCGCTTTCCAAAGAACTCGGTTTACCCCCTTCCAGCATCGCCCGCCATGTGGATATACTTTCGGATGCGGGACTCATTTATACTTCCTACCAGCCGGGGCCAAAAGGGCATACGAAATACTGCTCGCAAGCCGTATTGTCGTTTACTATTTCTTTAGAGGCCGTATCCTCCGAAAAAGATACGGAAAAAGAGTATACTGTGGAAATGCCTCTTGGCATGTTCAGCCATTGCCATATAAAAGCGCCCTGCGGCATGACAGGGGCGGAAGGCAACATTGCCGGATTCGACAATCCGAATATTTTCTTCTCGCCCGAGCGCATTAAAGCACAATGTATATGGTTTGATTGCGGTTTTATCAGTTATAACTTCCCCGCCGATTTTTCGAGCGATAAAAAGTTTTCCGAAATATCGTTCTCGTTTGAGATTTGCTCCGAAACGTTGTACTTTAACAATAATTGGCCGAGCGATATTACCGTGCGTATCAACGACATAGAAACCGTAACGTTTACTTCTCCCGGCGACTTCGGCGGTCGACGCGGCAAATATACGCCGACTTATTGGCCCGTCACGAGTACACAGTTCGGCTTACTTAAAAAAATAACCGTAAGCAACGACGGCGTGTTTATAGATAATAAATTCGTTTCCGACACCGTCAAATTCGACGATCTGAAAATTTACGACGGCACGGCCATCAAACTCGATATAGGCGTTAAAGATACGGCAAAACATCGCGGCGGCGTAAATTTATTCGGCAAAAACTTCGGTGACTATCCACAAGCAATTGTCATGACGATAAAGTAAATCTCTGCCACACGCTCTAAAAACAGATATTACACTTTTTGTTCAATTCTATAATGCCGCTTTAATAAATAATAGGACGGAGCGCTGCTCCGTCCTATTATAATAACTTAAACAATTTCACTATAGTTAACGGTATTTTACTTTATCCAAAACTGTTCTTATTTATTATTGCGATTGATTTTCCTTATTCTTTTATTAAATTACTTTAATTTCGTTGTTAATTGCATGAACGATAAACATCTATTTGTGACTTTGTCAGGACTTTTTCATTGCTTTGATATATTTTCGCATCAAAATCAGACTGACAATACCGATTATAAAGGCAACAAGGCAAGCTCCAATAAACTGATTTTTGCTTCAAAAAGTTTTTTAGGCATCACCAAATATTTTTTTAAATTAAATCGATTATGATCCATTTTACAAAGTAATTTTACATCATAATTAACATCTTCATCTTATAAAACGCTTATTAATTTTTCAATACCAAAAGGTTTTTTCTCGAAAGCATTGAATGAATCATCGGTATGAAAGTGTATGTCAATCAAATTGTACATTTATATATCCCATTACCTACTACTATTTTTATTATACTATAACATATTTAGTTAATTTTTTCAAGCCATTCTGTCTACACGAAAAAGGAAGTTCAAAAATCAAGCCGTACCTCAACCGTAAAACAATATGTTATAAGCCCCAAAAAAAGTGTCCATAAAGATATGTGAAAGTATCTACATAATATCCCTTGCACCAAAATTCGCGGTTTCGGTATGCGAATTTCATATTTCCCCATTTTTGAAATATGATCGTCGCGCTCTTTCCTTTCAGATATCCCATAAATACCGAAACGCTCATTTTGGGCGGGATACTTACCATCATATGTACATGATCCGGGCACACCTCTCCTTCTATGATTTCTACTCCCTTCCATTCACAGAGTTTTCTTAATATCTCCCGCACTTCCAGCCTGTGTTCTTCATAAAACACTTTTCTGCGATATTTGGGTGCAAACACACATGATACTTGCAATTCCACTTCGTATGTGCTAATTATCCTTGGGGATTTTTGTCCCCAAGGAAATTTTTTGCTACTGCGGTATATTCACCGCGCCTACCAATTTATAGATAATCTTTACTTCCTGTACTCTTTGTCCGTCTATCCTCTCAGGTCGTCCAATGTAAATCTTATCTATAAAACTATTCAGAATTTCGGGCGTCAGTTCCTTTACATCGGTATAACTTCGTACCA
>ERZ1643247.704-NODE-704-length-37562-cov-39.901672_pt1 | contig 37562 bp, 32 predicted proteins | sample MGYA00579264_ERZ1643247 | MGnify/ENA primary metagenome ERZ1643247 (study PRJEB29033, sample SAMEA4952262) | chicken gut metagenome | biome: Broiler Chicken; feature: Gastrointestinal Tract; material: Caecum | place: Ireland | collected 2018 | study: Broiler... | reverse complement strand
AAAAAACTACCCGAACCCACTGTTCTGTAATAGTGGTGTTCGGATAGTTCCCGTTTGGTGGAGATAACGGGACTCGAACCCGTGGCCTATGCGTTGCGAACGCATCGCTCTACCAGCTGAGCCATATCCCCACGGCAGAAATTATTTTACCACCGTGCGACGGTATTGTCAAACGATATTGCACGGTTAAAGCTAAATTTTAACGGCGATATTGACTGCAAGGCATATCAGTGCTAAAATGAAAATAAGCAAACGGTTTAAGGGGCGTATATGATAAGGATAGAGGGCGTTACCAAAATTTACAACAAGGGCGGCGCGGGCGAAGTAAAGGCGCTCGACGACGTCAGTTTTACCGTGCAGGACGGGGAGCTTTTGGCGATTACCGGTGAAAGCGGCAGCGGAAAGAGCACGCTTTTGAATTTAATAGGCGCTTTGGATACTCCCACGCAAGGCAAAGTTATAGTGGACGATAAGGACATATCGCATATTAAAGGAGAGGAAGCCGCGGCTTTCCGCCGGCATAATCTGGGCTTTGTATTTCAGGGATTTTATCTGGAAGAAGATTTTTCCGTACTAGTGAATGTGGAAATTCCGCTTATGTTGCAGGGGATCGGCAAGGAAGAAAGGCGCGAGCGTGCGTTGAAAGCGCTTGAAGAAATGGGCTTGAAGGAAAAAGCGGAAGTTCCCGTCACACAACTTTCAGGAGGACAAAAACAGCGTGTTTGCATTGCTAGGGCGCTTGTCGGTGGGGCGGGGCTTATTCTGGCGGACGAGCCGACGGGTAATCTGGATTCCCAAAACGGCGCCGCGGTAATGCAGATTTTCCGCGAATTGACGAAAAAAGGCGTGACGGTGATAGTGGTCACGCACAATAAAGAGCACGCCGAAGTGTGCGACAGAATAATCAATTTGAAAGACGGCAGGGTGACAGAGTGAAATTTTCCGATATGCTGAAATTCAGCGCAAGCTATCTGAAAAAGCACAAAGCGCGGTTTTTGATTACCACGGTATATTCGTTTTTGCTCATTTTGCTTATATTCGTAATTATATATTCGGCGTTTTCCGTGGTCGCAACGGCAAGGCGCGACGTGGAGGAATACGCGCATCAAAGCGGCAATGTGGCGAGGGTGAGACTGTCAAATCTGACGATTGCGTCGGATGACGGTGTGTACCACTGTTTTCCGACGCGTGAAGAGATAGCCTCCGTCCGGGAAGGGCTTGAAAGCGCGGGTGCGACAACCGTACAGGTGACAGAACAATACCGTATGGCGGAATTTATGGGGACACAAATATTTCCCGGAGAAATGAACGAAAGCGTGACGGTAGTGGAAGGTAAGGGGCTTGCGGAAGCGGGAGAATCGTCTATATGGATAACTGAACAATCCGCAAGGCAGTTGGAAAGGTTTGGCATCGGTATAGGAAGCAGTATAAAAGTGAAAGGGCCTATTGTAGACGGCAGGTTTACGATAGCCGGTATAGTGCGCGGAGAGGGCGAGGCTTACGCGCGCGAAGAAGATATGGTTCGGCTCGGTCTTATAATGCTCGACGCTACATATTCCGTACAGCTCGAAAGCGGTTCTTATGCGGAAGTGGGAGAATTGACGGCTTTGATTTCGCAATTGAAAGATACCCTGGAAACATACAATGGGGTGTCGCGTATATACTGCGGACTTACAAACCATTATGAAAGTCTAACTATTATAAGCGGTATTTTTGCGGCGGCGCTGGCGGTGGCGGCGGCGTTCTGCACTCTGCTTTTGCTGAGCGTTCTGCGCAATAACTCTGTTATAGGCATCTACGACAATATAGGCTTTTACGCCATGCTTACATGTATGGGCATAAAGCGCAGGGACGTGAATATAATCGCCGTTTTGGAAACGCTGGTATGCGTGATAATCTCCGCATTCGCCGCCATGGGCATAAGCGTGCTTTTGGGCGGTGCGAGCGCGGGAATTGCCGGCGCGATGCTTTCCGAATTTTTGGAGGCTACGAGCGGAGGCGTTTTCGCCTGGGCTTGGTGGGTGGATATTTTATACATTGCAGCGCTGGCGGCTTTCGTGGTAATTTATTTTGTGCTTACGTTGCAAAAAGTGCTTGCAAAGCGTAATTTGCTGAGCGTATTGAGGAGTGAACTATGAGGGCGCGCGATATCTGGCAGCTGGCACAGCTCCGGGGGCGGAGCAGAGCGGGCAGGCGCACTTCCGCCACCATTGCGATAGGTCTTATTCTGCTTATTCCCGTGGTATGGATACTGCTGGCGTTTTACGGAGAGATTTACGTCGACGAAGAGAAAAAACCGGGAAACCGAATTTTCAGTTACTATACATTGCCCGACGAGGTATATACTTACGGGGAAGAAGCTGCAAGAATATGGGAAGATAAAGAGCAACGCGGAGATTTTTTAAGTGAGAGCGAGTTGAAAGAATATTCGGGACAGGAACAGATATTTTCACCCGTCATAGATTATAACAGGGCGAAAGAACTTTCATTTACGATTGACGGCGATGAATACGCCGGCAGCTTAAATCCCGGCACCGCGCTTTCGCTTAAAGCGGTGGGTGACAGGCAGTATCTTTCCGCCATGGATGACTATATGCAGGGCGATGACGGCGTGATAATAGGCGAAGGTTTCTCAGGCGATACCGCGGAAATTTATATCTCCGAATTATTGCTGGACGAGTTTGGGTTGGACAGAAGCGTGCTGGGAAAAGCGGCGAGCCTGTCTCTTACTTTCGATGAAGAAAAATACAGCGAAATTTATAACGTGCCCGACAATGATACCGTGTACGACAATCCCCACGTGCTGACAAGTCAAGGCGAGTCGCTTACGCTCACGGGTAAGGTTACCATATTCGAAAATTTCAAAATCGCGGGCATAATCAACAGGGAATATTACGGCATAAGGGGAATAACGGATAAGGACGCGGCTATATGGATAAAATACGATTCGTTCGTAATGCCCGGCGGAGAGGTGAATATTCCCGAATTTTCCGTGCAGGATATATATGACGCGTACGGAAGAAAAAAGACGGCTTTCGTGTTCACGTATCCTTCCGCCGATTACGTCAATTACTCGCAGACGGTAGCGGCGGCGGGCAGGGCGTTTTTCTTCACGTCGGGTATGACCAATTTTATAAACGGCGATACTTATTTTAACGGGAACAATTATCCCGTTGCCATGACATATGTGCAGTACAGGGATTTTTACACCGCAAGGCGCATGATGGAAAAGGCGGAAGCGGTATTCGGAGACAGGAGTTTTCATATATATCCGTCAGTGCTTAAAGTTACGGCAAACAATATGAGAACGACGGATATAATCTGCCTTGTGTTTGGAATAGTGGGCGGTATATCGCTTATCACCTGTATAGTAAACTATTCGGGAGCCGCCGCGTTCAGTCTGCGCAAGCGGAAAAACTTTCTGGACATGATGGAAAAGATGGGCATAACAGAAAAAGACAGGCGGAAACTTATCCTTTTCGAAACGCTGGCGATATTGTTACGCGCGCTCATCGCCGCGGCGGTAGTTACAGTCATACTTGTACTCATAGCCTGGCTCGTATTCGCGCTGGCGCTTCCGAGCGCTAAAGAATATGCGTCCTGTCTTGTTTACGCCCTGCCGGCATATCTGTTGTGCGCGCTGGCGCTTACGCTGATAATGCTGCTTATATTCGCGTTTATCAGCGTCGGGGAAAAGGGCGGACGCGCGCGGGTAAAGTTTAAGCATAAGGAAAGTTAAAGTTTTGTAAATTACTTGTCTTGCCCCTTTATTTGCGGAAAAATATGTGATATAATGTTATTACAAGAGGGGAAACCTCAAAAAAGGAGGCTCTGATTATGAAACTTGAAATCATTTCCAAAAATTACAAAGCATCCGATCACCTCAAGAACGTAATAGAGGGAAAAGTGGAAAAATTCTCCCGCTATTTCGAAGACGATGCAACCATGAAGGTCGCCTTAAAGCAGATTGGCAAGGAAAAGTACGGCATGGAAATCACGGTGTTCTTCTCCGGGAACAACATTGTGCGCAGTGAAGTAATTTCCGACAATATGTACAGCAACATAGACCTTGCCTTGCCGAAGATAGAAGGGCAAATACGTAAATACCGCACCAAACTGGGCAAGAAAATCAAACAGTCCGCATTTGAAGAAGCTCCCGCACCCCAGGAAAAGGCGGAGGTTCCGAACGATAAGGTCGTACGTACCAAAACTTTCTCTTTGCACAAGATGACGGTGGATGAAGCCATTGCGGAAATGGATCTTGTGGACCACACTTTCTTCGTATTCCTCAACGGCGAAACGGGTATGGTCAACGTGGTATACCGCAGGGCGGACGGCGGCTGCGGCCTGCTGGATCTGGTTTATTGACGGTAAAACGGCAACAAAACAAAAAACCGATACGTTTGTGTCGGTTTTTTTGTTTGTGTTTTACGCGATGGCGGCGCAAAAGCGCCTTTTTATAAAAATATTACACGACAAATATATATGCGGTTGTTTACTTTTTACAATAGTTATGTTATACTTGATATACTGCGTAATATAATAAGGTGAAAAAGTAAGGACATATGGAAAAGAAAGTTATATACAGCGCCGTTCAACCCACAAGCCAGCTAACCCTGGGCAACTACCTGGGCGCGGTGAACAACTGGCTGAAATTTCAGAAGGAAGAGGAAAACGACTGCATTTTCGCGGTGGCGGATCTTCATTCCCTGACGATAAGAAGGGACGCGGAAGAGGTGCGTTCGAGCACGCTTTCCCTGCTTGCGCAGTTTCTGGCGTTCGGGCTGGACGAAAAGAAGAATATTCTTTACGTGCAGTCGCACGTGCCGGCGCACACCCAGCTTTCGTGGATACTGAATTGCTACACGTATGTGGGTGAAATGACCCGCATGACGCAATTCAAGGATAAATCCGCAAAACACGCAGATAACGTTAATATGGGACTTATGGACTATCCCGTGCTGATGGCGGCGGACATTCTGCTTTACGACACCGACCTCGTGCCCGTGGGTATCGACCAGGTGCAGCACCTTGAAATCACGCGCGACATAGCCATTCGCTTCAACAACATATATGGCGATACGTTCAAAGTGCCTAAGGCAAAGCTGGGCAAGGCGGGCGCAAAGATAATGAGCCTTTCCGACCCGACGGCTAAGATGAGCAAGTCCGACCCCAACCCCATGGGCAGGATAAACGTGCTTGACAGCGAAGCGGAGATAGTGAAAAAGTTCAAACGCGCCGTAACGGACAGCGAAGCGGTTATAGCGTACGACCCCGAAAACAAGCCGGGCGTGTCCAACCTGCTCACCATTCTGGCGGTTGCGGAAAACACGACCCCCGAAAATGCGGCGAAGGAATGCGAAGGGCTGATGTACGGGCATCTGAAAATGCGCGTTGCGGAGGCTGTTTCCGCCATGCTGAAGCCCGTGCGTGAAGAATACGCCAGACTTATTTCAGACAAAGCGCACCTCATGCGCCTTGCAAAAGACGGTGCGGAAAGAGCCGCGGAAAGGGCGGACAAAGTGCTACGCCGCGCGCAGAAAGCGGTGGGGCTTCTGGTGGAGTAATGTACGGGTACGTTATTATCGACAAACCCGATATGTTCGTAAAGGATTTTGCGATGTACCGCGCGTTTTACTGCGGATATTGCAAGAGCGTGGGCAAAAAGTGCTCGCAGATAATGCGCTTTACCACGAACTACGACATAACGTTCCTTGACGTCCTGCTGCACAGCGTATACGGAAAGGAGAAGGAACTCGACAACCAGGTGTGCGTGCTGAATCCCCTGCGCAAAAAGACGATTGCGCTCAGGGACGAACTCACGGACAGGTGCATAGACGCAAACAATATACTAATGCACTATAAGCTGGAAGACGACGTGCTGGACAAGAGCGGAGCGGGCAGAGGTTTTATTGATAAAGTCATACTGCGCCGCCACTATAAAAAGTCGCGCGCGCGTCTACCGCATTCCGACGAAGTGTGCAGGGAGCAGTATAAACAGCTGCGCAGGCTGGAGAAGGAAAACTGCGCGGACATAGACCGCGTCGCCCACCCGTTCGCGCTCATTATGCGGGAGATAGGGCGCGAGGTGTTCGCAGAAAAGTATACGGAAGATATAGGCAGTCTGCTTTATAATCTTGGCAGATGGGTGTATCTCATAGACGCCGTGGACGATTTGGAAAAGGACAGGGAAAAGGGCAGCTACAACCCGTTCCTTGCGGGATACGACTTTTCCACGCGCGAAAAGTTTATAAAAGACAAAGAGCAGGAGCTGAATTTCATATTCAACGCCTGCCAAAGCGCGATTATGAACGCGTTCGACAAAATATCCACGCCGCTGTATGAAGGCGTGCTGACAAATATACTATGGTACGGCTTGCCCGCTACCGCCAAAACGATAATCGGAGGAAACAAGATTGCAAAAAAGTCCTTATTCAGTTCTGGGATTGAAAGATGACGCCACCCAGGAGCAGATAGATAACGCCTACTACAACCTTAAACAGCAGTATGAAGCCAAGCTGTTCGAAGAAGGCGAAGTGGGTATGGAGGCTTCCAAAAAACTTGCCGAGCTCGAGCGCGCGTACAGCGACTGCATAGAGGATTTGAACAAGCGCGTGTCGTACGACAATTACGGCGGCACTTACGGCATGGTGGAAGATTTGATAAGACAGGGCAAGATCAACGAAGCCCAGAAACAGCTTGACGCCATCGAACCGCGCGACGCGGAATGGCACTATATGCAGGCGGTAATTTATTATAAGCGCAATTGGCATATAGAGAGCAAAAAGCAGCTGGAACTTGCCGTGGCGCTGGACCCCGGCAATGCAAAATATCAAAATACGCTCAACAAGCTCACCGAGTCGATAAACAATTCAAACGCCCAGCAGCAGTCCGCGCAGGGGCGCGGAGGCTACGCCCGTCCGGACGCACAGGCCGCGGGCAACGCCGCTACCGCAAGCGCTTGCTGCAACACCTGCAGTACGCTCATCTGCTGCGACTGCCTTTGCGAATGCTGCGGCGGCGACCTGATTCCCTGCTGCTAAAATATGAGAAAGCGTTATTCTTATGAAATAGCGCTTTCCGCCGTGTCCGCCGCGATAGCGATTCTTGCGGTCGTGGCGCAGGCATATGTGGACGCGTTGACCATTGCGCTCAACGTGATAGCCGCCCTAGCAATCAATCTTCCGCTTACTAAGGGAATGTGGAAGGGCGGAATTATGTCCTTTGTCGTATCTTCCATCGTCTCGTTTTTAATAGTCAATATCCAGTCGCTGCCGTTTATAATGCTGTTCGGGTCTTACGCTATTCTGGCATGGCTGCTCGATTTTAAATTTTACAAGGTGGAAAAACTGCCCAAGGCGCTGAAAATAGCGATAATCACGGTTATCAAGATAGGTTACTACGCGCTTATGTTCTGGGCGTGCTGGCAGCTTATGGGACTTGTGATAAACACGATAAACATATTCGGCAACAAATACGAAGTCACTTTCTATGTGATATGGGGCATATGCTTCGCCGTATTCTGCATTTACGACCCGTTTATGCGCTGGGTGTTCAAAAACGAATGTATTCTGGTAAACAGGATAGTCAAAAAGTGACTTCTCCGCGGGCGCGGCGGCTTTGTTCTTAATTGCGCCGACGCATAAAAAGCCGCGGGAGATTTTTCAAAGCCGCATACGGGCGGAGAAGGGGAAGCCTTGCCGCCCGGCTTTTTTAACGGCGATCCCCGTTCAGACCGTGGTCGAAGCCGTGTTATTGCCGCAGGTAAAGGCAAGGGGAGTGTATCTTGCGCCCACGCATGAAGAAAACAGCATACAGCAAAGCGCCAGACTGAGCGGATCGCACGAGTTGGGTTCGGGGCAGTTGTCGCCTACGCACGTCCCGGTACCCAGAGCCATTAAAAGCAATATCGCAAACAGAGAATTATTCATATATTTTTCCTCATTTTTCCGCAAAACTTCCGTTTATGCCATAATATGCGGCAAAACCCGCGTCCGTTACCGCCTTATAATATAGCTATGAATCTGCAGGAGAGTTTATACATAAGTTTTGAAAGGGAAAAGCAGCTGCGCAGCTATATGCCCAGCAATATGCAGGCGGAAAAACTCGCTGAATTTTTCGCCGTCTGCGCCGATCCCACGCGGGTGAAGATATTGTCCGCGCTCGCCATGGGGGATATGTGCGTTGGGGATATCGCGCTTGTGGTGCAGGTGCACCAGTCCACCGTTTCCCACCAGCTGAAAACGTTAAAGGATAAGGGCATGGTAGTCTGCCGTAAGATAGGCAGGGTGGCTTATTACAGCCTGTCCGACCCGAGTATAGAAAGTATTCTCAACGTGGGAGCGGAAAGAATTTCAAAGCGCGCCTCATATGCGGTTTAGCGGTTTACCGCCAATCGGAACCGTTGCGCGGACAGTTCCATAGAAAAATTTTCCGATGAAAAGCGCCGCCCGTGCGGTTGCGGCTTTTTGCGCGGCATTTTATTCCTTTAAGCGTTGCGCCGCGGCGCGACTTATGATAAAATAATATCTATGAACGATATTCTGCGTCAGAAAATAAAAGACCTGCCCATGTCCAGCGGCGTTTACATAATGTATTCCCAGTCGGGGCAGATTTTGTATATCGGCAAAGCCAAAGTTCTGAAAAACAGGGTGAGTCAGTACTTCAATGCCGGCGTAAAGACGGAGAAGGTGGCGCGCATGGTTTCCAAAGTATACACTTTCGATTACATCATCACGCGCAACGAAGTAGAGGCCCTGGTGCTGGAAAACAATCTGATAAAACAGCACAAGCCGCCGTACAACATTCTTCTCAAAGACGACAAGAACTATCCCTTTATCCGCATAGACGTAAAGGCGGACTTCCCGCGCGTGGAAGTGGTGAGGAAGCTGAAAGCGGACGGCGCGAAGTATTTCGGTCCGTATATGCAGGGCATTTCGAGCAGGGACATAACCGACCTTATCTATTCGGCGTTTTCTCTGCGTTCGTGCAGTCTTAATATGAACAAAATTCCCTCCTCGCACCGTCCCTGCCTCAACCACCACATAGGCAGGTGTCTTGCTCCGTGTACGGGCTGTGTGAGCAGGGAAGAGTATAAAAAACAGGTGGACGGGGTCATCTCGTTTTTGGGCGGAAACGACAAAAAAGTGGAAGAAATGCTTATCGGGCGCATGAGGGCGGCTTCCGAGCGCGAGGACTACGAACAAGCGCTTTACTACAAGCAGAAGCTGGAAGTGCTCGACAAGCTCGTGCGCAGACAGGTGACCGCGCTTCCGAAAGACCTGAACATAGACGTTTTTGCCATAGCTTCCAGCGGTCTGAACACGGTGGCGGCGGTGCTTTTCGTGCGCGGCGGCAAGTTGCTCGGCGGCGATAAGCAGGTGATAGAGGACGTATCTCTGGACGAAAAAAGCGCCCTTTCCTCTTATATTTCGCGTTACGCTTCCCAGGTGGGATACGTGGCGGACGAGGTGGTTACGTCCGTGCAACTTGACGACGAGGACGCCATGGCGGAATACCTTTCCGGCATAAAGGGCAAAAGGGTGAACGTAATATGTCCGCACCAGGGAATAAGGCGCCAGCTCGCGGATATGGCGGAATCCAACGCCAAGGACTTTTTGGAAAAATCGCTTTCCGTGCGCGAGCGGCACGACAATATGACCGTGGGCGCGATGATGCAGCTGGGTGAGCTGCTACGCCTGCCGCGCATTCCCGTGCGCATGGAGTGTTACGATATTTCGCACGTTTCGGGCACGGACAAGGTGGCTTCCATGGTGGTGTTCATAAACGGCGAACCCGCGCGCGGACATTACCGCAAATTCCATATAAGGGAAGTGGAGGGCAACAACGACTTTGCCAGCCTGCAGGAAGCGCTCTCGCGCCGCCTTGCCCGCCTTGAAGAGGCGGAAAGCGCGGAACTTCCGGAAGAAGACGGGGATATATCCGGTTTCGGGGAACCGGACGGACAGGGGGAGCTTTCTTTGAGCGGGGAAAACGTCGAAGCGGCTTCCTCCGAGGAAAAGGCGAAGAACGATATAAGTTTTTCCTCGCGCCCCGACCTTATAGTGATAGACGGCGGCAAGGGTCAGCTTTCTTCCGTGCTGGAAGCGGTGGGAGAGTGGAGCGGAAAGATAAACTTCATCTCGCTTGCCAAGCGCGAGGAAGAGGTTTTCGTGCCGCATCAAAGCCAGCCGGTTATCCTGCCGCGCGATTCGTACGCGCTAAAACTGCTTCAGCGCATACGCGATGAAGCGCACCGCTTCGCCATAACCTTCCACCGCAATACGCGCGGCAAGCGCATGCGCCGGTCGTCTTTGGAAGAAATACCCAACGTGGGCGAAAAAGCGGCGAAAAAACTGCTCAAATCCTTCGGCACGATAGCCGCCATAAAGCAGGCGACCGTGCCCGAACTTATGCAGGTGGTGAACAGGCGCGCGGCGGAAAGCGTTTACAATTATTACAACGGAGAGGAAGAATAAAAGCGCGGCGTATCCCATAAACTTGACAACGGTCTGCGCGCGCGGTAAAATGCACGTATGAAGTATAAAATTATTTTCAGCGATTTCGACGGCACCATCAGCCGTTCGGATAACACCGTTTCGGAAAAAGTAAAGGCGGCGGTGGACAGATACGTCAAGGCGGGCGGAAAATTCATACTCGCCACAGGCAGACTGTTTTCCGCGGTGCGCCCGCGCGCGCAGGAACTTAATCTGCACGGAGAAGTCATCGTTTACCAGGGCGGAGGCATTTACGACCTAGACAGCGGCAAACCGCTTTGGCTGAACACCATTCCCACGCAAAAGGCGGCGCGGCTTTTGGAAGAGCTGGAAAAGCTGGACTACTGCGAAAATCTGTGCTATTTCAACGACGAATGCAACTGCGCCCGTCCAAGCGAATACGTGGATTACTTCTGCCAAATATGCGGGGTGCCTTATCACAGCACAAATATGCCGCTTTCAAAGTACATAACGGAAAACGACGTTCAGCCCGTTAAAATACTTTCGCTCATGATGCCCGAGCATACCGACGAATTTTTGGAGTACGGCAGAAGGGCGGCGGGCAGCGGCATGGTATTCACCCGCTCGCATAAAAGCGTGGTGGAAATTCTGCCGCTCGGCATAAACAAGGGCGAGGCAGCCAGGCGAATTTGCGCAGAGTACGGAGTTGACAAAAGCGAGGTGATCGCGCTGGGCGATTCGGAAAACGACGCTTCAATGCTCGAATTTGCGGGGCTGGGCATAGCCGCAGGCAACGCCATGCCCGCGCTTAAAGCGGTTGCAGGCGAAGTAGGCGTTACCAACGACGAAGATTTCGTGGCTTGGGTAATAGAAAAATACGGGGAGATTTAGTGTATGAGACCTGACGAACACGTGGGCGCGAAAAGTATGAGAATCAAGGACTTCTGCAAGGCGTGCGACCTGGAAGTCATCAACGCCAGCGAGCTTGAATATATCACGTTTTATTCCATGATGGTCAACCGCCCGGGACTTATGTTCGCCGGGTTCGACGAATATTTCGGCGCGGGCAGAATGCAGCTTATCGGCAATGCGGAAAATTACTACCTGCAGTCGCTTTCGCAGGAGGCGAAAAAAGAAGCGCTCCGCCGCCTTTTATCGCGCAGAGTCCCCGGCGTAATTTTCGCGCGCGGAATCATGCCCGATTCCGATTTTATAGAAGAAGCCTCGCGTTACGGCGTACCGCTGTTTTCCTCGCAGGTGGTCACCACGCGTATGTCCGTCAAAATGTCCAACTTCCTCTCCGAACTGCTCGCTCCGGAAGAAAGCGTTCACGGCACGCTTATGGAGATAACAGGCCTCGGCGTGCTCATCACGGGCGAAAGCGGTATGGGCAAAAGCGAAACGGCGCTCGAACTCATCAACCGCGGACACCGTCTTGTGGCGGACGACGCGGTCATCGTCAAGCGCGTGGCGGATAAACTTATCGGAACTGCCCCCGAAAAGACGAAATTTTATATGGAAGTTAGGGGCATAGGCATCATCGACGTGCGCAGAATGTACGGCGTCGGCGCTATTTTGAACAGCGAACACATCGACCTCGTGCTCGACTTGATAAAGTGGGGCGAAAACATTCAGATAGACCGCCTCGGCAATAAGAATATGCACCGCGAAATTCTGGGCGTACAGGTCCCCAAACTCACGCTTCCCGTAATGCCCGGCAGAAACCTCGCCATAGTCGCGGAAGTGGCGGCGCGCAATTTCCGCCTGCAATCCATGGGCTTCGACGCCCTGCAAAGTATGTTGGAGGGTAAGTAATATGAACAACCTTGAACGCTCCCGCCTTGCCGAACGCTACGACGAGGACTGCGAAGAAATCTTTCAGGGCGACCTCGAGGACGCGCAGAATTTTGAAACCGACGCGGAAAAATTCAAACGCAGGTACAAAGAGTTTTATACCGATATTAAAATATCTCACAAAGAAGACTGGTAAAAGTTGGTATAAGGGCGGAAACCGTTAATTCAAAAATATACGGACGGCAAACGTATTGCCGTCCGTAATTTTTTCCCACACTTTTTCCGCCCGCGGGGGCACCGCATATAAGGCGCGTGATACTTTGTCAAGCCCCATTTTTTCTAAGTCACGTACAAGGAGTACGCTCCTGTCGCAAAAATGGGTCTTTCCTCGTCTGACACGCCTTCTCTGCGGTGCGGTTGGTTGAGGCTTTTAACAAGGTGAAAATTAAGAGCATTGCGAAGAAAACACTATCAAACCATACTTTTATTATTTCAAGGCATAATTATGGGTGGAGCGCCACAAGCTCCTTTTTTCGTCTGACACGCCTTCTCTGCGGCGCGTTTGGTTGAGGCTTTTAACAAGGTAAAAATTAAAAGCATTTCGGTGGGTTAGACTATGGCGTATTCAACCAGCACCGATTTGATTGCTCTAAGATACGCCGCGCCGTTTTTGTAGTCCTGCATGACGGAAGAAAGTCCCAGAAACATTGCCTTTACCATTTTGGCGCGTGAAAGTTCCAGGGAATAATACAGTCCTTCAAGCATGACGTAAAAGTCTTCGCGGGCTTCGTCGGTTATGGAGTTGTCGGCGGCTACCGATTCCGTAAACTGCATGATAAGGGGCAGGAGCTGTTCTTTTACGCCTGCGCCGACGGCTTTGTCGTCATCGTCTTCGGCGGAGGAATCTTCTTCCGCTTCACCGTTGAGCATATTGCGGAAAGCCATTAAGTAGGGCATTATCACGCTGCCCACGAACAGGTCGAAGGACATATCTATCGTGGCGGCGCGGTAGTATTTTTTGATGAAGTTATGAAAGTTTACGCCGCCGCGAACCATTTCGAAAAGCAAGCCCGTAACGAGGGCGACGATTTTTTTCGAGCCGAGCGGAAGTTTGAATATGCCGCCGCTCATGGCGGTTTCCAGTTCCGTGGCGTAACGGAAGCCGTAGTTGCATTTTTCCAGGCAGCTCATAAGCGCGGGTTGGGAAGTGATGTAGCGCAAAAGCGAGGTCATGGTGCCGGTGGACATAAGATACTTGCCCTCCTTCATCTTGTTGCAATGCGCCGCCAAGCCCGAATATACCTGTTGCAGATTCTCGTCCATAATTCCCTCGCGATAGTTCTTTGATTCAATTATATATCCGTTTGCGAAAAATAGCAACATAAAAAGACTTCGCGGTGAAAGAGGAGTGCGTTTTCACGGCTCTGCTTTTTTACGGGCGCGAAGAGGAATCAGACAGTAATTCGACAAATTAAGGCTTGATTGTTCGATAAAAGAATAAAAGTCGGATAATTTTTTCGGGATATATGCCTGATTAAATTTTATGCCTGTATTATGTTGCAAACGCACAAAGAATATAATATAATAAATCCGTTATAAATTTTTCAGGGGTGCGGCAACACATGAAATCGGTCAGGATACTGCTCGGAACCACGGAAAGGGTAAACTCTTTCGTGGAAATAATGGGTCAATTCAATTACGAAGCGGACGTGAGAAGCGGCAGATACGTCGTGAATGCCAAGTCGATTCTGGGCATACTTTCGCTTGATTTGAACCGTCCCGTCATACTTGAAATTTACGACAACGACTGTGACGATCTTTTGGAAAAGATACAGTCTTTTATGGTGAGGTAATGGAAAAAAGCGGACGCGTTGACGAAGATTCTTTTATAAACAAGCTCATACTGCTCTACATTTTCGACCAGTGCAACGTGGGACTGATAGAAAGCGTTATCCTTGATATCGCCACTTCGCATAACTGGATCCAGCCTATTTTTTGCAAGCCCGCGTTCGACGAGCTGGTGAAAACGGACTATCTTGTCAATCTCTCGCGTCCCCGCGCGCCCCAGCCGCGCTATAAGATAACGCCGGACGGAAGGGAATGTCTTAAATGCTTTTACTACAAGATACCGCTTTCCGTGCGCGAGGAGATAGGTTCTTATATCAAGGAAAACCTTATGGCTTACCGCAAGCAGCAGGACTACATCTCCGACTACTTCCGCAACGACGACGGTTCTTACACCGTGGTGCTTAAAATAGTGGACGACACTTCCACCTGGATGGAGCTCAAATTAAAGGTGGACAGCCGCGCAAAGGCAAAATGGATATTCAAGACGTGGCGCGACAAGGCAGTCGACGTGTACGGATACCTCAGCGAAAACGTAATAGAAAACTGACGGCGTAATCTTTGCGGAAGACTGCGCCGCCAAGCCCCGGAGCAGTTCTCCGGGGTTTTTCATATAAGGGGCGAATGCGCGCGTATCCGCCGTGAAAAATTAAGTTTTCCTTACCCGGGGTAAAATATAAACGATTGCTGTTTACTTTTATTACTTATAATGTTATAATAGGTTAGGTTTACGGGAATCTATCCGTATTCCGGACAGGGGAAATAAAACGGCGCATTTGCGCCGACAGGGGAAAATTATGGAAGAAGAAACAAAAAAGCAGGGCGCGGGAGCCAAGATAAAGGGTTTTATCATGGGCATTCTGGGCGCCGTCAAACGCTTTTTCGTGGACAACTGGAAAAAGCCCGCGGAAGGCAACTACGTATCCAGCCGTGAAGTGGTATGTTATTCCGCAGGCGGCATAGGCGTACAGTTTATCGCCGCCATGGCGGGATACGTTACACTGAGCGCGTCCTGTCTGCTCATCGGTTCGATTTACGGTATTCCTCCCACGACGCTTGCATACATGACAATTGCCAACTCGCTCGTGATGCTGGTGCTCCAGCCGCTGAAAGCATGGCTTATCGACAACACTCCGGGCAAGCAGGGCAAGGCGCGCAGCTGGCTTTTGTGGCTGTCCGTGCCCAGCGCGGTGCTCATGTCTGCGCTGGCGTTTATGGACCCTTCGTGGAAACAGACTACCATCGTCATAGTTATAACGGTGCTGTACGTTATAATGAACTGGATATATCAGTTCTATTATTCGCAGTATACCCTGCTTGCATATCTTATCAGCCCCAATTCGCAGGAAAGGGCGAATATCATCACCATATCCTCGCTCGTATATTCCATTGCGCCGACCATAACGGGCTTTATCGTTCCGCTTATCGCGGAAGCATTCCCCGGCGGCCAGCTGGATATAAATCTTTACCGCGTGATTATTCCCGTATTCTGCGGAATAGGCGTTTTACTCACTTTGATTGCGTATTTCGGCACGAAAGAACGCGTTATCGTCCCCCGCGAGTATAAAGCGAAAGTCAAGTTCTGGGACGGCATGAAAAAGTGCGCGAAGAACAAATATCTGTGGATACTCAATATCACCATCTGGTTCCAGTTCGGACGTATCGCCGTGACGGGCGTTATCACCTGGGTTTACATTTACATACTTCAGAACGCCGCCATACAGTCGGTGGTCACGCTGATAATGGGTACGGCTTCGGGCATAGGTATGTTCATTGCGCCTTTCATAATCAAGGCGATAGGCAAGCGCAATACGGCAATCGCTTCAAACATGGTGGTCGCAATATCTTCCGTAGTGCTGATAATTTTCCCCGACAATCTGCCCGTGCTGTTTATAACCAGTTATCTGGTGTATATGGGTATAGCCGTGCAGATAATTTCCCAGCCCGCCATGAACGCGGACGCGCTCGACTACCAGCAGTATAAGACGGGCGACAGGTTCGAAGGCGTATCCGGCAACCTGGGCATGATAGGCCAGGCGATTGCGATGGGCACGGGACTTCTGATACCTTTCATCCAGGAGCTGTTCGGCGTAGGCGTAGGCGGCGATTACGAAATGCTTTACGATCCGGCTGTCCGCGCGCCCATGTTCAGAACGCTGGCGATAGTAGCCGCGGTATGCGGTCTGCTGTGCGCCGCCCCGTTCTTCTTCTGGGATCTGAGCGAGAAGAAGCATAAGGCGATAATCGACGAACTCAAACTGCGCGCGGAAGCGCAGAATATAGCCGACGGACACGGCGGAGAATCCGTGCTGTCCAGCGGCGAAGAGCTTTCCGCGGAAGAGACCGCAAGGCTCGAAGAAGAGGCAATGCAGCAGCTGGGTACGTCCGTAAACGCGTCGGCGGCGGCAGAAGAAGCCGTAGCCGGGCAGGAGTGCGGGACGTGTGGTTCCAAGAGCGCGGAAGAAAGCTGCGCCGCTTCCGGAGAAGAGGAAAATTCCGGCGGAGAAGAAGATGGCGGCGAATCTTCCGGAAGCGCTGACGACGGGGAGGTGAAGTGATATGAAACGTAAAATCGCAATACTTGTAACGCTTATAGCTGTGGCGGCGGCGGTCTGCGGCGCGTTTGCGGGCTGCAACAGCGCGCTTACGGCGGAAGAGGGCGCACAGGCGGTCATGGACGCGCTGGCGGCGAGCAAGGCGTTTTATACCGACTACGATAAGGCGGAAGGATATAAATATTACACCAAATTCTCCACGCTGAGCGCGGACGGCCACAGCTCCGAAACGTATTATCTCAACTACCAGTTGGGCAATGAAGAACTCGGGTGGGAAGATTTTCTGTACGTGCAGTACACTTCCACGGTGACCAGCGCGGGCGCTTCCGAAACCAAGTCGGAATACCTGGGCGACGTGCTTGCGAATTCGGGCGCGGAGAACGTAAAGGAAAATTATATCCGCGTTTATACCGACAACAACGGCGATAACGCGGTGATAAAGCGCATGGGCGAGGAAGAGTTTTTAGGAAGGGAAGACATCAACTATCTTACCATCGAATACATAATGGCGTTGTTCGACAATCTCTCTGCGGAAAACATCAAAGTTGCCTCGGCAAGCGTTGCGGGCAGCGTGACCACCGTCGTCTTTACGGTGGACAACGCCGCCGTGCCGATTGCGGCATACAACAACATTTCCGTGCGTATAATGAACGACAAGATAACTTCGGTGGAAACTTACGAAAGCGATTCTACCAAACTCACTCTCGATTACGCCGTAACTTATTACGCTCCCGACGGCTCCATGCCCGCCCTGGACTATTCCAAGGTGTAGTACTGCGGAACGGAGGCAAAGGAAAAACAAAAAGGGGCGCCCGACGGGGCGCCCCTTTTCGCAAGCGTTTTCAGCCTATCATCTTAACTTCGCGCTTGTCTATGCTGACAAGCCCTTCTTCCTTCATCTGTCCCAGTTCGCGCATCATTGCGCTGCGGTCGCAGCATATGTAATCGGCAAGGGTGGTAAAGCTGAACGGCATTGTGAATTTATCCGAACGCGATTTGGCGCAGTTTATGGCGAAATAGCACAGCAGTTTATCGCGGATACTGCGGTTGGACAGTACTTCTATGCGTTCGGAAAGACTGCGCGCCTTGCCGGCGATTATGCCCAGCATATTGCGCACGAACAGGCTGTGGCGGAAACAGGCGTTTGAACAGCGCGAGGATACGAAATCGGCGGGAATGAACACAACGTTGCAGCAGGACTTCGCCACCACGTCCAGCATATCGCCGGTGAGGTTGCCGAATGCCAGCGTCTGACCGAAAACGTCGCCCTCCTGCAAAATTTCCAGCACGGTGCGGTTGCCCGAATAATCCACGCGTTCAAGTTCCGCTTCGCCGCAGATTATCACGCCTACCTTGTCCGCGCTGCCTTCGAAAGAGCAGATTATTTCCCCCGTGCGGAATTTTTTCACCTTTGCCCCCGAACACTCCATCATATGCCTTATGTCTTCTTCGCCTATGCCTTCGAAAAGTTTGCTGTTTTCAAGGGCGCACGCCGCCGCGCACTTATCCATATTTCCCTCCGAAAAATTTTTTATTTTTTGCGTAAAAGTTGCGGTTGCAACAACATTCTTTGCAAATCTATGATACAATATATTCGACAATAAGTAAAGCGTTTTAAGGCTTTTATACAATATATTGGGAGGCGGAATTATGGTAAAGGTAAACGTGGAAGGCGGCAGTCTGCAACAGGATGAAATCAACGCATACATCGCGCGCGGCAAAAAACAGGCGCCCGACAAGCTGCTTACGGAAGTGGATATAAAGCTGGACGGCGAGTGGGCGGATATTGCCTACCATTACACCAATCCGTCATTCGAGCGTATCCGCAGGATAACGGGCTATCTGGTGGGCACGCTGGACAGGTTCAACAACGCCAAGCGCGCGGAAGAACACGACCGCGTAAAACACGGTCTGTAACCTTTCGATACGGGTCAGGAACGGCGCACGGGAAAACCGTGCGCCATTTTATAAACGCCGCCGTATCGGCAGGCTTTTCTGCGTGGAATTTTATGCGTTCCCGGGCGTTTTTCCGCCGTATGCGCGCCGTCCGAAGCCGTAGTATTTTTGCACGAGAGCGGCGAACGGAGAAAAATTTTCCAGGGGAAGAAAGTTGACTTTAAGCTGCACGTCGAATATCTCCGTATTCATGAACGAGGGCAGGCAGACGGCGCGGACTTCCGTCGTCCGCGGCGTGCGGGAGAGAATTTTTCCGAATCTTGCAATCTTTCTCATCGCCTGCAATATTAACACAAAGAAGGGCGGCTATCCGCCCGTGCAATAAAATTTTACCGTTTTCGACAAAACAGGTTCTTTTCCGCAGGAATATCCGCACCCGTATACGGCTTTCGGGAACGGTTCGCGCGGGCGGACGGGGCGTTTTACGGTTTTACAAAGATATTTCATTTGCGTAACGCATACGTTACGGGCATATATTATCTTATAAAGGTAAATAATTGTGTTACCGCGGTACGGCAAAACGTGTTTTGCCTGCGTGTGGGGTAAGGAGCGAAGATTGGAAGAATTTCACGGCAAAAGCGCGGAACAGACGCTTGAAGAACTTAAAACGGACAGGGAAGGGCTTTCCGAAAGCGAGGCGCAGTCACGCCTTACGCGGTACGGGGAGAACAAGCTGGCGGAAAAGAAGAAAAAGAGTATGTTTCTCCGCTTTCTGGAACAGTTCAAGGACGTCATGATAATCATTCTGATTGCCGCGGCAATCATCTCGTTTGCGGTGGCGTGCGTGGACGGCGACCCTATGGAATTTATCGAGCCTGCGCTCATTTTGCTCATCGTCATTCTGAACGCGGTGATGGGACTTGTGCAGGAGAACAAGGCGGAAAAGGCGCTGGACGCGCTCAAAAATATGTCCGCGCCGCACGCCCGCGTTATCCGCGGCGGCAAAGAGCACATTATTTCGGCGCAGGAGGTAGTGCCCGGCGATATAATCAGGCTGGAAGCGGGCGATTTCGTCCCCGCCGACGCGCGCCTTCTGGAGAGCGCGAATCTCAAATCGGACGAATCCGCGCTTACGGGCGAATCGGTACCTGCGGAGAAGGACGCTGAAGCGGTTGTTTCCCCGTCCGCGCCGCTCGGCGACAGGGATAACATGCTTTTTTCCGGCTGTGCGGTGACAAGCGGCACCGCAACGGCGGCGGTGACGGGCACGGGCATGAATACGCAGATGGGCAGAATCGCGGGACTGCTCGCAGGGGAGAAGGAGAGCAAAACGCCCCTGCAAAAAAAGCTTGCCAAGCTGGGTAAATATCTGGGCATAGTCGCCCTTGCCGCATGCGCCGTCGTGTTTATCGTGGGACTTGCGGCGGGTATAGACGTAATGGAAATGTTTATGACGGCTGTGTCGCTGGCGGTATCCGCAATACCCGAGGGACTGCCCGCGATAGTCACCGTAGTGCTTTCGCTGGGCGTTACGCGCATGGTCAGGAAGAACGCCATCATACGCCGCCTTCCCGCCGTGGAAACGCTGGGCAGCGCGTCCGTAATCTGTTCGGACAAGACGGGGACGCTTACCCAGAACCGCATGACGATAGTGCGCACTTACGTCGACGGAGAGGGCGGAGCCGACTTCAATCCCGCCGAAAGTTCGGATAAAGTGAAAAAAATGCTTGCGCTGGGCACCCTGTGCTGTAACGGTACGGTGAATTTCGAGGGCGGCAGGGAAGTGCACATAGGCGATCCCACGGAAACGGCAATCGTTATGGCGGCGCACAGACTGGGTATGGAAAAGGACGTGTTATCCGATAAATATCCGCGCAGGGAAGAGTTGCCCTTCGATTCCGACCGCAAACTGATGACCACCGTAAACGAAGCCGGCGGCAAGTACGTCGTGATAGTCAAGGGCGCGTTCGACGTCCTTGCAAGCCGCTGTATATCGGGCGATATGGAACTTGCGCGCAAGGCAAACGACGATATGAGCGCGCAGGCGCTGCGCGTGCTCGCCTTTGCTTATAAGCAGATAGACGCACTTCCCGAAGAGCCGGACGGAAAAGAGCTTGAAGACGGACTTACCTTTCTGGGGCTTGCCGGTATGATAGACCCGCCGCGCGAAGAGGTGAAAGACGCTGTCAGGGTGTGCCGCGAAGCGGGCATCAAGCCCGTAATGATAACGGGCGACCACGTTGTCACCGCTTCCGCCATTGCACGGCAATTGGGCATAATGCGCGACGGCGACAGGGCGGTAACGGGCACGGAGCTGGACGCGATGAGCGAAGAAGAGCTTGACAGCAGTGTGGAAAGTATCTCCGTGTACGCCCGCGTATCCCCCGAAAACAAAATCCGCATAGTAAAAGCGTGGCAGAAGAAGGGCAAAGTCGTGTCCATGACGGGCGACGGAGTGAACGACGCGCCCGCGCTTAAAGCGGCGGATATAGGTTGCGCCATGGGCATAACGGGTACGGACGTGGCAAAAGGCGCGGCGGATATGACTCTGACGGACGATAACTTCGCCACGATAGTGGATGCGGTAAAGGAAGGCAGAAGCATTTACGACAATATCAAAAAGGTCGTGGGTTTTCTGCTGGGCACGAACATAAGCGAAATAATAGTAGTGTTCCTCGCCATGATAATATGGAGGCGCGCTCCGTTTATCTCTATCCAGCTTTTGTGGATAAATCTGATAACGGATTCTCTTCCCGCAATCGCGCTGGGAATGGAAAAGCCGGAAAAGGATATTATGCAAAAGCCGCCCCGTTCCAAATCGGAAGGGCTGTTCGCCCACGGCTACTGGCTGAGGATAATATTCCAGGGCTGTATGTTCGCCGCCCTCACGCTCGGCGCGTACTTTATCGGCGAACACGCGGGCGGCACGCAGTGCGGCAGTACTCTCGCGTTTATCACACTCGCGCTTTCGCAGACGATACACGCCTATAATATGCGGTCGGAAAAATCGCTGTTTTCGTCAAACCCTTTTTCCAACGGCAAACTCAACCTGGTAACGCTCCTCTCGTTTGCGCTCATCGCATTTGTCGTATTCACTCCGGGAGTGGTAACCGCATTCGGCATGACCTATATGCCGGCATGGTGTTACGGCGTTGCGGTCGGCTTCGGATTCGCGCCCATCGTGTTTGTGGAGATATACAAGTTCTTCCACTCGCTATATATGAAGGGTAAGGCAAAGAAGGCAGGCAAAGCCGAATGACAAAGATAAAAAGGACGCGGCGCCCGCGCTTTTCTTGACTATCCGCCCGGATACGTTTATTATAATCAGTGAAATATACCGTATCCGCTGTTCAGATGCGGAAGGGAGAAAAAAATGACCGAAAGAGAAAAAATGCTGGCAGGGCGGCTTTACGACCCTACGGATAAGGAGCTTGCCGCGCTCAGGATAAAGGTAAGGCGGCTTTGCGAAAGGTACAATTCTTCGTCCTGCGAAGAACCGGAACTGCGCGAAAAACTGTTGCATGAAATTCTGGGCACTTGCGGCGAGGACGCGTATATGGAACCGGATATCCGCTTCGATTACGGCTGCAATACGCACACGGGCAGGAATTTTTACGCCAACTACAACTGCGTTATCCTTGACGTCGCGCAGGTGAAGATAGGCGACGACGTTATGTTCGGTCCCAACGTGACCATTGCCACGCCAGTACATCCGCTGCTTGCGCGCGAGCGGAAAATGCGCACCCGTCCCGACGGGAGCAAATACGATTTGGAATACGGCAAGCCCATAACCATAGAAGACGGGGTCTGGCTTGCCGCGGGCGTGACCGTGACGGGCGGCGTTACGATAGGCAAGGGCGCGGTAATAGGCGCGGGCAGCGTAGTCACTCGCGATATACCGGCGGGGGTCGTTGCCGCCGGCGTGCCTTGCAGGGTTATAAGAAAACTCACAGACGACGATTATATGGGAAGTTTGGACGAATAAAAACTTCCGTCGCCGATAGCGGCAAAAAAACAGGCGCGGACTTTTGTCCGCGCCATTGCTTTATTGCGTTATTTCACTTCTTCTTGCCGTATTTGCTCTTCACTTTGGCGTCGTCTATCAGATTGTGCAGACCGTGCCAGCACAGCTGGACCTTGTTGAACCACAGCTGTTCGAACGCGCCGAAAATTTTGCCCGGATTTGCGCGCTTCACGCTCGCCGTCTTTACAGCGCCCGCGCTTTTAAGCAGTTTTTCGTAGGCGGGTATGCGCGCAAGAAATTCATCGTAATTGCGCGACATATCGTCGCTCCACACCGCTTCCGCAAAAGCGCCCAGGCGGGGGAAAGTCATAAAGTGCGCGCGCTTTATCGTGGGTATCTGCTCCGTCCAGAGCGAGGCTTCCGCGCCCAGCATTTTTTCGTGCTTTTTGCATATGTCCACAGGCTGGGAGTACACGTCCTTGAGCGGATTTTTGTTGTAGGTAAGGTCGAGGTAGTTGGGCACGGAAGAAGAGTTTATCAGCTTTCTGCCGCGCTCCATTTCCGCGTACATCTTGTTAAGGTCCTTTTCCAATACGTTCCACACCGTCCAGGTCACGTCCGCGGGCGCTTTGCCGCTTATCTCGTCTTCGTTCCAGGTTATGGCCTGCACGCCTTTTTCTTTCAGATAATCCTTCACTTCGCCTATAAAGTGCGCCTGCAACTGGTTTTCGTCTTTAAGTCCCAGTTCCTTTATCTTCTTTTGGCAGTGCGGGCACAGCTGCCAGCGCATCTTGGGCGCTTCGTCGCCGCCTAGGTGCACGTATCCGTCGGGGAACAGCTCAACCACTTCGTCAAGCACGCCTTTTACAAACTGCAAAGTGGAATCCTTGCCGGCGCAGAGTATGTCGTGTTTCACGCCCCAATGCGTGGCGACGGGCAACTTCCTGTCAAAACAACTAAGTTCGGGATAGCAATGTATCGCCGCCTGCATATGTCCGGGCATATCTATTTCGGGAACGACGATGACGTGCCTTTCGTGGCAGTATTCCACTATGTCCTTAATCTCTTCCTGCGTGTAAAAACCGCCGTGCGGTCTGCAGTTGAAGTTGGTGTGGCTGCGCCTTGAACCTTTTTCTGTCAGCAGCGGATATTTTTTGATTTCCAGCCTCCACCCCTGGTCTTCGGTTAGGTGGAAGTGGAATACGTTGAGTTTGTGCATGACCATAAAGTCGATAAAACGCTTCACCTCGTCTACGGGCATATAATATCTGCCCACGTCAAGCATAAATCCGCGCCAGGCAAAACGCGGCTTATCCTTTATCTTAACGCAGGGCAGAAGTCCGCCGCCCGCGCTGTAAAGCTGGCGCAGACTTTCCAGGGCGTAGGCGTATCCCGCGCCCGACGAGGCGGCTATTTTCACTCCGCTTTCGCTTACGTCAAGACAGTACTCTTCCTTTCCGAGCGCGGAACTTTCCTCTGCCGCGACCGCGAGCCGCGCTCCGCCGGAGGGGGAGATGTTTTTCAGAAAACGCGCCGTATCCCTGTCCCAGGAGCAGGGCGCAAAATTAAATCCGCCGCGGGCGTCCGCTTTTCCGGGAAGCTCTTCGGCTTTAAACGGTTTGGGAATGATGTTCAACATGATTTTTCTCCTATATATTATATGATATAACAAAATGCGCCTTCTTGCAAGAAAATTTTTCGTAATGCGCGGCGTGTACCCGTACCCAACCCCAGTAGAACACTTTAATCGCACTGCTTTCGGCATATTTGCACAATCTGTCGACTTGTTGTAGGTTACTACAACTGCGCGCCATCTCGCACAAATCTGCTCGAAACCAGTTGCGCTGAAAGCGGGGCAGTGTGCCGATAAAATTTAATGAATCTTCAAAGAGGTCAGTTAGCTGATAAATATAGCAACTTCAAAGATTAATTATGGATGCAACGTCACACGTTGCTGTTCTACTGAGGTTGGGTACGGGTAATATGCCCTTGTTTTTACAATATCGGTGAAAGTATTTATGTATAATTTATATATAGGGAGCGTAAAAAAAGTTTGACAATATCCGCCGTTACACATTATAATTGATATATCACGGGGAGTAACTCGCGGATATATCCGTATCGCGTTCGTCATCACGGCTTTGCCCGGGCGCGATTGAAAGAAGTCAGACCGTTCCACAGGGCAGGCTGTGCCTTTGGAACGGATTTTTTATAAAAACAACTTGCGGAGGATAACGCATGGACGGATTAGGCTTTCTCATAGAAGGAATTGCCGCCATAGAATGGTATCATGTGGTGATGTGGATCATCGGTTTTATAATGATCTTCCTCGCCATCAAATTCAAGATGGAGCCCACGCTGCTTTTGCCCATGGGCTTCGGCGCGATTTTGGTCAATATTCCATTTTCGGGCGCGCTCAATACGGTGGAAGGAGACGTAATCACTTCGTTCGGTATTCTGGACGTTCTGAAAAGCGCGGGTCTTGATACGGGTGAACTTTTCCCGCTTATACTGTTTATAGGTATAGGCGCGATGATGGACTTCGGACCGCTGCTTTCCAACCCCAAGCTGTTCTTCTTCGGCGCGGCGGGTCAGATAGGTATCTTCTTCACGATAGTGCTGGCGGCGCTGTGCGGCTTCGGCCTTAACGAGGCAATCACGATAGGCGTTATCGGTACGGCGGACGGTCCCACTTCCATAACCGTTGCAAACAGTCTGCTTTCGGGAACGGACAGCGCGTATCTTATTTCCGCAATAACGGTGTGCGCGTATTCGTACATGGCGCTTGTGCCTGTCATTCAGCCCGCGGTCATCAAGCTCACCACCACCAAGAAAGAGCGCATGATCAAAATGGAATACAATCCCAAGAGCGTGTCCAAGGGCACGAGGATAGTGTTCCCCATAGTGGTAACGCTCATATCCGGACTTATCGCACCCGCTTCCGTCGCGCTTGTGGGCTGCCTTATGTTCGGTAACCTCATACGCGAATGCGGCGTGCTGGGCAGCCTTGCGGATACGGCAAGCAACGCGCTTTCCAACCTGGTGACCATATTCCTGGGTATCACCGTGGCGGCGGGTATGGTAGGCGAGGACTTCCTCAAGCTGAATACCCTTATAGTGCTTGCGCTGGGTCTTTTCGCCTTCGTGTTCGACACGTTCGGCGGCATTGCCCTTGCCAAGTTCATCAACCTGTTTACCAAAAAGAAAATCAACCCCATGGTCGGCGCGGCGGGTATATCCGCATTCCCCATGGCGTCGCGCATCGTGCAGAAGCTGGGCATTAAGGAAGACCCTTCCAACCATCTGCTCATGCACGCGGCGGGCGCAAACGTCGCAGGTCAGATTTCCTCGGTTATCGCCGGCGGTATTCTGATGGCTATCGCGGGAATTTAAGGAGGGCGGAAACATGATGTTTTTAATGTCGGCATTCGATAAAGACGTGGTAATGAAAACTCTCAATATCCTGTGGCAGGGACTGCTTTCGGTGTTTATAGTCATACTCGTGGTGTTCCTGGTGGTTGTGATACTCAACCTCATCTCCGCAAAGAGCGCTAAGTATAAAGAAGCTCACGCGGGCGAACCCACCTGCGCGGATAAGATGAAGGAAAAGTGGGCGAACCGTGCCGCCGCCCGTGAGGACAGGAAGGCTCAGAGACTGCTGGAAAAGGAAGCAAGGAAGATAGCCAGGGAAGAGCGGGAAAAACAGAAAGCGGAACCGCAGGAAAACGACGAAAACAAAGACAAGTAACGAAAAACCTTGACAAAGACAAGTAACGAAAAGCCTTGAAGCGGCGCGCTTCAAGGCTTTTTTGTGTGGCGGAACGCGCCGCCGCAAACGATTGAGAAAACGGGAAATATATGCTATAATGGCTGTCAAGAGAGAATGACGGTCGGTTACGGGTACGGGGTGTTTACCATAAAGGAGGCTTTGCAGATGAAAAAACGTTTGACGGTCGTTTTGTGCATATTTATGTGCCTGGTTTTGCTCGCGGGCTTATTGACCGCCTGCGTCACGGAGGATTCTCCGCAAAAATACACCATTTCGTTTTACAGCGGAGAAACGCTCGTCGGCACGGTCGCAACCGCCGGCAATGAAAAAATCGTTCTGCCCGCCGCTCCCGCGAAAGCCGGCTATACCTTCGGCGGCTGGTACACGGACAAAGACGTCTGGAAAGACAGGCTGACGGAAGATTCCTTTGCCGGCAGGGCGTTGACGGAGAATTTGGACGTCTATGCGCGCTATATCCGTAACGAAGAGCCTTCCGCTGCGGAATATACCATATCGTTTTATATAGACGGAGCGCTGGCGGATATTATCAGGACGTCCGGAAACGAAACTTTGGACTTGCCCGCCGCACCCGGAAAGGACGGATATACGTTCGCAGGCTGGTTTTTCGATAACGGAACGTGGCGCAACGAACTTACGGCGGATACTTATTCGGAAAAGCCGCTGACAGGAGACGTGAGCGTGTACGCTTTTTACGAAAAGACGGAAGAGCCTGTGCTTCCGCAGGAATACACCGTGTTTTTCGACGTGGATAACGGTACTCCCGTTGCCGCGGTGACGACTTCAAGGATAGAAAAACAGCCTCAGACGACCCGCGAAGGATATACGTTTGAGGGCTGGTACACCGATAAAAACTTTACGGAGAAAGTCACGTTCCCGTACGATGTGACAAGGGCGCAGACGCTTTACGCAAAATGGAAGAAAAACACCTATACCGTGCATTTCGAAACGGACGGCGGAACGGCGGTCAGGGATATGATTGTATCCGTGATAGAGCGTTCGCCGTCAACGGAGAAGAAAGGATATACCTTTGACGGCTGGTATGCCGATGAAAACTTTACGGAGAAAGTCGCTTTCCCGTACGAGGTGACAAGGGCGCAGACGCTTTACGCAAAATGGGAGAAGAATACCTATACCGTGCATTTCGAAACGGACGGCGGAACGGCGGTCGGGGATATGATTGTATCCGTGATAGAGCGTTCCCCGTCAACGGAGAAGAAAGGATATACCTTTGAGGGCTGGTATACCGATGAAAACTTTACGGAAAAAGTAACTTTCCCGTACGAGGTGACAAAGGCGCAGACGCTTTACGCGAAGTGGACGCAGGATATTCCCGCGGGGATCACGTTCACGGTCGACGCCGACGGAGTCCTGACGGGCGCGGAAGGGCTGACTGAAAGCGGCATGACGGTTGAGATACCTTACGTGGTAAACGGTATCGCTGTCAGGGAGATAGGGCAGGACGTGTTCAAGGACAATAAGAACATTGCGGTCCTCATTATTCCCGATACCGTGGAAAGGCTAGGCTACCGCGTGTGCTCGGGCTGCACGGCTTTGCGCGAAGTCCGGCTTTCCTCTTCGCTCAGGGTAATTTCCGACGAGGCGTTCGACGGGTGTTCTTCTCTGCAGAAAGTGAATTTCCCCTCTACGCTTAAAGAGATTCGCTCCGACGCGTTCAGCGGTACTGCCCTGACGGAATTTACCGCTCCCGATTCGCTCACGGATATATGGGGTTACGCGTTCAAGGATTGTACCGCCCTTAAATCCGTCGAGCTGAACAACGTGCGCAATCTGGGCAGCGGAGCGTTTATGAACTGCACCGCGCTCGAATCCGTAAGCCTGTCGGACAATATGGAAAAACTTAACGACCACATATTCGACGGTTGTGCGTCGCTTGCGCGGATAGATATGCCGGACAAGCCGATTGCAGTCTCGTTTACCGTGCTGGGCGGAACGGCGTATTACAACAATCCGTCCAACTGGGAAAACGGAGTGCTGTACGCCGACGGCTATCTTATAGCGGTCAATGCGGATTTCGCCGCGCTGACGGAGTACGCCGTGAAAGAGGGCACGAAGGTAATTGCGGACAACGCGTTTTCCGGCGCGGGATATTCGGGGAAAGTGAAAAAAATAACTTTACCCGACGGATTGTACCGTATAGGACAGGGGGCTTTTACCAAATTAGGGGCGCTGACCGAAGTAAACATTCCCGAATCCGTGCGGTCCATAGGCTACGGGGCGTTCGCGGCGACCGGATACGACGTAGCGGCGAATTATACCGACGGCGGATTGTATGTCGGGAACTGGCTTGTCGCGGTCGAGAACACCGCTATGACTTCGTTTACGGTGAAGGACGGCACCGTGGGCGTTGCCGACGGAAAGGATACGTCGCTTTTCCCCTCAAGAGCGCAGAAAGCGACTCAGCTTTCGCTGCCGTCGTCGCTGAAGTATATCGGCACAAGGAGTTTCGCCCGTCTCAGAATTGCGGAACTGCAATTGCCTGCCGGGTTGCAGACGCTCGGTGAAGGCGCATTCGCAAGCTGTTCGTGGCTGAAAACGGTCAATCTCGGCGACTGCGCGGAGCTGGAGAGCATAGGGGCGCAGGCGTTTACGAACGCGGCGATAACGGAGATAACCATTCCCGCGGGAGTTGTTTCCATGGGCGAACTCGTGTTCAACCAAAATACCGTGGATATGACGATACGCTGCGAAGCGCCGGAAAAGCCGGAGGGCTGGGACGAAAACTGGTCGTATTCTTACAGGCAGGGCGTTACGATAGCGGTGGAGTGGAACAAAGCGTAAAGGCCGCCTTCCGCGGCCGGTTCGGGGCGGTGTAAACCGCCTCTTTCCCATATTCTCCATATTTATCGCAGTATTGTGCATTGACTTACGCGCGTGTATACTTTATCATTATATTGTGGCGGAAGCCGGAAAATAATATCGGCGGAAGAGGGTATGAAGAAAAAAAACAGTCGTTTTCGTAGCGGTGATTCTGGCGGTCGTGTGCGCGTTGGGCGCTCTCAGCGCGTGTAAGGCTTATTATCCGCCTTCGGGCGCCCGGTTTGCGTCCACCGCGAAATCTTCTTTTTCAAATGAATTTACACAGCTTGACGAAAAAAGGAACGGCAAGACGCTCTGGCGCGACGGTATGGTCAGCGGCAACGGCGAACAGGGCGTAATCACGTCCGGCGCGCCTTATTCCGATACGCTCATATATCAGAATATACATTTTATTCTGCCCAACGCCAATCCGCGCGTGACTCCCGATACCGCGGACGAGCTGGAAAGCGTGCGGCAGGCGATAATCAAAAAGGGCAGTTATACCGACAGCCAGCCTTATCTGGACGTGTACGGCTACCACCCCGGCGCACAGCTGCGTATCAGACAGGAAGAGCGGGAATATTCCGGCTTTATGCGCTATACGAATTACGAAACGGCTGAAGTGGGCGTAAGATATACCGACGACAAGGGGCAGTGGGACAGGCGCACTTTCACATCGTGGGCGGACGGCGTCACCATAACCCAGATAACGTCGTCGGATAAGGAAAAGCCCGTTACCGCGGAATTCACGTTTGACAATATCTCGTCTTTCGCCAAGTTCGGCGACGGAAGCGAAGTGGATATCAGATATAAAAAGTATGCGGACAAGGACGGATATATGACCTTTGTCGCGCATTATCCTTCATACGAAGGCAGCGAGCTGAAAGACGGCGGATACGCCACCGTATGCTATATAATTTCCGAAGGAGCGGACGTTAAAACCACGGAAAACGACCTGCCGGACGAAAAACAGTACGCCGGCTCTTCCAACCCCGGACTTAAAGTGAAAAAGGCGGACACGGTGTATGTGATTTCCGTATCGGGAAGAACGGCGGAGATGGGCGGATACGACGCCTTTGCGGATCAGGAAGAATTTGCGCTTACGGACGAATTGAAAGCGCAGGTGAAGGCGGTAGCGGATAAATACACGGATGAAGAAGGGTATTTCGACTATGAAGGCGCGCTCAAAGCGCACACGGATATTTTCACGCCGCAGTTCAACGCGGTGGAGTTTTCGCTGGGCGCGGATATAACGGTAGCCAATGAAGACCTGATAAGAAAATATCTGCCGTGGGAAGACCTTACGAAAACGGAGATAGACAAAACTCTGGCGGAGCGCGCTTACTATTCTGGCAGATACGCCGCGCTGTGCTGTTCGGGTACGTCCACTTCGCGCCTGGGCGGAATGTGGACGGGCGAATTCAATCCCGATTGGGGCAGTAAGTTCACAATGGACGCGAACGTGAATCTGCAGACTGCGGCAATGAACACGGGCAACATATCTTCCTCGCCCGTCGGATACGTGTACTTCATACTGCGCCAGGCTCCCGACTGGGAAGAAAACGCCATGGCAACGCACGGCTATACCAAGGCGCTGCAAGCGCCCGTGCATACGGACGGCGACAACGCGAGCATTGTGGAAAGCTGTTACGAATACCCCTTCCGTTACTGGAACGCGGGCACGTCGTGGATGCTTTATCCCATGTACGAAACGCTGATGTGCTACGGCGATATGCACATTCCGCTGAGCGACGAATTTGATCTTGACGAACTCAAAAGCGTGCTTTCGCCCTCGTCCGCGCCTCTTACCGACGCGCAGATAAACGCGATAAAATCGAGAGGTTACCTGGATTTGCGCACGGAGATTTTATATCCGCTTTTAGTCAACGCCGCGAATTACTGGCAGCAGCTTCTCACTCCCGAATACTATACGAGGGCTGACGGCAGCATAGCTTACACGCAGGGCAAGACGAGTCTTGAAGAAGGGGAGAGTTACTGCATAATCCCGTCCTACTCGCCGGAAAATACGCCCGCGAACTACAATTCGCCTTCGGCTGCCAACTGCGCGATAGACATATCCGCATGCCTAAGCAATATGTATATGGTCATTGATATAGCAAAATCCATAGACGAAAACGCCGATACTTCCGTATGGGAAGGAATAATACGCGATCTGCCGCCCTATCTTTTCGACGATACGGGCGCGCTCAAAGAATGGGCGACCACCGACTTTGAAGAGCAGAACTCGCACCGCCACCTCAGCCATCTCTATCTTGCGTGGTCCATGTTCGAAACACAGCAGAGCGACCAACTGATACAGGCGGTGGAAAACCGCGCCAGCGAGAACGAGGCGAGCCACGCGCTCGTCCACCGCAGTCTGATAGCCGCGCGCCTGAACGACAGGGAAGCGCTTACGGACGCGCTCAAGGGGCTGATGAACAGCTACATTTATTACGACAGTCTGCTTACCAACCACCATACGAATGCGGAAAGCGGCTACTGCACCGACTACGCCATAGGCTACACGGGCATAGTCAACGAAGCGCTCGTCTACTCGTATACTGGTGAGGTGGGTCTGCTGCCCGCGCTCCCTACTTCCGGCTTCGACGAGGGCGTCATAAAGGGAATACGCCTGCGCACAAGGGCTACGCTCACGTCCATGAGCTGGACGAAAAGCGGGGTGGAAGCGGTCATAACTTCCGACGTCGCGCAGACGCTTACCGTTACCTGCGGCATGAACGGCAAGCAGCGGCAGATAACCTTTGCGGCGGGAGAGAGCAAGACGGTATCGTTCGCGTTTTAGCAAACGCATTTCCTCCGCGGAGGAAAGAGGACGGACAGCGGAAATCAGCGGACGGATATTGCGGAAACGCAGGACAATTTACGCAAACTTTACCTGCCAACGCCCGCAAAACAATACGCTTTTCCGGCGGTTGTAATATAATACCGTGTGGGAGAAATTGTGAAATAAATAACAAGGTTACCGATATGACCAAGGACCTTACCACGGGTAAACCCTTAAAATCTATCATATTGTTTATGTTGCCTATCATGATAGGCAACATTTTTCAACAGCTGTACAGCATGGTGGACACGATAATCGTGGGGCAGACCATCTCCAACCAGGCTCTTGCAGGGGTAGGCGTGACGAATTCCATGTCCTTGCTCATAATCGGCTTCGTCCAGGGGCTTACTTCCGGTTTTTCCGTCAAGACAAGCCAGTGCTTCGGAGCCCGCGACGAAGAGGGCGTCAAAAAATCGCTCGCCGCGTCCCTTGCGCTGAGCACCGTTATAAGCGTTATCCTCACGTTCGTGGCGGTGTACACGACAATGCCGCTTCTGCGCCTTATGTCCACGCCCGACGACGTGATAGGTTACGCCTACGACTACATCGTCGCCGTGTATTGGGGACTTGCCGCCACGGTGTTTTACAACCTCGGTTCGGCAATGCTCCGCGCGGTGGGCGACAGCAGAACGCCGCTCATCTTCCTCGTACTCGCCGCCTTGCTCAACGTGGGACTCGACTTTTTGTTCATTCTCGAATTCGACATGGGCGTTGCGGGCGCGGGCTGGGCTACCGTCCTTTCGCAGGCGATTTCCGCGGTGGGCTGTTTCGTTGTGATGTTCGCAAAATTCCCCGTATACCGCATAAAGGCAAGGCACTTTATATCCAGCGTCAAATTTTACTGGCAGCACGTTGCGCTCGGACTTCCCATGGCGCTCCAATTCTCCATTATCGCGGTGGGCATAATGGTCCAGCAGTCCGCGCTCAACCAGCTGGGCAGCGTGGTGGTTACCGCATACACCGCCGCAAACAAGATTGACAGCATCGTCAACCAGTCGCTTGCCGCGCTGGGCAGCGCGGTCGCCACTTTCTGCGGTCAGAATTACGGCGCGATGAGGTTTGACAGAATAAGGCAGGGCGTAAAACTTTCAATGATAGTGGGCGTATTCTGCTCGCTTATAGGTTTTGCGTTCGTCGCGCTTCTCGCACAGCCGCTGACAAGGCTTTTCAGCAGCGAAATAACGCAGGAAATTCTCGATTATTCCCAACAGTATCTCATCTGGCAGGGCGCGATGTACGTCTTCCTTACCGCCATATACGTCTACCGCAACGCCCTGCAGGGCATAGGAAAAAGCACGTTCGCAATGCTCGGCGGCGCGATAGAAGTGGCAATGCGCGTGCTCGCGTCGCTTTTGCTTACCAAAGCGCTCGGATATACGGGCATATGCGTATCCAACCCCGCGGCGTGGATAGGCGCGGACATATTCTTCGTCATATCGTATATGACGGTGATACGCGGTCTGCGCAGGAAGAAGGGGATTGCGGAAACGAAGGAAGAGCCTGTCGACGGCGACCACATACTGCTGGAAGGGAAAACCGCGGCGTAACCGCGCGGCGTTACGGATATGGAAAAAGGCGGCTTACTGCCGCCTTTTCGCAGTTATTTATCTTTACATTACACGACGGATTTGACCGCGTCCGCGCCCGCCTTGTTGAAGTTCATAAGGGCGGCGGATAATCCGCAGTCGTTTGCAAAGGCGAACACCGAAACGTCTTCGTTGCAGTCTATCGCGGGCATTATGCGGAATTTACTCTCCATACCGGCAAATTCGGCAGCGGTTTCATAGCTTACCCCGCCGTCGGCGGTAAGGATAAGCGCGTCCAGAAGACTGCTTGCCGTATTCCCGTCGCGGAAGAAGTCGGACACTAGTTTATCGTATTTTTCACTGCGTTCAAAGCCTTCGAGCCGCATTGTGACGGTTATTTTACTTGAGGAAATCTGTTTCCATTTTTGCGCGAATTCGCTTAAAAGGTAGAGGGATGTGCCTTCCGTCGCGCCGTCGGAAAAGTCGAGGTGAAGTCCCTGCAAGCCGTAGCGGCTTACTACGGCGGCAAGATTGCCGGCGGTGGAGAAAGAGTTCGTGCGCAACGCGGCATAGCGCAGGTGCGCTCCGTCCGCCACGGGATCTTTGCCGTCCGTGTACATTACGTCCGCCTGCATATATACCGGCGCGGAAGTCATCGCTTTCAGCGCGCTTACGCAGGAGGAGAAGTATTCGCTGCCGTCCGTTCCGTTCACGTCCGCAAAATGCACTCCGCCATCCGTATCGTAAAGCACGTTTGTACGTAAAATTACGGCGGAAACGTGCTCAAAGTCTTCGGCAGTCAGCCGTCCGCCGAGCACGTCCTCCGCATTTACGCCCACTATCGGCAGTTCGTCCGTTGCGGGGGCGTTGTAAATTCCCAGACTCTCCACCGTCCACTTTCCGTCGCATTGCACGTCTATTCTGAGTTCGCCCGACGTGACGGAGGGGAAGGTGATATATCCCGGAGCTCCGGAATATATGGTTTCGCCTTCCGCGCTCAGTTTCACGCTTGTCTGCGCGCTGGTGGTGATAAACACGCGGTTGAAAGTCTTTTCCCCGTCAAAAATCAAATTGAATCCGCCGTCACCTTCGCCCTTGCAGGAGGATAGCTTGTCGCTCACCCCGTCGCCGCTTTCAAAGGTGGCGTTCGCGGTGAGATTCGTCAGTTTTCCGTCCAGAACGTCGGCGGGAGAGGCGGAGCACGCCGCCAGCACCGCCGCCGTAAGGGCAAGGCATATTATTACCGCAAACAGTTTTTTCTTCATCAACAACCATTATACATTGCCCGCGCGTACTTGTCAAACGCATAATCCGCCGCGCGTTTGTATTGACAATCGCCCTCTTATTTGCTAGGATAGAAACATGACGGATAACAACGCCTTGTTTATAAGAGGCGGAAGGAGCTGTGAAGTTTCTTTTGCCGACAGAGTGCTGTCTTCGCCGCTTTATCTGATATTGCTGGTGATATGCTGCGCCGTGCCGTATATCTTCTCCGCCTATGCGGCGGGGTTTTGGCTGTGCGTTTTCCTTCTCTCCCTTTCGCTCGTTCTCACGCGCAATATAATGCCGTCGTTTGCAGCGTTTTTGTTCTGCACGGTGGCTGTGATCGAGCAGTACAAGATAACTTACGAGGAAATTTTCGGATACGCCGGCGTGCTCGCGCTGGTAATACCCGCCCTTATATACCATATTATACGTTACCGCCGCGGAAGAAGGGGTTACCGCCCCGGCAGAATGTTCGCGCCGCAGCTCGCCGTGTCCGCCGCGCTCCTGCTGGGCGGTCTGGGCAGTATAAGCGCAAAGGAATATTTTTCCCTGCCTTCGATATACTATATGCTTTTTCTCGGTGTGGTTTTGCTTGGCATAATGGTTTTTATGGACTGCGATATGCCCGCGGACGGAGAATACGCCGCAAAATATCTGGCAAACACGCTGATTGCCGTAGCCGCGCTTTTTTGCGTTATGTGGCTTATCGCGTTTTTCAAGGACGGCGCGCAGGAGTTTCCTTACCGGCAGTGGAAAAACAACGCGGGCAATTTCATGCTCCTTGCCGTGCCGCTCACGCTATGGCGCGGAGCGCGCTCGCAACGCGGAGTTTTTTATCTGCTTTTCGCCGTTCTGCAATGTTTCGTAGTGTTCCTCTCCGGTTCGCGCGGAGCCACGCTTATGATAGGCGTCACGGGACTGGTATCTGTCGCCGTCTATTTCGTATTCGTAAAAAATACCGCAAGAAGGGCGGCGGAATTTGCCGTTTTGTTCGCTTTGGCGGTCGTAGTTGCGGCGGTGGTTTTATCCGACGGGGCGGCAAGGCTGAAAGAATTTATCGGGGAAATGGACGTTTTCGACGGCAACGGCAGGGAAGAATTATATTATCTGGGTATCCGGAACATTCTCGATTATCCGCTTTTCGGCGTGGGAATAGGCTACCGCAACGACGAGGTGTGGAAACTGAACGACATGGCGATATTCTGGTACCACAGCACGCCCGTGCAGATATTCGCTTCCATGGGCGCCGTCGGCGGCGCGGCGTACCTTTGGCAGTTTATCGAAAGGCTGAAACTCGCGTTAAGGCGCAACCACTTTTCCGTTGCGGCGCTTCTTTCCTTTATAGGATTCGAGGGCTATTCGTGCGTGAACACCGGCGATTTCACTCCTCTTCCTTTCGGCGTTTTGCTGGCGGTGATGTTTATCGTGCTCGAAAGATATAACCGCGATTTGCCGTTTATCGGAAAAAGTACGGGCGAAAGGGTGGATTTTATGCGCGGCAGATATTGAATATCCGCGTTTTTGTGTTATAATATGCGTATGAAGAAAGTCGTTGTGGGATTGAGCGGCGGCGTGGACAGCGCCGTTGCGGCATATCTTCTTAAAAAGCAGGGCTACGAGGTGGTCGGGCTTTTTATGCGCAATTGGGTGGAAGAAGACGAGGACGGAGCCTGCACCGCCGACGAAGATTTTTACGACGTGCGCCGCGTATGCAGCGTGCTGGATATTCCCTATTACGGGGTGGATTTTTCGCGGGAATACTACGACAGGGTGTTCAGACACTTTCTGGAAGAATACGAAAAGGGCAGAACGCCCAATCCCGACGTGCTTTGCAACCGCGAAATAAAGTTCGCCCCGTTTGCCGAACATGCACGCAAGCTGGGCGCGGACTACATCGCCACAGGTCATTACTGCCGCGTTCAGGCGCGCGACGACGGCAATTATCTTTTGCGTGCGGCGGACGAAAATAAGGACCAGACGTACTTTCTCAACCAGGTGACGAGCGCTCAATTGCAGAATGTGCTCTTTCCGCTCGGCGGTTTAATCAAGGGCGAGGTGAGAAAAATTGCCGAGCAGGCGGGAATTCCCGTCGCCAAAAAAAAGGACAGCACGGGCATCTGCTTTATCGGCGAGCGCAACTTCCGCAAATTTCTTTCGCAGTATCTGCCGATGAAGGAAGGCGAAATGCGCACAACGGACGGAAAAGTCGTGGGCACGCACCGCGGCGTATTCTACTACACTTTGGGTCAGCGCAAAGGGCTGGGCCTCGGCGGCATAAAGGGCGGCAGGGAAGGCGCATGGTTCGTTATCGGCAAGGACGTGAAGAACAATATCCTGTATGTGTCGCAGGGCGATGAAAGCGCGCTTTATCACGACGTGATAGAGTGCGACGAGTTCAACTTTATTCCCCGTGCGCCCGAAGAAAAGGAGTTTGACTGCCTTGTACGCATAAGGCACCGCCAGCCTTTACAACGTGCGCGCGCGTTCGTCACGGAAAGCGGCGGAGTTAGGATAGAATGCGAAGTTCCTCAGCGCGCGGCATGCGTCGGACAGTACGCCGTGCTTTACCGCGGTACGGTATGCCTCGGCGGCGGCGTGATGGAGCGAATATACGATAAAAAGCGGTGATAACGGCGTAAGCGCGGCACTTTGTCAAAAGCGGCGAAATATCGAAAAATTTATCATATTTTTCGTAAAAAACCGTTGACACGGGTCTATTCATATGATATTATAATAAGGCTGTCACGGAAATGACGGCGCTGAACATTGACAACTGAACAGGAAGGAAAGGAAGCGTAATTCTTCAA
>ERZ1643247.698-NODE-698-length-37820-cov-4.565603_pt1 | contig 37820 bp, 32 predicted proteins | sample MGYA00579264_ERZ1643247 | MGnify/ENA primary metagenome ERZ1643247 (study PRJEB29033, sample SAMEA4952262) | chicken gut metagenome | biome: Broiler Chicken; feature: Gastrointestinal Tract; material: Caecum | place: Ireland | collected 2018 | study: Broiler... | reverse complement strand
TTTTTCGTTGCATAAGCAGAGTCTACCGTTACTTGATCATCCGTCTCATTGCGATGAACCAATCCTAAATCATAATACTCTGTTTTTAAATCAAGATAAGGTAAGAGCAAAATATCTTTAATCATCTTCCAGATGACCCGTGTCATCTCATCGCCGTCCATTTCGACGAGCGGTGTAGTCATCTTAATTTTTTCCATTAAAATCCCTCCAAACTCACTTCAACTGATCTTTCGTATAGCTCAACAATCCACCAGACAAAATGATATCTTTTGAACGACCGGATAAATCACAGTGAACGGGAATATCAATACCCTTTGTTTTGTTTCTTACAATGATAGGAGCGCCACTTATTACAGCGTTACGTACATCCGGCAGAGATAAAATATCATCTTGATCTATTTTATCATAGTCTGTTTCGTTTTGGAAAGTTAAGGGCAAAATTCCAGCATTTATTAAGTTGGAACGGTGAATACGGGCAAAAGATTTTACAAGGACGGCTTTAACACCAAGATATAGTGGCGCTAAAGCGGCATGTTCTCTGGATGAGCCTTGACCATAGTTTGCTCCGCCTACAATAATGCTCTTGCCTAACTTGAGCGCACGTTCTGGAAACGTCTTGTCACATACGGCAAAACAATATTTAGATATTTCCGGGATGTTGGAACGAAGAGGTAAAATTTTGGCACCAGCCGGCATAATGTGATCCGTTGTAATATTGTCGCCTACTTTTAAAGCACACGAAGCCTCAATACTTTCGTCAAGAGGTGCAGTGGTAGGAAACGGCTTAATATTGGGGCCGCGCAAAATTTCAACTTTATCTGCTTCTTCTGGAGCGGCAGGAGGAACAATCATGTTGTCATTGATCAAGAATTCCTGTGGGAGAATAAATTCAGGCATGTCTGAAAGCATTTCGGATGGATCTGTAAGATAGCCAGTAATTGCAGAAACTGCGGCAACTTCCGGACTAACAAGATAAATTTTTGCATCTGCGGTACCGGAGCGCCCTTCAAAATTGCGGTTAAAGGTACGAAGTGAAATTCCGCCTGAATTCGGAGACTGTCCCATACCGATGCATGGTCCGCAGGCACATTCTAGAATTCGGGCACCTGCTGAAATTAGATCGGATAAAATGCCATTTTGCGCCATCATATTGAATACTTGTTTTGATCCGGGAGCAATTGAAAGGCTAACATCTGGGTGACAAGTCTTTCCTTTCAAAATATACGCAACTTTCATCATGTCAAGTAAAGAAGAATTGGTGCATGAGCCAATACATACCTGATCAACCTTAAGTTTCCCTATTTCTGAAATTGTCTTAACATTATCCGGGCTGTGAGGGCAAGCTGCCATCGGCATCAGCTGGCTTAAATCAATTACATAAACTTCGTCATAAACAGCATCATCATCTGCGCAGACTTCACACCAATCTGCCTCACGGCCCTGTGCTTTTAGAAACGCTTTGGTAACATCATCAGAAGGGAAAATTGAAGTAGTTGCTCCAAGTTCCGCCCCCATATTTGTGATGGTGGCACGTTCTGGAACAGAAAGCGTTTTGACTCCGTCTCCGCCATATTCAATTACTTTGCCAACACCGCCTTTAACAGTCAAAAGACGCAGTACTGCAAGAATAATATCCTTAGCTGCCACCCAAGGACGTAACTTACCAATCAAGTTTATCCGAACCATTTTAGGGGCAGTAATATAATAGGCCCCGCCTCCCATAGCGACTGCGACATCTAACCCGCCGGCCCCTATGGCAAACATTCCAATACCGCCAGCCGTTGGCGTATGGCTGTCAGAACCGATTAAAGTTTTTCCAGGCTTTGCAAAACGCTCTAAATGTACTTGATGGCAAATTCCGTTGCCCGGACGAGAAAAATAAATGCCATGCTTCTTGGCAACCGACCCAATAAAGCGATGATCATCAGCATTTTCAAATCCTGATTGCAAGGTATTGTGATCAATATATGCTACCGAGCGTTCTGTACGCACACGGTCAATACCCATCGCCTCAAATTCGAGATAGGCCATCGTTCCTGTCGCATCTTGTGTTAGAGTTTGATCGATTTTCACACCGATTTCATGGCCTTTTGTCAGCACGCCGTCAACCAGATGCGCAGACAAAATTTTTTCAGCAATTGTTAATCCCATATAGCCTCTCCGTTTCTCCGACGCCTATAGAAAACAGGGGATGTTCGCCGGGTATAGTCATTGAAGGAGTCGTATTCCTTATCCCTGTTTTTATATCAATATCTCTTTTATTGTATCGGAATGGGGATTAAATGTCAATAGTTTAACAGGTTGAATCAAAAAAGCGTTTTTAATGCATCATAAAAGATTTTGTATGTTGATAAGAAACAAACAATAGGATGGCTCTGTTCAAACCATCCTATTGTTTGTTGAAAGCAATAACAGCATTTGATCCGGCTTTATTTGCTCAAAGCGAGAGCAACTCCACCAATCGCTATTACTCACGTATAATATTTAAGTCAAGACGATCACCAAATACAGTACGATTTAAGGCTGTGAGCATCCCTGTGATTTTCCCGCTAATTTTTCCAGCAAATACAGTAAAGCGGATTCGCTCTCTTTTTTCCAAAGGGGAAGGAAGTGGTAATCTGAAAGAAAGGTTGCTATCATCGGAAGAAACAAAATGAACGCTACCCATCCCTTCACCTGAGAGCCACTTAGCGCTGGATGTATTTTGAATCAGTACCTGTATTGATAATTCTTCGTCTCTATCCAGTAAAATAGTACTGCCGTTTGTAACAGAAAGAGTACGTTTTTGTGTCGTCAATAAAACAGATGTAATAATTCCATCCAAAAATTTTGGAGAACAGCCATGTGGGGATATATTACCTACTTCAACCAAAGAAACATTTGCAGAAGTAGTTCCGGTTCCGCCATCTATGAACGCAACGGTTTGGCCTTCATTTATTGCGGTGAACAGTTCATCTTCAATAGAACGATATACAGAGCGAAGGCCGTCGGCGTGCAGGTCGCGGTCTATTTCTATGAAACGATCTGCCTTAGGAAGAGACGGCGCACCTATAAATTTGGGCGCATATTCACGCAATACTTGTGTTACCGGGCGTTCCCCACCATCTGGATCGAGAATCCCAAAGTCGCTGTTTTCGCCTATACGATAGCCGCCCGCAAACCACCAGCAGAACATGCCGGCTGTATGGCCGGTCAATAACATTTCAAAAAAACGACGGTAATACTCTCCTTGAAAAGAGCGCATTTTTTGATTTTGGGTGAAATTCGAACCAGTCCAGATGGATTTACCAAACTCCATCCACTGTACTACATTATCTGGGTTGGCATATCTTGCGTAGATGTTTGTAAATACGCCTTGCCTTATACTCTTATAGTCGTCCGATAGTGCATAGCTTTCCGGAGAAACGGTATCTAAAGCGGCGGACATTGCGTCGTAATCATAACCATAAATTCCCGGGTCAACCAACGGAATGGTCGACGCATCACCAGAACGTGCGCTGATTAGATGGTTTGAATCGAAAGCATGGATACAGTCACAAGCGGCAATATGTGCACGGCGAACCGCATGGTCAATGCAGCGCCGGTAAGCTGCAACCATTTTATTATGTAGTCCATCTTCCCGTAGCATATCGTCGGGCAAACCGATTACCTTTCCGGCGTCATCGCGGGGAAGGGAACAGCCAAAAAGTGTTTCAGCCTTTTCGAATGAACCATACCGATTTTTCAAGAAAAAGCGCCAGTCTGCATCAAATGACTTTCGTCCGTTCATATTACCATAACAAGGTTCATACGTCCCAACATAGCGTTCCCAAGCGATATCATATCCAACAATGGTATCGATTTGATCCAAACGATATGTCTCAATCATTTCCTGAACTTCTTGTTTTGAAAAATCAAATGGATTTGCATGTGGGCGAAGAGATAAATTTACATATAGGCCGTAATGCTCGCATCGATCGATTAAATGCAAAATATTATTGGAAGACAGGGAAGGATCGTAATATGTAAATATAGAAACAGCGTTTAAGCCAATAGCGCGGATCCGCTGTAAATCTATATCAATGACGTCCGGGTCATATGAAAATGCCGAAACATAATGTTCAAATGCTTGAAAGTCATTATTTGCTATATCATAGCTCGGCATATAATTGACACCAAAAAAGCGGGTAGTTTTCCCATTGATTTCAATTTCATTTTGCCCCGGTGCGATTTTTGCATAGTGACGGTTCTTTTCAGGCTTTACATGGTGAATGAGAACGTTATGCGAAAGGGTATCAATACAGGTGTTGTCATAAAAAAGAGAGACAGATACATTACATTCATGGGCTTCAAAGGGAATGGCAAAACGATAGTAATGGAAAAATTCTGACTCTTTTATCTTTTGAAATGCAGAAAGTGGGATATCACAGTTCATGATATTTGTTGCTTGTATTTGCACATGATAATGGGAGAAATCGACTCCTGGTTTTACAGAACAAACAGCGCCCATTTCTCCTTTCCTGCGATCGTCCCGATAGATAAATTCATCGGTGCCCCCTTCTATCAGCATCACCGGGCATAGCATAGCCGATACAGTCTGTGCGACAAGTTCTGCACCGCCATTTAAATAGAAGGCGGGGTCATTCACAGTAAAGACGGATATAGAAGAACCGTCATATTCCGTATTGCGGCTGCCGGCAGTCCGGTTAAACAGAAGATATGCTAAAAAACCGCTTAAAAGGCCGTCTTCCCCGATCACTTCAATTAATGGGACAAAACGCATCCTTCTTCCATTATCTAATCCAAGTCCTTGAGGACGAGGTGCAAAAGAGAACATATCCTGATAAAGAGATAGGTTGCTGTTTTGTGGAAGAATAGTTTGACGGGGCGAAATGCGGACAGAAACAGCATTATGCAAGGGGAAAAATTTGTATTTAGGATACAGACCGTCAATATGTATTTTATCTGTATTTAAAAAGGGAATATTGCCAGCAGAAACCTCTGCAATATGAAATGTATGATTTCCTGCAACGGAATAGGCATGTGATAAAGCATGGCCAAATTGAATTTTTACCACCTTTTCCATATCAAGAATGATATTGTTCCGCCTCCATGAAAAAGGGGTATAACGATTCCCGTCATAGATGAAATCACGGGAAGAAAGCATAAAGAATCGGTATTCCTGTTCCGGGGTTATGCGGGCTTTGAACACATTCCCTTCACAATCAATGAGTTTTACAGTAATCGTGCAGGTGTTTTCGTCTGCTTTTGCATAAAACCCAATTACATTTTCATCCTTTTGCAGAGAAAATGGTGCCTCAAAGCTTTCGTTAATAGCAAAATGATCGCTATGCCAAGTTAAGCGATGATGAAAACGCTCATCCTGTTCAATAGCTATAGTAGCGGTAACTTCAACTTTTTTACTATCTGGATTTTCTGTATTTGGGACAAATCCATAGGATGCCAACGGATTAGAAAAATCCATGCAAATCCGTTTCCCATAACCGCCTTCCGCAAAAAGCAAAGCCAAATCTTCTGTCCGTTTATTTCCCGCCTCAGGATAATATTCGGTCGCAAATGGAGGACCGCCTAAAACAATTAGATTCCCTCCTTTTTTTAAATAAGCATCCATATGGGAAGCCAATCCTGCCCGGCAATTTTCTCCTCCACAAATTACGACTGCGTCTGTATTTTTTAAATTTATATCTTTAGCAGCGCTAAAAAATATTTCTGAAACAGAAAAACCATGCTTTTTAAGCTTTTCTATAACAATCGCATCATAATTTTGATCCAGTGAGTGAATTAAAGTGCATTGTGCCATTGCTTTTCCCTTCTTTAATTAGATATTGTTTGATTATTTTTATTTTCATATACTGCGGAATGAACTTTATAATTGGCGTTTTTTGGTTTTGATTCGACTATATTGACATCCAATTGATTATAAGGAATAACAATACCATGTCTATCCAAACAATCTTTGACCTGCTCCAAGAGTCTGTAGTTCAGTGTCCAATAATCATTGGTGTGCACCCATGTCCGCATGGAAAGTTGGATGGCGCTGTCGGCATATTCTGTGACAACAACGACAGGAGACGGATCCTGTATAGCAAGAGGATCGTTTTTTAGAAGATCCAGCAGGAGAGACTTAGCTTCTTGTATATTTGTATCGTATCCAACGGGGACCGGCACAGCAAGCAGGCGTTTTTCTTCTGCTGCATAATTTACGATGATAGCATTCGATACTTGACCGTTTGGGATCAAAATGGCTTTGTTGTCAAACGTTAAAAGCTTGGTTTGCAGAATACTGATATTTTGTACTGAGCCGCTCATTCCATCCAGTTCAACAAAATCCCCAACTTTAAAAGGTTTAGAAAACAGAACAATAAATCCTCCGGCTACATTTGAAAGGCTATCTTTTACAGCCAAAGAAACTGCCACTCCAACCACACTAAGCAAAGCCACAAGCGAACTGGTATCGACGAATCGTGAACAGCCCAGTATTACCACAACAGAATATAGTGTTACTTTTAACAATGACAGAAAAAATTTGTGACAGATCGGATCAAGCTTGCTTTTTGCAATTGCTTTCTGTGAAATAGAAAGCAGAATTCTGGCAAGAACATATCCAATAATGAAAATTAGTATTGTAGCGATAATATCTCCACTGCGATGTTCGAGAAAATCGAGTAGTTTTTGATACATGGCGACCTCTTTCCATTCAACAGAAATCAGAATGTTTTTATCATACTGGATAAATCAGAATTCGTCAATGTAATGTTTAAATTCTTTTCCGTCAATCGTTTTTCTTTCGACAGAATCTGGAATCGAAACGCGGTACAATAAAAAGCAGGAGGAACAGCACCATGCGTCAGACAATCTACCTTGATATTCTTTTTCTATTGAATATGCTTGTCACTTTTCTGCTGCTGTGTGCAGCGGAGAAAATGGCTGCAATAAAAACAAAGCGATGGCGTCTTTTACTGGCAGTACTGCTTGGGGGAATTTTTTCACTTTTTATTTTTATTAAAATGAATCCATTCGAAACTTTTTTTGTAAAAGTATCCACGGGCTTTTTGCTTTGTGCAGTGGCTTTTTTGCAGAAAAAAACAGGGCGTTTATTTTTAAAATGTGCCGCCTGCTTTTTTTTCGCCAGTTTTCTTTTTGCCGGATTTATGACAGCCGTGTGGCTGTTTTTCCCTGCGCAAGGTATGATTTATCGAAACGGGGTGCTTTATTTTAATATCTCCGCCCTTACACTTGCTATTACCTCAACAATAGCATATTTGTTGATAAAGTTGGTTTGCCGATTTTTAAATCGCTACCGGGGGGAACGGCTTACACGTCAGATTGAAATTTTTTTGAAACAAAAAAAGGTAAGGCTTACTGCGTTGATCGATACGGGGAACCGGTTATGCGATCTCTTTTCTGGCTTGCCGGTTATAGTCGTCTCTTTTGAATCTGTCCGAAGTTTAATTCCAACGTCATTACAAAATTATTTTTCTACTGGAGTCCCGCCGGATATCAATCAAATGCAGACGGAAGAAATAAGGATGATCCGTATGATTCCGGTTAAAACCATCGCAGGGGAACAATTGCTGCCATCTTTTCTTCCGGATAAAGTGGTTATCAATGGAGAAGAAAAACGAGCGGTTTTAGCTGTGTCCCAACATATGCTCTCAGAAGGAAGCTATGAAGCGATACTAAATCCACTGCTAACATAAAAGAAGGGGAGAACACCATGCGAATGCTTGCTCTAAAACCAACACGCAATCTTATGCTGCGTCTTATGTCATTTAAAGAGTTATTGCGCCGCCGCCTTTTCTGGAGTGACGAAATTCATTACATAAACGGTCCGGACAGTTTGCCGCCGCCTCTTTCCCGAGAAGAAGAAAAAGCTGTTTTTTTAAAACTTGAAAAAAACGATCCTCAGGCAAGAGATATGCTTGTAGTGCACAACTTGCGGTTAGTCGTATACATTGCAAGGAAATTTGAGTCAACCGGTATTGGGATGGAAGATTTGATTTCTATCGGGACAATCGGCTTAATCAAAGCGGTAAATACTTTTGTTCCAAGCCGCAATATCAAGCTGGCAACATATGCATCCCGCTGTATAGAAAATGAGATACTGATGTTTTTAAGGAAAACCTCACCAACAAGAGGGGATATTTCTATTGACGAACCGCTAAATGTAGATTGGGATGGAAACGAACTGCTTTTATCTGATTTGTTAGGAACAGATCCAGACACTGTAAACCGTGAAATTGAGACAGAAGCTGAACGCCAATTGTTACATCGATGTATTGCAAAACTGGACGATAGAGAACGAATGATTATGGAAATGCGCTTTGGCCTAAACGGACAGCCGGAAAAGACACAAAAAGAAGTCGCCGATTATATCGGAATTTCACAGTCTTATATTTCACGGTTGGAAAAGAGAATCCTTTCGCATTTAAAAAAAGAATTTGAAAAAGCGATGTAGACTTTACAGATGAGCCGCCTTTTGATATAATCAAAATAGTAAAATCGCATAAAGTAGATAAAAAAGGGGTGGCTGCATTATATGAAAATTGCTTTATTTACAGAAACATATCTGCCTTATATTAATGGTGTCGTAACACATGTTAAGGCGTTGCATGATGGGCTGGAACATTTAGGCCATGAGGTTTTGGTTGTAACGGTCGATGTCAATGCCCGTCGTCATTATATTAAAGACGGTGTCTTGTATTGCCCGGCAAAGGAAATGAAAAAACTATATCACTTTGGATTAGCGTCTCCATTCAGCCGCAAGCGTTATCATATGCTTCGGGATTTTGAACCGGACGTCATCCATATTCATCAAGAATTCGGTATTGGCCTTTCAGGAGCAAGAATAGCAAAAAAGCTGGATAAACCACTTATTTACACATTACATACGATGTATGACGACTATCTTTATTACATTGTGCCCGAGAGGCTGACGCCGCTGCTGCGCCGCATCGCGCATCGCTATTTCCGCTTTCTTGGGAAATCGGCTACGGAGCTTACGGGCCCTTCAATGAAGGTTCAGGAATATTTCGAAATGTGCGGCGTCCATAAAAGCGTAAATGTTGTACCGAATCCGGTGGAATTGGATATATTTAATCCTACTAATCTAAATCAAAAACATATTACCGCAATACGAAATAAATATGGAGTGGCTGAAGACGAGACGCTGGTTTCATTTTGCGGCCGTCTGGGTAAAGAGAAAAGCGTTGACGTACTTTTGGATTACTGGGCTAAATATGTCAAAAAGGACGACAAGCTTCGGCTGATGATTTTAGGGGGCGGCCCGTGTCTCTCCGAACTAATAGAGCAGTCAAAACGGCTTGGGATTGGGCAGCAAGTTATTTTTACTGATACTATCCCGCATGAAGAACTGCCGGATTACTATGGTGCTTGCCAGCTGTATATCACAGCCTCGCTGTCTGATACAAATTCTATTTCCATGAAAGAGGCGATGGCAACAGGATTGCCGGTACTTCACATTAAGGATCCCCTGAATGCCGGACAGGTGGTGGACGGTGTGAATGGTTTCATCTACAGTAATGCAGAAGAAATGTATGCACTTTTAAAACGATATCAAGCAATGACAGATAAGGAAAAAAATACATTAACATCTTCTGTTATTAATTCTGTTAAAATTTATGGATGTGAAGCATTGGCTAAATATTTGATAGATGTATATGAGAAGGCAATTTTAGAAAAAAAAGAGAAGCCTTCTGCAAGGCGGAAAAAAGTCGGCTGAGGAGGTACGCGGTATGTTTCGATTTGGAATCATGGGAGCAGGGAATATTGCAGCACAGTTTTGCGATGCGGTAAAGATTTCTGGCTGTGCAGAAGTGATAGCCGTTGCTTCTCGTACTCCCGGGAAGGCGGAAATATTCGCCAAAAAGAATGATATTCCTTTTTATTATAGCTCTTATGAAGAAATGCTTGCAAAAAAAGATGTCGACGGTATATATGTTGCAACAACGCACAATTTTCACTATGAAAATATGATACAGGCTCTTTCGGCCGGAAAACATGTTTTATGTGAAAAAGCTTTTACCATGAGGAAGCAGGAGGCGGAGGCAGTTTTTGATTTGGCACGAAAAAAAGGGCTATTTTGTATGGAAGCAATGTGGTCCCGTTTTCTTCCGGCAATTCAAAAAGCTAAGTCGTGGATTGAAGCCGGCTTGATTGGCGATCTTAACATGGCGCACTTTATGATTGGTTTCGCATCTTCTTCGGATCCGAATGGCCGCTTGCGCAACAAGGCGTTGGGCGGAGGCGCAATGTTCGACATTTCCGTTTATGCTATTGAGATTACCTCTTACTTAATTGGGAAACCCATTCTTTCGTTCAATGGTTCGGTCTTAAAAGATGAAAATGGCGTAGATATGGTTGACGTTATTACGCTCTGCTTTGAAGGCTGTATTGCAAGCCTGCAAAGCACGATTTTGACAAATGTAGAGCAGAGCTTACAAATTTGCGGAACAAAAGGCCGGATAAAAATTCCTGATCCGCATTATAGTGAACGCTGTATGAGGTTTGATGCAAACGGTTTAGCAGAGGAATTCTATCAACGCCGTGATAATGGTTTCCAATATGAAATCCGTGAAATGGTCTCCTGTATTCAACAAGGAAAATTGGAAAGTGAAATTATGCCTCACCGTGACACATTACGGTGTGCGGAAATATTTGATTTCTGTTTAAACAACAAATAAAAATGAACTGAATTATGTAACGACAACAAAAGGATCGACAACTCTTAATAAGCTGCCGATCCTTTTGTTCATCCATTTTTTAGCATGAAGCGAGACAGATCATTTACAAAACTTTTCAATATAAGCATCACGACATTTTTGGATAATTTCTTTGGCCTCTTCGGCATTGGAAACGTCGTTAACAACAGTTTCCTTACTTTCAAGGCTTTTATATACCGTAAAGAAATGGCTCATCTCATTGAAAATATGAGCAGGCAATTCAGAGATATCATGATACTCATTATAAGTTGGATCTTCAAATGGAATTGCAATAATTTTTTCATCCAGTTTTCCAGAATCCAGCATCTTAATTACACCTATCGGATAGCACCGAACTAAGCTCAAAGGATGTATGTTTTCGCTGCAAAGAACCAGCACATCGAGAGGATCGCCGTCATCTGCATAAGTTCTAGGGATCAAACCATAATTTGCAGGATAATGGGTGGAAGTATATAAAATGCGATCTAAAATAATATGGCCTGTTTCCTTATCCAGTTCATATTTATTTTTTGATCCTTTTTCAATTTCAATTACAGCAATAAAATCATCTGGATTTACTCGAGAAGGGCTTAAATCGTGCCAAATATTTGACATAATACGTCAACTCCTATGTTTTTTGTAAGTCATTTATCTCTTCTTATTATACTTCAAGAATAAAAAATGACAATCGAAAAACATAACAAATTAAATGATAAAAGAAAATTTAAGCAAAACCCTACAATAGGACGCGATAATAGATTTAAAATTTATACGAAAATAGATTCCGTTTTCTCTATCATCATCCTTATTATTTTTTATTTTTAAAAAATAAGATTTATTGTTCTATAAAGAAAAATCATCCTTTTCATATGAAAATAAATGAGGAGCACGTTTTGGAATACGTTTAAGTGGAGCGTATATAAATTTCGAACAGCTGTCATATGGTGTACAAATTCCTTTTTTCTTGCATAGAACGCCGCAGCCATCTGCCGTCAATTTTCCTTTTTCGCAATAAGCGCATGCCGGCTCTATTTGATTGCCAAATAATTTTTTTTTCACTTGACCACCTTAATTTCAAGTTATTGTTTTTTTATTTTTATTGTAGCAGGATGAATTGAAAAAAACAACAGTAAGATAATGCAACAAAATAATGCACCTAAAGCCAAAGGCGAAATAGCAGAAAACACCGTTTCCGTATCAGAAAAAGAAGAAAAGGCCGAGAGTATTTCTTGAGGGAGGAAACGGCTTAAAAGAGCAGTGAAGCCTGTTGCTGTGGCTGTATAAAACACACGCCACAATAATAAGAAACGCATAGAGATACCGCTTCCGTGTAATACAGCTCCAATTTGAAAGAATACACAAATACCGCCGAATGAAGAGAACAGCATAGCTGCTGCCACTGGATTTTGAAAGCCGGAAGTAAACAAAGAGGAACAGCCGCTGCACACTTCCAATAACCCGCAAAGGCAGGATGATAATTCAAATGGTAGGAAACCGGAAAGAAAAGAAGAGATAAGCGGCATACATGCAGAAAATAAAATCACAAAGCCACAGATAATAGACATAGAATATATGCTTTTTTGAACAGAAGAAAAGAGCAATACAGATGGTGCAGGAATATGTTGTTCCTGACCTTTAGAATTGACTGCCTTTGGATAAAATGCACCAATCCGAGAGAATATACCGGTAATAAAGCAGGCCAAAAGAGAAGACAGCAAAAAAATAATGCCGACTGCGGCGCTATGAAATATAGAAATCCCGACGCCGGTGTATAAAAAAGCCGGACTGCTATTGACACAGAAGGCAAGCATGCGGGAGGCACTTCTATGATCAATCATACCGCTTTTAACGCGGTCAGCCAGAATACGCGCTCCAACTGGATATCCTCCAATCAAACTTAATATTACAATATCTACATCACAAGGACGGATTTTAAAGATCTTAGATAAAAAAGAAAAAGGACGTGCGAGTACCCTGCCAGCCCGGCTTCTGGATAAGATATCTGTAAGAATTAAAAAAAGAAATGTGCTTGGAATCATCAACGAAAGGCAAATATCAATTCCATTTTGTATTCCCTGCGTAATTTCTTTTGAAAAAAATAGCAGCAAAAATATGGCTGAATAAGATACGACTCCTATCAAAATACCAGATAAAATCCGTTTCATATGTATTTCCGACCCCTCTTTCGTTATCATGTATATGAAGCTTTAAAGCTGAATATATTTCTTTTTAGAAAGAGTATGGGGAGGGAAAACGATGTCTTCCGGAAAAGAAAAAAGGGGATTAAAACGCTTTTTAATTGAACAAGAAGAAAATATCCGACAGAAAGCAATAACAGAAATAATCGGAAGCACTCGGCTTTCTATACAAGGGCTGCGCGATATACTGAGTTTTTCAGCTGAAGAAATTAGAATCATGACAGTTTCGGGCATGCAAAGGGTTTGCGGAGATTCTCTTACGATCACAATTCTGACCCAAGACAGTATTGAAATACAAGGGAAGATTACAATGCTAATTTTGACGGAAGAAATTGTGGGGGATATAAAATGATCGAAAAATTTTTCTATTTTTTAAAAGGGACCGTATCCTTTACTGCTGAAAACGGATTTCCAGAACGGATGATTACGCAATGCGGCAGGGAGGAATTGAACGTATTTGATATCTCGGCCACAGATACAGGGATAGAGGCCCGCTGCTTTTTACATGATTTCACAAAAATCAAATTATTGTCTCAAAAATATGGCGTAACAATAAAGAAAGGGAAACAGAATGGTTTCCCTGTTGTTTTACGTCGATATAAGTATCGTTTTATGATACCGGGCATGCTATTATTGATTTTATTGCTTTTGCTATTTTCACAGTCTTTCCTTTGGACTATCGAAATACGCGGAAATCGCACACTCTCTGACAATGCCATTCTGGCAGTATTAAACGAAGAAGGCTTGACACAAATGGCGTTCCTTCCAAACCTTGATCTTAGAATGGTTTGTGAAGAGGTTATGTTGAAATTACCGCAGTTGAGTTTTATTACATTAAACCGATATGGAAGCCGCGTGGAAGCAGTTGTCGCAGAACGAAATCTCGCTCCGCAAATCCAGTCAAATGAGCCTTGTGATATTGTGGCGGCTGAAGACGGCGTAATACGTTCCATAGAGGTTTATAACGGTGAGGAAACGACTGCATCTGGATATGCCGTACAAAAAGGAGAGATTTTAGTACATGGACATTATCAAACAAAAAAGGGACAAGAGAGATTGGTTCACGCTGATGCGAAGATAATTGCAGAAATTTTTTTTGAAAAGACAATCTCCATTGATTTAGAAGAAGTTGCCAAGCAAGAAACCGGTGAAATTACAAATCGTTCTTTCTTTTATTTTTTCGGTATAAAGATACCGCTTTCTTTTCCGAATGAGCCGACCGGTACTTATAAAGAAGAATGGAAAGAGCAGCCTTTTGAACTGTGCGGAAAGACCTTTCCTTTTGGCACTGCAACACTTACTAAAAGATATTACACCAATACGGATGAAGCCACTGCAAAAGAAAACGGCGAAGCAATTCTTCGCCGTGCTTTTACCCAATACGAAATAGAAGAGTTATCTGACTGCGCAATTCTTTCTCGTGAGACAAACATATCTGTTAACAACAATGTACTAAGCATGACGATCCAATATACAGCGGAACGGGATATTGCGCAACAAGCAGAGATTACATTGCAGGAATTTACGGCTTCTCCGGAAAGCAATTAAGAACTGCTTGAAGCTCTTGTTTATCCGCCTCCGCCTGGCGTGAGCCAAGACGATGATTGACTTCTTTTTTTAAGTCAAATAAGGTGATAATCTGATCATTTAACATTTCATCAGGCAATGCCTGAGATTCGCAGACACAAGCCAAATTAGAAAACTTCAATAGAAGATATTTTTCTAAAGATAAAAATTCTTGTAATATTTGAGCGTGATTTTGGATTTGTTCAGATTGTGAAGCCATTGTACACCTCACTCAATTTAGTTGCCGCAGCATCTTTTCATACTGTATAGCATGTTTTGCCGCTATTTTTTCCAAAGCCATTTTTAACTGTTGATCATTGCATGATGCGCTGTAATGACGATATTTTTGGATTAATACTTGCTCGAAGCGAAGCGTATCGTCAATAGCATAAAGTTCATGTGAAGTCATATGGATATCCTTTCCTTTCTCTCAAGGCTTACGATGAAAGTATACCCTGTTTCCTTGTTATCTATTCATTTTAGAGAAGATATGACTTCAATATTTTACAAAGCGGAGAGCTTGAAAATCATCGCCTTCATATATGTTGTGGTCGCGAAGATAAGAATCGATTCCGCCAAGTACTCTCCGTTTATCACATGTCCAGGTTGGTGCAATTAAAAATCGGCGGTCTCCATCGCCTGTCAATCTTTCAATAATGGTATCAGGAGAAAACATGGCAATTTGTCGGCATACTAAAGAGATATATGCTTCACGCGACAGCAAAGGGAACGGATTTCTTTGATAATATGCTGCAAGCGCTGTCCCTTCCATAACATGCAGCATATGCAACTTTACTCCAAATGGTTTGAGATACGATACAATGCGCGCACTCTTCAGCATATCTTGCTCTGTTTCTTCAGGAAGGCCGTTGATCAAATGAATGGTTACAAAAATTCCGCGTCTACGTAAAGCGTAATATCCTTTTAAAAAATCATAAAAAGTATGTCCGCGGTTTAAGAGAAATGCTGTACGATTATGAACTGTCTGAAGCCCGAGTTCTATTGTTAAAAAAGTCCTTTTTGCAAGACGGGTCAAATACGCAAGGACATTTTCAGAAAGGCAATCTGCGCGTGTTGCCAGCGTAATGCCCTTAACTCCCGGAAAGTGCAATGCTTCTTCACATTTCCGAGAAAGTGTTGCAACATCAGTATATGTATTTGTATTAGCTTGGAAATAGGCGATATAGGAGCCATTCGGCCATTTCTTTTTCATACGGGCAGATGTTTTTTGGAGTTGTACCGAAATGGAGTCCAACGCACTTCCGGAAAAATCACCGCTTCCTGATGCAGTACAAAAAATACACCCTCCAGTGCCTTTGCTGCCATCCCGATTAGGACAAGTAAAGCCTGCATTTAAAGGGAGCTTAATGATCTTTTCGCCAAAACGTTGCTTCATTGCTGCATCATATGTAAGATAGTGTTTCCCATTAGAGTATCTGAGCATTTCTTTACACCCTCAATCCTTGATTGTTTTACACTTTGGTAAACGGAAGTATTTGCGCTTTTTATCTGCATAAAGTATAATAGATAATAAAAAAAGAAGCAAAGAGGAACTGATATGGGTAACGTACTTATTGAAAAAATAAAAGAAATAGGGATTGCTTATAAGCAAGATGTTTTGCTTAGTGAGTATACCACGTTTCGTGTAGGCGGGAAATGTCCGCTTGCCGTTTTTCCGGAAAGTGCAGAGGATTGTGCGGCCGTTGTAAAGCTGCTAAAGGAAATGAAAATACCTTATTTTGTTTTGGGAAAGGGATCAAATATACTGGCCGCAGATCGAGGGTATTCTGGAGTACTGATTTTGACGGAACGGATGCGGAAGTTGTCCTGCAATCAAGAAAAAATCCAATGTGGGGCAGGTGTGTCCCTTTCTAAGTTTTGCTCATTTGCACTTGAAAACAGTTTGAGTGGAGCGGAGTTTGCTTGGGGAATTCCCGGCAGCATTGGCGGAGCCATTTATATGAATGCAGGAGCTTATGGTGGAGAAATTTCTGATATTATTCATTCCTGTACCTTTTTAAATGAACAAGGTGAAATATGCACAGTGCAGGCTGAAAAATTGGAACTATCTTACCGCCACAGTGTATTCACTGGAAGCAGGTCTGTTATCCTTGAGGCGGAATTTTTGCTTCATACATCAGATATGGCTGCGATAAAAGCGCAAATGGACGATTATATCACGCGGCGTATGTCTAAGCAGCCGTTAGATAAACCAAGTGCCGGCAGTACCTTCAAGCGGCCGCAGGGGGCTTACGCAGCGGCATTGATTGAAGAGAGCGGGTTAAAAGGATGCTCGGTTGGAGGCGCACGCGTCAGCGAGAAGCATAGCGGTTTTATTATAAATGACGGGCAGGCGACTGCGGAAGATATCGCAAAGCTAATCCAAAAAGTACAAAAAACTGTAAAAAAAGAAACGGGATATAGCCTTGCATGCGAGGTAATTCCGCTTGGATTTTTGCCAGAGGAGATAGAAGCATGGACTTTTTGATTGTAACCGGTCTGTCAGGGGCAGGAAAGTCACGGGCTGTAGATACATTAGAGGATATAGGCTATTTTTGTGTAGATAACATGCCGCCAAAACTAATTTCCCGTTTTGCGGAAATTGCACTGCAATCAGGCGGAAAAATGCCGAAAGTCGCTGTCGTTTCGGATGTCCGGGGTGGAATTTTGTTCGACGACTTTCAAGCGGAGCTTGATTTAATGAAAGAATTGAGCATCCCATATAAGCTTCTGTTTCTTGATTGCAGTGATCTTGTCTTACTGCGTCGTTTTAAGGAAACACGGCGGCGTCATCCACTCATCGATAGTGCCGATGGATCTCTCGAAAAAGCAATTATTCAGGAACGGAAGTTACTGATTCCATTCCGTGCACGTGCGGATTATATTGTGAATACTTCAACTATGTCTTTGGCACAATTTAGAGAACGAATGAATTCCATGTTTTTAGAAGATCCTAAACGCTCCATGCAAATTAATACCATGTCGTTTGGATTCAAGTATGGCTCTCCTGTGGAAGCTGACCTCGTATTCGATGTACGCTGTTTACCTAATCCATTCTACATTGATTCCTTAAAACATAAAACAGGCCTCATGCCAGATGTCAGCGAATATGTGATGGCTTGGCCGCAGTCTATTGCGTTACTTAAAAAAATTACTGATTTAGTTGATTTTTTAATCCCATTATATCAAAAAGAAGGGAAAAGCCAGTTGACCGTTGCTTTTGGATGTACAGGAGGAAAGCACCGTTCTGTGACGTTTGCTGAACGGCTTTATATCCATTTGGTTGAACAAGATCTAAGCGTTTCTGTCAATCATCGAGATATCACAAAAAATTGACTTTGATTAAAGGGGGCGCCTTATGTCGTTCTCGTCAGATGTAAAAAAAGAACTTTGTGCCGTAAAACAAGGATGCAGTTTCTGTACAGGCTCAAGACTTTACAGCATGCTTTTGTTTGGAGATGCTGTAAAGGGAAATGCCATTACATTTACAACAGAGAGCAAAGCGACTGCGGATTTGTTTGCTTTAGACCTCATAGAGTTGTCAGGTGCTATACTGACAATTAAGGAGCCGGACTTGCGGGATGCATCGCAAAGGCCTGTTTATACCATTTCAGTCGACTATTCCGATGACGTTCTTAGAATCCTTTCGCAGTTTCGCCTTCCTGATAAAGTTGTTCGTCGGCGTTTTTTTCCTAATTCTTGCTGTGTCAATGCATTTTTACGTGGTGCTTATTTGGCGTGCGGCACGATGTCTAATCCTTTTAAGGAGTATCATTTAGAATTCCGAGTTCCACACAAATGGCTCGCCGAGGGTTTTGTTTCTATTCTTTTAGAATGTGGGCTATCTTACCGGATTACACAGCGGGCTGCGCAATTTATTGTTTATGCCAAAGAAAGCAATGTAATAGAGGACACGCTTACGCGTATGGGTGCGGTGCATAGTGCTATGGAGATGATGAATTTAAAAATTGAGAAGGAGCTGCGCAATAATACAAATCGCATTGTAAACTGTGAGACCGCCAATATAGAGAAGACAGTCAATGCGTCGATATCACAAATTCAAAAAATCAAAAAAATCAAAGACACGATCGGCCTTGAAGGATTGCCAACTTCTTTACAAGAAGCAGCGCTTCTTCGTTTGGCTAATCCAGATGCGACGCTGTCCGAGCTATGTATTTTATCAAATGGGACTATTAGTAAAAGCGGTATGAACCACCGGCTTGCGCGCCTTTCAAAAATAGCAGATGAACTGCCTGATATTTGATGCGATAAAAGGAGGGATATAATGCAAGATTTCGTACATTTACATCTGCATACCGAATATAGTCTGTTAGACGGTGCGTGTGTAATCGACCGCCTCGTTGAGCGGGTTAAAACGCTTGGACAAAAGGCTGTCGCGATTACGGATCATGGAAACATGTATGGCGTAATCGCCTTTTATAAAGCGTGCAAAAAAGCTGGTATCAAACCGATTATTGGTTGTGAGGTTTATGTTGCGCCGAGGACGCGCTTTGATAAGGTCCATAAAGTCGACAGTAGCCCTTACCATTTAATTTTGCTTTGTAAAAATAAAACAGGTTATCAGAATCTAATTAAACTTGTTTCGCTTGGGTATATCGACGGCTTTTATAATCGTCCACGTATCGATCGGTCATTGTTAAAGCAATACCATGAAGGTTTGATCTGCCTATCAGCTTGTTTGGCGGGAGAAGTAGCGCGCGCCCTGACATCTTCTGATTATGAAAAGGCAAAGGAAACCGTTTCTTTTTATCGAGAAATCTTTGGAAGTGATTATTACCTTGAACTGCAAGACCACGGAATAGAAGATCAACGCAGAATCCTTCCTTATATAGTACGGCTATCAAAAGAGCTTTCTGTTCCTTTGGTTGCAACAAATGACTGCCATTATATCAATAAGGAAGACGCCAAGTCACAAGCCGTACTGATGTGCATTCAGACAAATACAGTCCTTGGACAAGGAAATACGCTGGAGTTTCCAACCGAAGAGTTCTATATAAAATCGAGCGATGAAATGGAAATGCTTTTCGGCCGATTTGAAAATGCACTTTCTAATACTGTCAAGATAGCGGAACAATGCAATTTTGATTTTGAATTCGGCGTGACAAAGCTACCGCGTTTTACTATTGAAGGGGTAACAGATAACACCTCGTATTTTGAAAACCTTTGCATGCGGGGATTAAAAAAGCGGTATGGACGTCATTGAAAAAATGGGGTATGTTGATTATTTTTTAATTGTATGGGACTTTGTCAGATATGCTAAAGAGCACGATATTCCAGTCGGCCCGGGACGTGGTTCCGGCGCCGGAAGTATAGCAGCTTATTGTATCGGGATTACAAATATTGACCCTATGCGGTATAACTTATTGTTTGAACGTTTTTTAAATCCGGAGCGTATCAGCATGCCGGACTTTGATATTGATTTTTGTGTGGAAAAACGTCAATTGGTTATTGATTATGTAGTACGTAAATATGGCAGCGATCATGTTGCTCAGATTATTACATTTGGTACTATGGCCGCGAAAGGAGTTGTGCGCGATGTCGGACGAGCATTGGGGATGTCTTATCAGGCTGTCGATGTCATAGCCAAGGCCATTCCCGGAGGATTAAATGTCACGTTGGAAAGTGCTCTGCGTGATTCTCCCACATTCAAACGAATTTACGATACAGATTTACAGGCACATGAGTTGATTGATATGGCCAAAAAACTTGAGGGAATGCCCCGCCATGCCTCTACACATGCCGCTGGCGTTGTAATTACACGAGAGGAAACGAGCTCATATGTCCCACTTCAAAAAAATGACGAATCTATTGTAACACAATTTACCATGACTACGCTTGAAGAACTGGGACTTAAAAAAATGGATTTCCTTGGCCTGCGCAATCTAACGGTAATCGATCATTGTGAGAAAATGATCCGTCAAACAGATCCCACTTTCAGCATTTCTAATATTCCCATTGATGATAAGGCTGTATATATGATGTATTCAGAGGCAGACACACAAGGTGTATTCCAATTTGAATCATCCGGCATGAAACGCGTGCTGACTCAACTCAAACCAGAATCCATAGAGGATATTATCGCGGTTATTTCTTTGTATCGCCCAGGACCGATGGAGTCGATACCGCGCTATATCGAAAATCGGCATCATCCGGAACGTATAACGTACCGGCATCCACTTCTTAAACCTATTTTACAAGTGACGTATGGATGTATTATCTATCAAGAACAAGTAATGGAAATTTGTCGAAAACTTGCTGGATATTCATATGGCCGTGCCGATCTTGTTCGCCGTGCAATGGCAAAAAAGAAAGCGGATGTCATGGCGCAGGAGCGGGAATACTTTATTTATGGCAAGAAAAAAGAAGATGGGACTGTCGAGGTTCCCGGCGCTGTAGCAAATGGTGTGGACGAGCAAACGGCAAATGCAATTTTTGATGAAATGTCTTCATTTGCCGCCTATGCATTCAACAAATCTCACGCTGCTGCTTACGCATACGTTTCATATCAGACAGCTTATTTAAAATGCCATTACAAGCTTGATTATATGGCATCGCTTCTTACAAGCGTGCTCGGCAATCCGGATAAAATCATAGAATATATTACGGAGTGCACAGAACAAGGGATCCGCGTCTTGCCGCCTGATATTAACGTCAGTTCTTTGGGGTTTGCTGTAAATGGAACGGTGTTGAACTTTGGCTTATTAGCCGTCAAGAATCTTGGCCGTGGTGTAATCCAAGAAATCATTTCCGAAAGAGAAAACGGCGGGAAGTTTCGCTCCTTGCCTGATTTTCTTTCACGTATGCATGGGAAAGATTTGAATAAGCGAGCAGTGGAAAGCCTGATTAAAAGTGGTGCGTTCGACTGTTATCCTACTAATCGTAAAGAAATGCTGGCTTCTTACGAAGGAATTATGGATAACATCGCAGATTCTGCCCGCCGTAACGTAGCGGGACAATTGGATCTATTTGCTTTTTCCTCAGATACAACTCAGGAGTCACCGCTTGAATATATTATTCCAGCTATGCAAGACTATTCCGTTAGAGAAAAGCTGGCAATGGAACAGGAAGTAACAGGACTTTATCTGTCGGGACATCCACTTGATGACTTTCCTCCTCCGGATAATGTAGCAACAGTTTTCTCGTTAATGAATGAAAAAGCGGAATTTCATGATGGTGAAACCATTTCTCTTCTGTGTATTTTACGAAAAAAGAAAACCATGGTCACAAAAAACAAAGATATGATGGCTTTTTTACAAGTTGAAGATCGGACAGGGAGCATAGAAGCAATGGTGTTCCCCAATGTCTATCGGAGATATGCCGGATTATTAAATATTGATTCTATTTTGCTTTTGCGCGGAAAACTATCAATACGCGAGGATGAGGCTGCGAAGTTAATTTGCGATGAAATTATCGATTATACAACATATCATGTTCAAACCAATACAAAAAAGGAGAAACTGTATCTGCAATTCTCCTCAAAAGAAGATCCTTATTTGCCCGAAATTATGGAGTTGATTCGAAAAAATCCCGGATCGACTTCTGTCCTTTTTTACTTCTCGGATACAAAAAAAACATTGCTTCTAAAAAATGTAGGTGTGAATTGTTCAGAAACCTTACTAAAATGTCTAAAAAACCGAATCGGAAGCCGCAATATTGTGCAAAGATGACGAAAGAGCGCTTTTTTGATTGACATTTGTTTGTATGACGGATAAAATAACAGATGAGTTTATATTGTAACAGACTTTTGTATATAGAGCGTAGGGAGGAAATTTTCATGGTTCAGAAGACGATTGGTGTATTAACAAGCGGCGGAGACGCGCCGGGAATGAATGCGGCAGTTCGTTCTGTAGTCAGAGCCGCATTGAAAAAAGGGTTCCGGGTTTTAGGCATTCAACGGGGGTATAATGGCCTGATTCATGGCGAGATGCAGGAAATGAATATGCGTTCCGTTTCAGATATTATCCATCGCGGCGGAACCATCCTTTACACAGCGAGATGTTTGGAGTTTAAAGAAGAGGCTGGTGTTTTAAAAGCTGTTCAGGTCTGTAAGGAACAGGGAATAGACGGTATTGTTGTAATTGGCGGCGATGGTTCTTTTAGAGGTGCTGCTGATCTATCTGCTCATGGCATTCCCTGTGTTGGAATCCCTGGTACAATTGATAATGATATTTCTTGCACAGATTATACAATTGGATATGATACAGCAATGAACACTGCTGTAGAAATGATTGACAAGATTCGTGATACCGCCCAGTCACATGACCGTTGCAGCGTAGTTGAAGTAATGGGACGCCGTGCTGGCCATATCGCGCTGAATACAGGTATTGCGTGTGGTGCATCTTTTATTATTGTGCCTGAGGTAGGCTATCATATTGAAGATGTTATCACAAAAATTTCTGTTGCCCGCGAACTCGGCAAACATCATTTTATTATTGTTGTTGCTGAAGGGATTGGAAAGGTAGACGAGATTTCCAAAGAAATTGAAACAAGAACGGGTATTGAGACACGCGGAACCGTTTTAGGACATGTGCAGCGCGGTGGCAACCCAAGTGTACGGGATCGTGTAGAAGCAACTCGCATGGGATATCGTGCAGTAGAGCTTTTAGAGCAGGGGATTGGAAATCGGGTAATTGGTATTAAGGGCGCTGAGATTGTTGATTATGATATTCAGGAAGCGCTGCAGATGAAAAAATCATTTGATATGGAGCTTTATCATATTGCAAATGAAATTTCTTTCTAAACTGCAATAAAATTGTTTAAGAGCAGGCGATGTTTCGCCTGCTCTTTTGTTTACGGTTTCTATTTTTCGTGGTATAATAAATATATCCTATTGCGAAAGGAATGAGAATAATACAAAGCCCATTTTTCAGCGAAACAATAGCTGAAGGCGTACAATTTCATGCGTTTCGCGACGACCGTTTTAAAACCAATCGCCTGTCTGTGCACTTAGTTGTACCACTTATGAAAGAAACGGCCTCTTTAAACGCACTACTGCCTAAGGTTTTGCGTCGAGGATGTAAAAAGTATCCAAATTATATTTTATTATCCAGAAAGCTTGATAATTCGTATGGTGCTTACATCGAAGCTGGTGCACAAAAGCGTGGCGATAATCAAATTATAACCATCTCTATCACTGCTATAGATGATAAATTTGCTTTTGGGGAAGCTGTATGTCTTCCAACAGCGGAATTACTATGCGATTTGATTTTTAACCCGGTTATTGAAAAAAATGAATTAAATCCCCGCTATCTTGAAGCAGAAAAAAAGTCTCTTTGTGACGCTATCGATTCACTTTTAAACGATAAGCGAAGCTACGCACTTATGCGCGCTCTGCAAATTTTATGTAAGGATGATCCTGCCGGAATCCCTGCTTTCGGAGAGAAAGAGGAAATTATATTATGCAGCGCATCAGATTTAGTAAGGAAATATCTGGAATTAATAAGAATAGCAGATGTTCATATTATGTTTACTGGATGCGGTGATTATTTTCCTGTCTTAAAACTTTTTAACACAGTATTTTCTTTTCAGAAAAGGAATTTAGTCCAAACAAAAAGCAAACCCTTAAAAGGGAAAGAAACGATAGCTACCGTAGAAGAGGAGATGGATCTTTTACAGGCTAAATTAGTTTTGGGATATACAGGTAATATTACGGGTTCGTCCGCTCACCTGCCTGCTATGCGCATAGCCGTTTCTATTTTGGGCGGTACCCCAATGTCTAAGCTGTTTATGAATGTGAGAGAAAAAGAAAGCCTTTGTTATTATTGTTCGGCACGTTACGATATATACAAAGGGACAATGCTTATTGACTGTGGTGTTGAGCCAGAAAATATAGAAAAGGCAATAGAATCTATTTCCAATCAAGTTTCTTTATTGCAAGAGGGTGCTTTCACAGATCAGGAAATAGAATATGCTGTCTTAAGTTTAAAGAATGCATATCAGTCTATTTATGAATCTGATGTTTCAGTGGAAAGTTTCTTTTTAAATCAGATCCTCTCTGGTAACGATTCTGGACCGGAAGAGCAAAAGGCTCTACTTTCTACAACAACAAGAGAAGATATTCTTCAGGCAGCGCAGAACCTTTCCCAACAGTTGGTATATCTTCTTAACGGTAAAAGGGGAGAGACGCATTGATAGAAAAGAATATTGTTTCATCTTCACTTTTAGGAGAATCATATTACGAGTATCGCCATATTTCGGGCCTTCGTGTAGTATTGTATCCAATGCCGCAATTTTCAAGTGTTTACGCACTATTTGGTACTCGTTACGGTTCTATCGATAATATCATAACAGATGAATATGACAACGAAGTTGAAGTACCGGAAGGAATTGCGCATTATTTAGAGCATAAGATGTTTGAAAAAGAAAACGGTGATATATCAGCACAGTTTTCTGCTATAGGGGCAGTTTCCAACGCTTATACTTCTTTTGAATGTACAAGTTATTTATTTAGTACGACAGAACAGGCTGATGAAGCTCTTAAGCTTTTAATACATCTTGTTCAAACGCCATATTTTACCGAAGAAACGGTTAAAAAAGAAAGGGGAATCATAGATCAGGAAATTCGAATGTATGAAGATGATCCCAATTGGCGTGTGTTTTTTCATATGCTCGATAATCTCTATCATTCCCATCCTGTGCGTTTAGATGTCGCCGGTACATCTTCTTCAATTGCAAAAATTACGCCGGACTTATTGTATCGCTGTTATAACACATATTATAACCCATCTAACATGGTGTTAGCTGTTGCCGGGAAAATGGATCCGAATTATCTGTCTGAAATTATAGATCAGACAGCACGGTGTGACCTAAAGCCCAAAATGCCCCGTAGAATATATATCAATGAACCGGACACGATTGTGCGAGCATTGAGTGAAGAAAAGCTTGCCGTGTCATCGACTCTTTTTCATATTGGTTTTAAAGAGAAGCCGGTTGCTGAATGCGATGAGTTTAAAACGCAGCTTTACTATATGCTTTTGAATGAATTAATTGCAGGGAAAAGCAGTGCGTTATATCAGCGGCTATATGAAGAGAAAGCAATTAACACCTCGTTTGGAACAGATGTGTTTGTGGGGCGAGGGTTCGCCGTAAATATCTTTTCTGGAGAAGCCAGCAATCCGCAATATGTTGCGCAAGAAATTCTTTCTGCAGTGGACTCCTTACAAAAGAATGGAATATTAAACAGCGACTTTTTGCGTGTGGTTAAAGCACTGTATGGACAGTCTGTAATGATGTTTGGCGATGTCGAGCAGACGGCCAATGCATTATTTGGAGCACACTTGTCTGGGCAAACACTCTTTGACACTTTTCATCTTTTGAAAAACGTAAAAAAAGAAGACTTGGAACGCCTTTTGAATACTTCGTATCGAAAAGGGAATATGACGATTTCTATAATATCGCCATCAGGATCTTCTCATAATTAAGGAGGACACTATGGAAAAAATTGTTCAATTTCCCAAATTGGGGTTGGAATTTCATTTCAATAATGCGATTGATATTGGTCCTTTCCATATTACTTATTATGGATTACTTATAGCTTTAGGGCTAATTTTAGCAATGATTTATGCTTTCCGTGTATTCCGTCAAGTCGGGATAGATCCCGATAAAGCTATTGATTGTATTTTAGGCGGTATTGTCGGTGGTATTGTCGGTGCTCGTTTATATTTTGTCATTTTCAGTTGGGATAATTATGGCTTGGATTTTTCTAACTGGGGAGCTTTTTGGAATAGTTTTCTTCGTATTTTTAAAACATGGGAAGGCGGCCTTGCAATTTATGGCGGGCTAATTGGGGCACTGTTGGTTGGCGTTTTGATTGCGAAACACCGCAAAATCTGTATTCCAGCTTTGCTCGATGTGGTGGGTGTTGGTTTTCTACTTGGACAAGGAATTGGCCGTTGGGGAAATTTCTTCAATGTTGAAGCTTTTGGCAGCAATACAACTTTACCTTGGGGAATGACAAGCCCTGATATCGTGAATTATCTAACTTATAAGCAAAGCGATCTTGCCGCCATTGGAGTAAATGTAGATCCCAATATGCCGGTACATCCCTGTTTTTTATATGAATCTCTTTGGTGCTTGGTTGGTTTTATTCTTCTGGCCTTATATATGAAGCGACGCAAATTTGACGGAGAGGTTTTCTTGATGTACTTAGCTTTCTATGGGGCAGAACGTGCAGTAGTAGAAGGACTGCGCACAGACAGTTTGATGATTGGTTCTTTGCGGATATCCCAGATGCTTGCTGTAGTTTTGGTTGTCGCTTCTGTAGCTATTATTATCATCATTCGTTGCAAAATTAAAGGGAATCATGATGAGAATTATATGGAATTATTTGTTCTTACAGAGGCTGGACAAAAAATTGCAAACGGCGGGAAAAAGAAAAATTCTATTACAAAGCTTTCACAAGGACAAAAAGATATTTCGGGAGAGACAGTAACAACAAGCAGTGATACGCAAAATATTACAGAAGGACCACAGGAGGATGAGTGCAATGACAGCGAAAATCATTGATGGAAAGAGAATTTCAGCAGAGGTAAAGGCGCGTGCAGCTGAAGAGGTCAAAAAACTGAATGAAATGGGAATTTCGGTCGGACTTGCTGTGGTGATTGTGGGGAATAACCCAGCTTCCCGTATTTATGTAAACAATAAAAAGAAAGCATGTGAAACATGTGGCATAATCTCAGAGGAATATGCGCTTCCGGAAGAAACAACAGAAGATGAACTGCTCGAACTGGTTCATTCTCTTAATAACAAAAAGGAAATAAACGGCATTCTCGTTCAGCTTCCACTTCCAAAACAAATTGATGAAAAGAAAATTATAGCTGCAATTTCTCCTAAAAAAGATGTAGATGCATTTCATGCAATAAATGTCGGTAACATTATGATTGGCGATTTCGATTTTTTGCCTTGTACACCTTCTGGATGTATGGAACTTATCCAATCTACTGGTGTTTCGATTGAAGGGAAGAGGTGTGTGGTTGTCGGCCGTAGCAATATTGTAGGAAAACCGATGGCGATGCTTTTACTTCATAAGAACGGAACTGTAACAATCTGCCATTCCAAGACGAAAGAACTTGGCGAAATCTGTAGAACAGCAGATATCCTGGTTGCTGCTGTAGGTCGTCCGAAAATGATCACAGGCGATATGATTAAGCCAGGAGCGGTTGTAATTGATGTTGGAATGAACCGTCTGCCAAATGGAAAGCTTTGCGGTGATGTAGATTTTGACTCTGCAAGTCAAGTTGCAGGATATATTACTCCTGTTCCAGGCGGGGTTGGACCAATGACTATTGCAACACTAATGCAGAACACTGTTACAGCAGCTAAAATCCAGAATATGTAAAACTGGTATAAAGGCATTCAAAAAAGACTTGCTTTTTTGAATGCCTTGTGTTATACTATCTAAGTAATTACGCACGTCTGCGTTATATGCGGCTCGGTGCTGTTATAGCCGCCGCATTCAAGCGAGACGGAGGCATTTAACCAAAAGGAGGTTACTACACATGAGCGTAGTATCAATGAAGCAACTTCTTGAAGCAGGTGTTCACTTCGGACATCAGACAAGAAGATGGAATCCCAAAATGGCACGTTACATCTTTACAGAGCGTAACGGAATTTACATTATTGATCTGCAAAAAACCGTAAAAAAACTCGAAGAGGCTTATAACTTCGTTAAAGAGACGGTCGCACAGGGCGGCGAAATTTTGTTTGTTGGAACAAAAAAACAAGCCGGTGATTCTGTAAAAGAAGAAGCAGAGCGTTGTGGAATGCATTATGTCAATGCTCGCTGGCTGGGCGGTATGATGACGAACTTTAAAACAATTCGTCGTAGAATTGCGCGGCTGGAACAGCTTCAGAAAATGCAGGAAGATGGCACATTTGATCTTCTTCCTAAAAAAGAAGTTACAAAATTGATGCTTGAGATTGAGAAATTGGAGAAATTCCTTGGCGGCATCAAAAACATGAACAAACTCCCAGCTGCGTTGTTTATTGTAGACCCGCGGAAAGAACGAATTGCTGTTTCGGAAGCTAGAAATCTTGGTATTCCGATTGTTGCAATTGTGGACACAAACTGCGACCCAGACGAAATTGATTATGTTATTCCGGGTAACGATGATGCAATTCGTGCCGTAAAATTGATTGCTGGAACAATGGCAGATGCTGTATTAGAAGCAAGACAGGGTTCAGAAACAGCTGTATCAGAAGATGAAACTGTTTCTGAAGAAGAGACAAGTGCTGAATAAACTTGATTTATAAGAGAATTTATTTTCTAAAGAATTGCCCGGGCAGCTGCACGGGCAATTCTTTAGAAAAAGTATGATAAAAATTAAGGAGGAATTATCAATGGCTTTTACTGCTGCTGATGTTAAGAATCTGCGCGAAAGAACCGGTTGCGGTATGATGGATTGTAAGAAGGCGCTGACTGAAGCAAATGGCGATATGGAAAAAGCGATAGAATTGCTTCGCGAAAAAGGCTTAGCTGCTGCTGCTAAAAAATCCGGCAGAATCGCCGCTGAGGGATTGGTTGTCGCCGTAAAGGATGAGGCACAAAAAGTCGGTGTTGTACTTGAAGTAAATGCTGAAACTGATTTTGTTGCGAAAAATGATAAATTTGTGACTTTTGTCAACGATGTTGCTCAAACCATTATTCGTGAAAATCCCGAAAACGTTGAATCTCTGCTTAACAAAAAATGTGCAAACAGCGATTTAACTGTTGAAGAAGAGCTTAGGGATAAAATTCTGACGATTGGTGAAAATATGAAAATTCGCCGTTTCGTTAGATTAGAAGGCGATTTGGTAACATATGTACATGGCGGTGGTAAAATCGGCGTTATGGTACAGTTTACGACAGATGTTGCAGATAAAGAAGGATTCGATGCATACGCTAAAGACATTGCTATGCAGATTGCAGCGGTAGCTCCGCAATATTTGAATGAATCTGAAGTGCCGGAAGATGTTCTTGCGAAAGAAAAAGAAATTCTTACTGCACAGGCCATGAATGAAGGAAAACCTGCAAATATTGCAGAAAAAATGGTTGCAGGTAGAATTAAAAAATTCTTCAAAGAAGTCTGCCTTGTCGATCAGCAGTTTGTAAAAGATAATGACAAATCTGTTGCTCAATATACTTCTGATACTGCAAAAGCTTTGGGCGGCTCCATTGAAATTACAAAATTTGTGCGCTTTGAAAAGGGCGAAGGTCTCGAAAAAAGAGAAGACAATTTTGCTGAAGAAGTCGCAAGCATGGTGAAATAAATATATAGCATTATAATATCAAAGGATGAGTTTGAGGAAGTTTTCTTTAAACTCATCCTTTTGTTTATTTGTGAAAGCGATATTGGTAGACAAGAAGTTTTACTATAAATAAAATAGGAGAATCGATCAAATTATTTTTCATGATCTTGGATATACTGATTCTATAAATTACAGAGATGGGGAAGTAAATTTGAAAAAAACTGTGTTTTTGTATACAGAATCTGAAACTGATAGCTGTATTGCACTTTTAAAACTGTTTAAGAATTGGATACAGGATTTCACGGTTTCTACCTCTTATTCTGCAATAACAGATAAACCTGAATTATTGATTATAAGTGAGAATTTTTCATTTCCTTTAAATCAAACACTTCACGTGCCTGTTGTTGTTTCTTCTGACAATACGACAGGGTTACATCAACTTATATCATGTAAAACCCCAGTATTTACATGTGGATTTCATGAAAAGGACTGTTTAAGCTATTCCAGTTTTCTTTCAGAAACAAAAATGATCTCATTAAATCGAACCATCACTTCTTTTTCAGGTGTCAAAATTGAACCATTTGAACTTGCAGTAAATAAAAAGGCTTGTATAGCAGATCCGTTTTCTTTACTTGCCTTTATTATGACAATGCTAATCAATGATTTTTCTGTAGAAAACTTATCTGATTTTTTAGGGAAAAATTACATTTCATAAGAAAGATATTTCACCATATACTACTGTTGCAAACACACAAAAGATTAAAAAAGATGTAAATTCAAGAGGAGTGAAATAAAATGGCAAAATCCAATAAAATTATGGTTCCTCAGGCGAAAGAAGCTATGGAACGTTTTAAGATGGAAGCTGCAAATGAAGTCGGTGTCAATTTGAAGCAAGGCTATAATGGCGACTTGACCTCGAGACAGGCTGGTTCTGTTGGTGGCCAGATGGTAAAAAAAATGATCGAGGCTTACGAGAATTCTGCAAAATAAGATCAGTTAAAAATTAGTTATAAAATTCTTCCCTTATCTATAAGAATAAGAAAAGGTCAGCAAAATGTACTGACCTTTTCTTATTCTTTTTTATCGAGTTTTGAGATTTTCATATGGGAAAGAGGAGTGCTTTGCACAGCGTGTTCCATTTGATCATTTGAAATATGGGTATAAATCTGAGTTGTCCCTAAATTCGAATGTCCGAGAATTTCTTGAAGAACCCGAATATCTACATTCCCATATTGATACATCATAGTGGCAGCTGTATGGCGCAGTTTATGTACAGAAAATCCATACCGATCTAAACCTGCTTTTTTTAATTGCTCGTCAACAATTTGTTCTACACGTCGCGCTCCAAGCCTGCGCCCATTTCGATTTAAGAATAAGGCGTTTCGATCTTGAGGATCGATTTTATGTGTGTTACGAAATGTCAAATAATTTTTCAAGGCATCCACACATGCATCATTTAAATAAATGATCCTTTCTTTATTGCCTTTCCCTAAAATTTTTATTGTATCTTCTTTAATATCTGTTAAGTCAATGCCACAGAGTTCGGATAAACGCATGCCACAATTTAAAAAGAATGTGATGATACAATAATCCCGCTCTTTATAATCCCCATCAATATGCTGTAATAAGGACAAACATTGTTCTAATGACAAATATTTGGGAAGAGATTTTTTCACAGCAGGTACTTCCAGCTCAGCCATTGGATTATGCTGGATTAGATGTGTCTTATCACAGAGATAATGGAAAAAAGATTTTAAAGAAGAGACTTTTCGTGAACGTGTTTTGGGACTATTCGAACGGTCAGACGATATATAATGGAGATATTCATAAGCATCTGATAAAGTCACTGATTTTAGTATATCGAGTGTCACGAGTTGTAAAGGAAGTTTTTCGAAGGAAATTTCATTTTCACATAAATTTTTGTGCATGATAAGGAAACGAAAGAATGTCCGAAGATCAGTATAGTACGCATCTACAGTACGAGAGGAACGTCCTTTGATAGTCAAAAGATAAAACAAATAATCCCTTAGAACCTGCGGACAATCTTTATATGACGATGAAGTAGACATTTGTTGATCATCTCCAATCCCCTCTATTTCGCTAAATTTTCATTTAGTGAAATAGGATTAATATTTCTTGCAAAATTGATGGAACTGCTCTCTCCCTATTTTTACAGCTTCTCGTACAATATGACAATCAATCTGTTTATAATCTGATTCATAAGATACTCCATTGAATTGAATATCTTTATTTTCCATACTGGTGTCATGTATTGTCGATGTCAGTGACATATGGAACTGATGGATATCTGTTTGAGATATAATCTGTGCGAGATTATTGGGGCGAATACTACCGCATGCTAAAATTTCGATCTTTGTTCCTAAGCATTTATACATTTCATTTAAAGTTTGAATGCCCTCTATACAACGTTGCTTTCCACCAGAAGATAAAATACGGTCAAATCCCAGCTCTGCTACTGTCTGGGCAGCTACAATAGGATCCGGCGTTACATCGATGGCGCGATGGCATACCGCTTCCTTATGGAAGCTATGACAAATTTCAAGGATTTCTTTCATTCGTGCAGTATCGATCATACCATTCTCTTTTAAAATGCCGACTGCAATTCCATCTGCACCGGCTTGCAGTAGTGCATAGGTATCCCGCTTCATTGCTTCAAACTCAAGATGTGTATAGCAAAAACCACCAGTGCGAGGACGAACCATTGCAATGATAGGTATTTCAATCTTTTGTTTTGCCACTTCAAGGCTGCCAATGCTTGGCGTCAGTCCCCCTGCTTCCAAACAGCTATTCAATTCAACTCTATCTGCTCCTCCATGATAAGCTTGTACTGCATCATCTACGCTGCAGCAACAAATTTCAATTTTTAGCAAAACGCATCCCTCTCTTAAATATTTTTTATCTGTCTTTTGTCAAATAACTGAAAGCCGAACAGCCAAATGACCGTTCGGCTTATAAGTATAGCAACGAACTTCAAGCTAATGCTTGTAGTAAAAGTTCTTTCATTTTAGCCGGATTGCCTTGGCCTTTGGTTGCCTTCATACATTGTCCGACCAAAAAGCCCAATGCATTGGTTTTACCATTATGGTAATCATCTACTGATTTCTGATTGTTCGCTAATACCGCCTTTACGATCTCAGCAAGTGCATTTTCATCAGAAATCTGTACAAATCCTTTTTCTTCTACAATTGATTTAGGTGTTTTTTTCGTCTCAAGCATAAAATCAAATACTTTTTTTCCTACAGCATTTGAAATTGTTCCATTTTCAATCAGAGCAATTAAGTCTGAAAGATTTTTCGCCGTAATACCGAGTTCAGAAATTGTACAGTTCTTTTCGTTCATATATTTGGAGATATCACCTAAAATCCAATTGCAAACCGATTTAGGAGTACAGTTATTTTCCTTAATCGTATGCTCAAACAATAATGCTTTCTGCATATCATCTGCAAGTAACGTTGCATCGATTTGAGATAATCCATAATCACGGATATAACGTGAAATTTTTTTGTTTGGCAATTCTGGAATAGAAGAACGGATTTCTTCAATATAGCTATCATCTAAGACAATTGTCGATAAGTCCGGTTCTGGGAAATAGCGATAATCTTGTGCATCTTCCTTGCTGCGAAGTAAAATGCTTTCCCCTTTTGTATCATCCCATTTTCGCGTTTCCTGTTCAATTGTCCCACCGGCTTCTAATACGGCAATTTGCCGTTTAGCTTCATATTCAATTGCGCGAACTGCGCCGCTGAAAGAATTGACATTCTTCATTTCGCAGCGTGTCCCGAATTCGTTGCTGCCCGATTTCATTACGGAGACATTGACATCACAACGAATGGATCCTTCCTGCATTTTACAGTCTGAAATATCAAGATATTGTAAAATAGAACGAATAGTTTCAAGATATGCCTTTGCCTCCTGAGGGCTGCGCATATCAGGTTCTGAAACAATTTCTATTAATGGTACACCGCAACGATTAAAGTCTACTAAAGAACCTGAAAAGGATTCACCATGTAACAGTTTTCCAGCATCTTCTTCTATATGGATACGTGTAACCCCAATGCGTTTTTCTTTACCATCAACTAAAATATCAACATGACCATTTTCGCACAATGGAATATCATACTGTGAGATCTGATATGCTTTTGGAAGATCCGGATAAAAATAATTTTTTCGATCTTGCTTGCTGACCTGGTTGATTTTACATCCTAATGCACAGCCCATTTTCACTGCATATTCGACAACTTTTTCATTTAATGTTGGCAGAGTTCCTGGCATGCCGGTGCAGATTGGACAACAACGAGTATTAACTTCAAAGCCAAACTCGTTTTTACAGCTGCAATATATTTTCGATTGAGTGGAAAGCTCTGCATGAATTTCAAGGCCGATAACCATCTCGTAACTCACGATATTACCTCCTTCTTTATATCCATTGGAATTTGGCATAAATTTCCGATATTTGCCTCATAGCATCCCGCTGCATCAAATAGGCGCTGCTCTTCAAATTTCGGTGCAATTAACTGCATTCCTACCGGCATTCCATTGGAGGCGGCCATTCCACACGGTACACTGATAGCAGGAAGGCCTGCGATATTAACCGTAACAGTACAGATATCATTTTGATACATTTTAAGCGGATCCCCCATCTTTTCTCCTATACGGAACGCTGTATCAGTTCCTGTCGGAGTAAGCAAAAGATCGCAGGAAGCAAATATATCGTTGAATTCCTGAAGAATCTGTTTTTGTAGTAACTTCGCACGTTTATAGTATGCATCATAATATCCGCTGCTTAATACAAAAGTCCCAAGCAGGATACGACGTTTAACTTCATCTCCAAAGCCTTGGCTTCTTGTGCGCTCATACATGTCAATAAGATTATCAAATTTTTCTGCACGATATCCATATTTTACACCGTCAAAACGAGCGAGATTTGAAGAAGCCTCAGCAGAAGAAATGATATAATAAGCGGAAAGAGCGTAATCTGTACTGGGAAGCGATACCTCTTTCAGTATGGCGCCATTTTCTTCGAACACTTTGGCTGCCTTCATTACAAGATCATGTACTTCTGTACTGATTCCAGACATAAAATATTCTTTTGGAATCCCGATTATTTTCCCTTTTATATTGTTTCCTGCATGAAAGGTCGTGGATTCATGTTTTGCAGCAACAGAAGTTGCATCATGAGGATCATAGCCATAAATAGCTTGATAGAGCATAGCTACGTCACTTACACTACGACCAATCGGCCCAATCTGATCAAGGGAGGAAGCAAACGCAACCAAACCAAAACGCGAAACGCTTCCATAAGTAGGTTTTAAGCCAATAACACCGCAATAAGAAGAAGGAAGACGGATGGAACCGCCTGTGTCAGAACCAAGTGATAAGACGGCTTCGCCTGCCGCCACAGCTGCAGCACTACCGCCGGAACTTCCGCCTGGAACATACGCGGTATTATATGGATTCCGCGTTTTTTTAAAATAAGAGGTCTCACATGAAGAACCCATTGCAAATTCATCCATGTTGAGTTTTCCAGATATAACAACACCTTGTGCCCGTAATTTTTGTATAACCGTAGCATCGTAAGGTGGTACAAAGTTATAAAGCATTTTAGACGCACAGGTTGTCAAAATATCTTTTGTACAAATATTATCTTTAACGCCGATAGGAATTCCCGCTAATGGCGCAAGCTCTTCTCCAGAAATACGACGTGCGTCAACATCTTTAGCTTGCTTGAGTGCTAAATCCTCACAAAGCGTAATATATGCTCCAATCTCTGGCTCTATACTGTGAATGCGGTCAAATACAGAGGCAGTCAATTCCTCACTACTGCATTCTTTTTTTGCAAGCATATCGGAGAGTTGGGCGGCGGTGTGTTCAAACAATTCCATGACAGTGTCTCCTTTTAATCCATTACTTTTGGTACAACGATACATCCAGCTTGAGTTTGTGGGGCATTTTGCAGAATAACATCGCGTTTGTACGAATTTTCCGGAATATCTTTCCTCAATGTCATTGGATTATTGGGATCCACCAAGCTTTCCTTACTTTCAAGTTGCGGCAGCTTTTCTACCATCTCTAAAATATCTTGCATCTGTGCAGCATATACTTTTTCCTGTTCAGCTGAAATTTGCAAATGAGCAAGTTTAGCAAGACGTTTTACATCAATTTTCATTGGAAACCTCCTATTCATTGTTTTCTATCATCTTAAGAAATTCCGCTTCACTTAAAACACGGATTCCCAAAGTATTGGCCTTTACAAGTTTGCTTCCGGCATCTTCACCGGCAAGAACATAACTTGTTTTTTTTGAGACAGAACTGCTTACTTTCCCGCCATTCTGTTCAATTAGGGCAGAAGCTTCTTTTCTCGAAAGAGTCGGCAATGTGCCGGTTAGCACAAACGTTTTTCCGGATAAGTTATCCAATCTTAACAAATGCGGTTGTGATGGATTTACTCCGCAACGGATCAGTTTTTCAAGAAGCTTTCTTGCCTCCGGCTTTTGAAAATAATCTACGACACTTTCTGCCATAGTTGCTCCAAATCCTTCAATCGCAATAATATCATTATACTCTGCATGAATGAGCTTGTCTATGGTATCATATTTTTCACACAGCAATTCAGATGCTTTTTGTCCAATATTGCGGATACCAAGACCAAAAACCAATCGAGAAAGCGGATTTTTTTTAGAACGATCTAAAGCAGCAAAAAGATTATCGGCAGATTTTTCCCCCACTCTTTCTAATTGCTGTACATCTTCTCGATCTAATGTATATAAGTCCGCTGGTGTTTGAATATGCTCATGGTCTATCAACGCTTGAACCATTGCGGGTCCGAGACCATCAATATTCATTGCATCCCGAGAAGCAAAGTGCACAATCTGACGAAATACAGCAGAAGGACACAATGGGTTTATACAGCGTAACGCTGCTTGCTCTTCTTCACGAACCACTGGTTCTCCGCAAGAAGGACAGTACTCCGGCATATGATAAGGAATGCTATCGTCTGCGTGTGATTTGGAACATATCACTTCAGGAATAATCTCTCCTGCTTTGCGCACCAGAATGCGATCGCCGATTCTGATATCTTTCTCTTTAATATAATCTTGATTATGCAAAACTGCACGGCTTACCGTCGTACCGGCAAGTACAATGGGTTCAAAAACAGCGGTCGGCGTAAGAACCCCAGTGCGGCCTACATTGATCTCAATAGAATGTAAAGTGGTTTCTTTCTCTTCAGGTGGGTACTTAAAAGCAACGGCCCATTTAGGATATTTAGAAGTTGCACCTAAAATTTCCCGGTCGGATAGATTATCTACTTTGATAACGGCACCGTCGATGTCAAAGGGATACTCATATCGCCGCTTTTCAATTTTATGAATCTCAGAGATTGCTTCTTTAATTGAATTGCATACCGGATAAGAAGGCGATACTTTAAATCCTTGCTCTCTCAAATAGTCCAGCGTTTCGCTGTGTGTTGTAAAGGAAACTCCCTCCACTTGCTGCAAATTAAAAATAAATATATCTAATTTTCTTTGTGCAGTAATCCGAGAGTTTTTTTGTCGCAGTGACCCTGCGGCAGCATTACGTGGGTTTTTAAATGGCGTTTCCTCTTTTTCAACTTGACGCCTAACCAATACAGCGAAACTGTCTCTTGGCATGTATACTTCCCCGCGCACCTCAAGATAAGAAACCGGATCACGTAATTTTAAAGGGATGGAACCAATTGTTTTTAAATTCTGTGTCACATCTTCTCCAACAAATCCATCTCCGCGTGTAGATCCCCTGACTAAGATACCATCACGGTATTCGAGAGAAACAGAAAGGCCGTCAATTTTAGGTTCAACGACATAAACCGGAGGGCATATTTCTTGAATTCGTTCATCGAATTCATAAAGCTCTTCCTCACTAAAAACATCTTGAAGGCTTCCCATTTGAACAAGATGCGTTACTTTTTCAAATGTGTTGTCTCGTTCCCCTCCTACTCGTTGTGTGGGTGAATCCGGTTGGATTAAGTCCGGATACTGCTGCTCCAATACTTGAAGTTCACGCATTTGCATATCAAAATCATAGTCGTCAA
>ERZ1643247.696-NODE-696-length-37884-cov-38.156837_pt1 | contig 37884 bp, 50 predicted proteins | sample MGYA00579264_ERZ1643247 | MGnify/ENA primary metagenome ERZ1643247 (study PRJEB29033, sample SAMEA4952262) | chicken gut metagenome | biome: Broiler Chicken; feature: Gastrointestinal Tract; material: Caecum | place: Ireland | collected 2018 | study: Broiler... | reverse complement strand
GCACAGAGATGTGCATGCCTGGAGATCACGTTACAATGACAGTTGAACTGATCCACCCGGTACCGATGGAGGAAGGTCTGAGATTCGCTATCCGTGAGGGTGGTCGTACAGTAGGATCAGGTACAGTAGCATCCATCGTTGAGTAAGGATATACGCGTAAGGCTATAAGCCGTGCGAAAATGCAAATAAAATCAGGGAAGAGTGCTTGCATTCTTCCCTGTATTTTTTTCGTTTTCATAGGGCGCCAGCCCGCGAGCGAAATGGAGCGAAGCGGAATTGAGCTGCGCACGGCAAAAAACAGAATATTGATACAAATACAACCCCAGAGACTTCGGTTTCTGGGGTTTTTGTGCGTCTAAAAAGGATTTGCTTTACAGCGTAATAAGAGCTGATTATAATCAAAATATAGAAAGCGGATCTTATTAAATAACAGCGTGAAATAAATAGTAAGAAAAGGGGGGATACCAATGAAAGTAAGAATGATTTGCATGATATTACTTATAAGCAGTATCAGCGTTTTATCGGCGTGCGGAAGCAAAGAAAAAAATGTGGAAAAAAATGATACAGATGTCCTGCCCTTAAATGATAGTGTGCCAGGATGGCTGGAAAGTTTTTATAACAGTGACTATGAATACCGGAAGAGTACATTTGTTTTAGAAAATGACATTGAGGATACCATTGCTGTTGTAGAGGGAAAAGTTGAAGCTTCTCCGTATAAAGAGTATGTGAAAATCGTTGAGCCGGCTGAATCATCGTGGTCAGAAGTCTGGTTTTATGGTGATGGAGATGATGTTACTGCAATTTTGAATATAGAAAATGATTATGTTCTGCAGAATACAAGACGTTTTTACCCTTACGGATATGGCAGTAATCTGTCCCTGTCAAAAGACCGCACAGAAGAATACAACGGTATACCCTGCGATGTCTATACGGCGGAGTATACAGTCAATCTTACAGGACAGATAAATCAGAAGAGTGGAGAAGCGATAATAACAGAACCAATTACAGCGGTTGTATCACAGGAATACTATGTTGATCCGAAAAAGGATCAGCTTCTATGTATGATCACGGATTCATCAGACCGTCAGGAAAAAACAGAAATCGCCAATAGGGTTATGAATGACAATATCACGGTGGAAGAGGCGCAAAAGGTAGTTTCTGTTGATGAAGTGACGAAAGAAAAGATGGAGATCCTTTCTTATGATGATTCGATTTCAATAGATATTCCGGAGATTTAGAGAACGTGTCTTGCACACTAAAGTTAAAAGCTGTGAAATAAGAGGAGACAGAGATATGGGAAAATATGGAAAAAGAGCAATAGTTGTTTTAGCTGGTATTTGGTTGTGGACTTTTTACATATTTCAGGAGGAACTGTCTCGGTACGGCCTTTATACCATTATTAGTTATAATATACACGAGATTGCTTCTGTAATTCCGTTTCTCTGTATAGGAATAGCGGCAGTGTGGTTCGTATATCTTTTAGTGAAAGTGATTAAAAAGGAAAGTGACAGATATGATCAGGTCTTCCTAATAATTTTGTTAGCTGCAGTAATCTTAATTGGACTATATATTAAAGAAAATAGTAAAGGCACGACAACAGTTATTGCTTCTGTCGAAAGTGTAGATGACCAGAATGGAGAGATCATAATAATAGATGTTGCAGGACAGAAAATGACACTCCAGTCTCCAGAACTGGTAAACAGAATAATAGAGACGGACGGACAAAAGTATATAATCCAATATGATGACAATTCATCAGGAATACGAAAACTCCGTACGATTTCGCTGCCTGAAAATCAGAAATAGAATTTAGAAGAATAAGGAATCCGCTAAAAAAGTAAAGCTATTTTTGAATTTTCAAATAGCTTTATTTTTTGGGATTATCCCGTTATCTTTTATATATTTTACCTTCCATCAGTGAGATGGGGTCAGAACTGGCGCCTATGAGGCAGATATAATATTCCCCATCCCGTTCGGCTGTGAGTTCATATTTTAAATCCAATTCTCTTAAGGAAGTGTCACTTTTTCTCATCAATGTGTTATTAAAGACATAGTAAAATCCTACGCACTGTCCCTTATCTGGAGTCACTGCATTGATCTCGGAAGGATATTCTGTGCTCTCAAATACAAGTGTCTCACCCTTCTTCAGATGCCATCCGCTCCCATCCTCTTTTGTAAAGATGACCATGACGTCATTGTCAAAGATGATCACCGGGGTAGTGCAGGAATTGCCGTTTTCCTTGACGGCGAAGTGCGTGATGGAATGTGGGAGCGGGAGAGGCTCGTTCGTACCGGCAGCGTGTTCTATATCTTTTATGATATCGGTTTCTTCGATAACATCTTCCAGTGTGGGTTCCGGCGCGAGACCGGGGCCGCTGACCAGATTCCCGTTTTTATCATATATGCTCGCCGTCATATTTTTTATTTCTTTTCCCACAAGATCCCGGTTTTCATCAGTGATCAGTGCGGCGCCGTCTTTGAACAGATCATACTGATATGCGGCGCATGCAATTCCTGACAAAGAAAGTACAATAACTGCTGCGATGAGAAGATGCAGACGGAAAGTTTTTTTATGTGAGCGTTTTTTTTGGCTCTCTGTTTCTTTGATTTTTTCCTTGACGGCTGTTATTGTGGTGTCCAATGAATAATTTTCCGGATGTATGGGGGACTGTTCTGCCTGGGATAAGAGTTTCCCGGCATCTTCTGCGATCATATCAAACAGATCGTAATAACTAACTTTCATAATTAAAACCCCTTTCTTCCAATATTTTTCTGAACTTTTTCCGGCTCCTCTGCAGACGGTTTTTGACGGTTGGAAGAGGCTGCCCGGATTCATCGGCAATCTCCTAAAGTGTTTTGCTCTGAAAATAAAACTTGAGCAGGCCAGTCTGTTCTTCGGGATTCAGCTCCTTTAACGCGGATAAGATCATGCTCCTGAGTTCGATCTGATGAAAGTGGTCGGGAACCTCTCCTAAAATATCTTCCTCAAGAGGGAAGGCGTGCCGTAATTTTTTCTTTTCCGTGAGTGCAGTGTTTCTTGCGAGGGCACCTATGTATGACTTTAGATTGTTTTCCTGCCCGGCTTTGATATGGTCAGCGCTTTCCCACAGTCGGAAAAAGATATCGTTGATCACGCTCTGGATATCTGTCTGATCTGTCTGACCATACAGGATCCTGCATATGATTGATGCAACATACTGGTGAAACAGACGGATGATCTCTCCCAGTGCTTTCTGGTCTTTCTTCTTTAACCGTTGGATCAGTTCGAGCTCTTTATCATTCATGGCTTTCTCTTCCTTTTTAACTATATATACTGTTTCTTGAACAGAAAAGATGCAAATCTGAAATAAGAATATTTTTTTCAAGATTGAACATACTATACCTGTATCCGGCATATATCGGGCACTGATGCAGAGCGGCAGGTGTGTATGTGAAATGAACGATAAGAAAACACTTCCTAAATTAAATAGAAAATTTGATCATAAGATCCTGCTATGGGATCTTCTCTATGATATTGCCGGCAGTATACTCTATGCTGCCGGCATTTATACCTTTGCAGGCAATGCAGGATTTGCGCCCGGCGGTGTATCCGGCCTGGCGCTGATTCTGAATTATCTTCTGGGGCTGCCCGTGGGGACGGTAACACTTATGTTTAATATACCCCTTGTTATTATCAGCTATAAAGCTGTCGGACGGCAGCTTCTGCTCAAAAGCGCGAAGACAATGGTGATCTCTTCGCTGTTTCTTGATGTAATATTTCCTTATATACCTATGTATACGGGCAGCCGGCTGATGGCTGCACTCTGTTCCGGTGTTTTTATGGGAGCCGGGATGGCGCTCTTCTATATACGTGGTTCATCGTCGGGAGGAATCGACTTTCTTGCTCTGACGATCAAGAAGAAAAAGCCGCACATGACGATGGGCGTGATCACACTTCTTATAGATCTTGTGGTCATACTGCTCGGCTGGCCGGTATTCGGAGATATCGATGCCGTGCTTTACGGAGTAGCGTCCACTGGAGTTTCTACTATTGTGATTGATAAGATCCTGTATGGCACGGGCGCCGGGACGCTGGCGATCATTATAACGGAAAAAGGAGAAGAGATTGCAGTTAAAATCGGTGAAAATGTAAGGCGCGGCGTTACTACGATCCCGGCATCCGGCGGCTATACGAGAATGCACAGGGATGTGCTTCTCTGCGCATGCTCTAAGGCGGAGGCATATCTGGTCAAAAGCGCTGTACAGGAGACAGATGCTCAGGCTTTTTTAATGTTTACTGAGACAAGCGAGGTGTTTGGCGAAGGATTTAAGCGTGAGATAAAATAAAAAAGTTGTAATAATTCACAAAAAGTAAAGATATATTTCTGAAATATTGCCTGATATACACAAATATGATAGTATAACTATCAGAAGCAAACTTTGGAAGGAGTACAGAAAATGAGAGAGTCTGCAGCGCGGATGCGCAGGACACAGTACCGTGCGCAGAAGATTCTTGAAGCGGCGATGGAACTTTTCTGTGACAAAGGGCTGGAAGAGACGTCAATTGATGAGATCGCGGAGCGGGCGGGAGTCGGAAGCGCTACGATCTACCGCTATTATGAGACAAAAGCCCGGCTTGCGATCCAGAGCGGTGCAGCATACTGGAGGAAGATTGCGGGAAAATATTTGAATGTCACGGAGATAAAAGGCTATTCTGATATGACCGGGCGGGAACAGCTTGAGTGTATTATGGATGCTCTGGTCGTGATATTTGAGCAGGAAAGAGGCTTCCTCAAATATCTGCAGGAATTTGAAGTATTTGTGCGCAGGTATAAGATTGACATGGAACGGCTTGCCGAGTACGAAGAGAGCATTATGAGCCTGAAACCGAGAGTAACGGACGCACTGGAGAAAGGGCTGCAGGACGGTACGCTTTTTTTCGAGTGGTCGCCGAATGAAGTGTGTTATTCCCTTGCGCATACGGCTTTCGGAGTGATGAAGCGGTTCGCGTGGAACGGAAGCATGTTTGAGCTGGACAGCAAGGTGGAGCTGATCCTTCAGGTGAAGATTGCCATAAAGCTGCTGATCAGAGGACTGGCAGGAGAGGAGCGGAACAATGTACAAAGTATATGAGATCAAGAAAAGAATCTTTGACGACAATGATCAGGAGGCGGAGAAAGTAAGAGAGGAACTGAAAGCGGACGGAACATTTCTCATAAATCTCATGTCATCCCCCGGCGGCGGGAAGACAACGACTCTTAAGAGAACCATTGATGCGTTAAAAAATGAGATGCGGATCGGCGTTATGGAGGCGGATATCGACAGTGCTGTGGATGCGGACGCCATCAGTGAAACGGGTGCGAAAGTGATCCAGTTACATACCGGCGGCATGTGCCATCTGGATGCGGATATGACAAGGCAGGGACTGGAAGAACTGGGGACGGAAGATATCGATCTTGCCATACTGGAAAATGTGGGCAATCTTGTATGTCCGGCGGAGTTTGACACGGGGGCGGTAAAGAATGTCATGATCCTGAGCGTGCCGGAGGGAGACGATAAACCATTGAAGTATCCGCTGATGTTTCAGGTATCCCACTGTCTGCTGATTAATAAGATCGATGCCCTGTCCTGCTTTGATTTTGATTTCGATGCATGCAGAGAGCGGGTGCTGCGGCTGAATCCGGATATGAAGATCATTCCGATCTCGGCGAAGACAGGCGAAGGAATGGATGAATGGTACGGATGGATAAGAGAACAGGTAAAAGAATGGAAGGAGGCGGGTAAATGAGTGAAGAAAGAAAGCTGATCCTGAAACTGGGGCAGATGATCACGGACCGCATCGGACACAAGGTGACGGTGGACGACCCCGAGTACTGGGGACTGGCGGAAGTGCTTACTGATGAGATGGCGGAAGTGTGTCTGTCCATGAAAGTCAGGAAACCGATGACAGTGGAGCAGATCGCGAAGAAGTCGGGAAAGGATAAGGAGAGAGTGCAGCAGCTCCTCGATGAGATGGCCGTCATCGGTATGATTGAGTACAACTGGGAAAATGAAGACCGGCACAAACAGTATGTACTGCCCATGTTTGTCCCTGGCTGTGCGGAGTTCATGGTAATGAACAAGAAGCAGTGTGAGGAACATCCGATACTTGCTGACTTTTTTGAAAATATGTCCCGGCTGCCTCTTGAGAAAGTGACTCCCATGGTGCCGCCCGGAGGTTCCGGCATCGGTATGCACGTGATTCCGGTTGAGAAGGCAATCCCGGCGCACCAGCAGTCTGCAAGCGTAGAGCATATTTCGCACTGGCTGAAGAAATATCAGGACAAGTATGCAGTGGGTGCCTGCTCCTGCCGCCGGCAGCAGAGGATCCGCGGCGAGGGATGCGGAGAGATCGAGGGAGATCTGTGCATCGGTGTGGGTGATATGGCAGATTATCTCGTCGAGACAGGCAAAGGTCGGTACATAGATTTTGACGAAGTAATGGAGATACTGGAACGGGCCGAGCGAAATGGTTTTGTACACCAGATTACCAACATTGACGGTGAGGATAAGATATTTGCCATCTGCAACTGTGCGCCCGGTGTGTGTAACGGCCTGAGGACGTCGCAGCTTTTCAATACTCCGAATATGTCCCGCTCTGCATACAGGGCGCATGTAGAGAAAGAAAAATGCGTTGCCTGCGGGAAATGCGTTGAGGTCTGTCCTGTAGGCGCGGCGAAACTGGGACAGAAGCTGTGCACAAAGCACGGAGAGATTAAATACCCGAAAGCGCTGCTCCCGGATGCGGAAAAGTGGGGAAGAGACAAGTGGGATCCGGATTATAAGGATCATGCCAAGATCAACTGCTACGAGACGGGGACGTCGCCGTGCAAGACGGCCTGTCCGGCTCACCTTGCAGTACAGGGATACATTAAGATGGCAGCGGAAGGCAGATATATGGATGCCCTGAAGCTGATCAAACAGGATAACCCGTTTCCGGCCGTGTGCGGCGCAATCTGCAACCGCCGATGCGAGGACGCCTGTACGAGAGGAACTGTGGATAAGGCGGTTGCCATCGATGAGATCAAGAAGTTTATCGCCGAGAAAGAGCTCCATGAGGAGCACCGCTATGTTCCGCTCTGCGAAAATCATGAAGGAAAACAGTTTGAACAGAAGATCGCGGTCATCGGGGCAGGTCCGGCGGGAATGTCGGCGGCATATTATCTCAGAACAAAAGGATATCCGGTGACGGTATTTGAAAAAGAGAAAAGACCGGGCGGTATGCTGCTCAACGGGATCCCGTCTTTCCGGCTGGAGAAATCAGTCATTGAGGCGGAGATCGACGTGCTCCGGCAGATGGACGTGGAGTTCCGGTGCGGCGTGGAAGTTGGGAAAGATGTTACGATTCCGGAGCTCAGGGCAGAAGGATACAAAGCATTCTATGTGGCTGTAGGCGCGCAGGGCGGAAGAATGGCAGGCGTTCCCGGAGAGGAAGCAGAAGGCGTCCGGACGGGAGTGGAGTTCCTGCGGAAGGTCAATCTTGCGGAAGAAGCCGTCATGTCTGCTGACAGTGCCGGGAGACCGGACAGTGAAAAAACGCCGGAATATGAAATGTTCCCAGCTGATGTAAGACTTTCCGGACGGACTGTCGTGATTGGCGGCGGAAATGTAGCGATCGACGTGGCAAGGACGGCTCTCCGTTCCGGATCTGAGAGTGTGAGCATGTACTGTCTGGAGTCTCTGGCGGAGATGCCGGCTGCCGCGGATGAAGTGGCTGAAGCACGTGAAGAAGGCATCGTGGTATGGAACGGCTGGGGGCCGAAAGAGATTCTTGCAGATAATGGAAAGGTAAAGGGGATTATCCTGAAGAAATGCGTTTCTGTGTTTAATTCGGAAGGGAAATTTGAACCTGTATATGACGAAGACGACTGCATCACAGTGGAGTGCGAGAATGTGCTCCTCTCCATCGGACAGTCCGTCTGCTGGGGAGAACTGTTGAAAGATACGGAGGTAGAATTCAACCCCAACGGTACGGCAAAAGCAGATCCGGTAACATATCAGACGAAAGAACCGGACATCTTTGTGGGCGGTGACGTGTATACAGGACCGAAATTTGCCATCGATGCCATCGCGGCCGGAAAACAGGGCTGCGAGTCCATCCACCGCTTTGTCCATGAGGGGCATTCCCTGACTCTGGGACGCGACCTGCGGCAGTTCATTGAGCTGGATAAGGACAGTGCCATAATAGAAGAGTTCGACAACGCAAAACGCCAGATCCCGGGAAAGAAAGCGGGCGTTGCAAAAGAGAGTTTCCGCGACCTGCGTTCTACATTTACAGAGGAGCAGGTGAAGACGGAGGCGGCCAGATGCCTCGGGTGCGGTGCGACGATCGTAGATGAGAACAAGTGCATCGGCTGCGGCCTGTGTACGACGAGATGCGAGTTCGACGCCATTCATTTAAGCCGGGACCTGCCGGAGATGAGCACGATGCGGAAAGCTGAGGACAAGCTGAAGGGGATCCTTCCCTATGCGGTCAAACGTGCCATAAAGATCAAGATGAAGAAATAGAATAGTGCCGCAGTGCAGAAGCAAAAGCGGACTATCAGAAGAAAACATGCATGAATTAGGAATTATAGTACATATTACAAAGACGCTGCAGAGTGTTGCGGCGGAAAATAACTTAAGAGAAATCGCTTCTGTCACTCTGGAGGTAGGTGAAGTGAGTTCCATCGTTCCGGATTATCTCACGGACTGCTGGCAGTATTACAGAAAGAAATTTCCGCTGATCGAACACGCGGAGATGAAGATTGAGATGATGCCGGCAGTCACATACTGCGAATCCTGTGAGAAGACATATCCTACCGTGGAGTACGGGCGGCAGTGCCCGCACTGCGGAAGCTGGGAGACTTATCTGGTGACCGGGGACGAATGCAATATCCGGGAGATTGAGGCACAGTGACAGGCGGCTTTGACGCCGCCGGAGAGAAAAGGGGGTAATATTTATGCTGTTTCATGTTTACGGTTCGGAAGCCATACCGCAATGGATCGCCATGCTGGGCGTGCTGGCGGCGCTGATCCTGCTGAATGAATTCGCGAGGCGGACGAAAGCCGGAGGAATCATTATGTTCTTTGTTATTCCGGCTGCACTGACCGTTTATTTTATCGCCATCGCCGTAGGCGCGGGGATGGGAGCGCAGTGGGCTCTGGAGAATCAGACTCATGTGTATATGAACGGCTGGTTCCATTATGCCAAACTGTATGCATCGCTGGCGGGCTGTATCGGATTCATGATGATCAAATACGAGTGGGGAATCGGCAAGACGCATTGGTTTAAAGCGTATCCGTTTGTGATCGTTGCCATCAACATCCTGATCGCTGTGGCAAGCGACTTTGAGTCCGCGATCAACGGCTGGTATTCATGGTGGCTGTCCTCCGAGGACGTGTGGCTGTTCGGCGGCTGGCACAATATATTTAACGGCGTCGCCGGCATTATCAATATCTTCTGTATGACAGGATGGTGGGCCGTTTACTCCTCAAAAGACAAGAAAGACATGATCTGGCCGGATATGATCTGGGTATATATTATCGTATATGATATCTGGAATTTTGCCTATACATATAACTGTCTGCCGACGCACGCATGGTTCTGCGGCATCGCCCTTCTGCTGGCGCCGACGATCGCGGCACTTTTGTGGAACAAGGGCGGCTGGATCATGAACCGGGCGAACACCCTCTGTATCTGGTGTATGTTTGCCCAGGTATTTCCGCTCTTTCAGGAGACGCTCTCTGACGGAACGCAGATCTTTCCGTGGGCAACGCTTCCGAAGCTCTATGCGGACGGCACTCTGAACGGCATCACGGCGGGCGGAAATGCAAATGCGGACCCGACGATGATGACGGTGGTGAGCGTACTTGCTCTCGTGACGAATATCATCGCGCTGGCATATATCATTTACGTGTCTGTAAAGAGGAAGAGAAATCCGTACAAGAATGAAGTATTTACAGAGTTCAAGTACTATAAAGATGCAGCGGCGAGAGCTGAGATCAAATAAAACAAAAACATATGAAATAATATGCAGGAGGAAGCATGGGAAAGAGGTATTTGGACTGTACGTCGTCGGAAATTGCGAAAATGAATGGAAAACAGCTTGTTGAGGCAATAGCGGGAAGTGAAGGACGCGTCCTCGTCTGCGAGACGATCGGCGCTGTACGTCCTATGCTGGGAGATGTAACGAATGCCGAATTCGCTGCGGCTATGGGCGCAGACCTGCTCATCCTCAATCTGTTTGATGTGAACGAGCCTCTGATACTGGGGCTGCCGGATACTGCGCCGGAAGACACAATCCGGGAAGTGAAGCGGCTGACAGGAAGAGCTGTGGGGATCAATCTGGAGCCGCTGGAGCCGGATGTGGAAAGTTCTGTGGAGACAAATGCGGAATGGCAGTTTACTTCAGGCCGCGCGGCAACTGTGGAAAATGCCCGGAAAGCTATAGAGATGGGTGTAGATTTTATCGTGCTTACGGGAAATCCGGGAGTCGGTGTGACAAACAGCGCGATCATCCATACGCTCAGAAAATTCAGGAAAGAGTTCGGCGACCGGATAATGCTCATTGCCGGGAAAATGCATGCGGCAGGAATTCTCTCGGAAAGCGGAGAAAATATTATTACAGAAGAGGATACAAGAGCGTTTGCCGGTGCGGGCGCGGATGTCATACTCATGCCGGCGCCGGGGACAGTTCCGGGCATTACTACAGAATATATCCGGAAGCTGGTATCCTGTGCCCATAAGCTGGGGAAACTGACGATCACTGCAGTGGGAACATCTCAGGAGGGCGCCGATGCCGCAACGATCCGGGAGATTGCCCTTATGTGCAAGATGACGGGGACAGATCTCCATCATCTGGGGGATTCCGGGTATGTGGGCATGGCTCTTCCGGAAAATATTCTGGAGTACGGCAAGGTGATCCGCGGCGTGAGACATACCTATCACAGGATGGCGTCGTCAATCAACCGTTGATGAAAACGCAGTGAAATGATATATTAATAATTGTGAGCCCTCTCCCGGAGCGGGCAGGATGTTTTGAAGAAAGCGCCTGTCTGCTCCGGGAGTTTTTTTGCAATTGTGATTGTAATCAAGGATTCAGCATGCGGTATCGCGGGAGGACAGATAAATACTGTATTCTATTGCGGTATTGCAAAATGCCCCGGGATGCCGTACAATAAAACCCAGTGAATCCGGGCAATCCGGACAGATGACAGACAATCCGGATATCTGTGGGAAGAGAAGCAGGTATCCGACATGAAACTGATATTACGATGAAACGGATGGAGGGCGGATCATGCCGACAGAGATGATACAGGCCGAGAAACTGATCTATGAATATGATAAACGGGATGAAGAGGGCAATATAATCGGATCCGAGCGCGCTATCGACGGTGTGGATATTGATGTGCCGGCCGGTTCCTTTGTGGCGATACTGGGACATAACGGTTCCGGAAAATCTACTCTCGCAAAGCATATGAATGCAATTCTGGTTCCCACGGGAGGAACTATGTGGGTGGACGGAAGAGATACGAAAGATCCGGATGAACTGTGGAATGTGCGCCAGACTGCCGGCATGGTATTCCAGAATCCGGACAATCAGATCATCGGTACCGTGGTGGAAGAGGATGTAGGATTCGGACCGGAGAATCTGGGCGTGCCTACGGATGAGATCTGGCAGCGTGTGGAAGAGAGCCTGAAGGCAGTGGGGATGCTTGACCGGCGGAAAGACTCGCCGAATAAGCTTTCCGGGGGCCAGAAGCAGCGCGTGGCTATTGCGGGAGTCCTTGCAATGGAGCCGAAGTGTATTGTGCTGGACGAGCCCACAGCCATGCTGGATCCGAACGGAAGAAAAGAAGTGATCCGTGCGGTGGAGGAACTGCGTAAGAAAAAGAATGTTACAGTTATCCTGATCACACATTATATGGAAGAAGTAATAGACGCGGATCAGGTGTTTGTCATGGATGACGGACACATTGTGATGCACGGGACTCCCCGGGAGATATTCAGCCGCGTGGACGAGCTGAAATCATACCGGATGGATGTGCCGCAGGTGACAATGCTTGCGGAAGCCTTGAGGAAACGGGGGCTAAATCTTCCTAAAGGAATCCTGAGAAGAGAAGAGTTGGTGGAGGCATTATGTCAATTGCGTTAGAACATGTAAGTTATGTATACAGCCCGGGGACAGCATATGAAAAGCATGCGCTCAAAGACGTGAGCTTTGAGATCCCGCAGGGACAGTTTGTCGGGATCATCGGACATACCGGTTCGGGAAAGTCCACCTTGATCCAGCATCTGAACGGGCTTGTCAGGGCAACGTCCGGTAAGGTGCTCTATGAAGGACAGAATATTTACGATGAGGGCTACAATATGCGTGCCCTGCGCAGTCAGGTAGGGCTGGTGTTCCAGTATCCGGAGTATCAGCTCTTTGAGGTGGATGTGCTCAGCGATGTCTGCTTTGGCCCGAAGAATCAGGGGCTGTCTCCCGAGGAATGCGAGAAGAATGCGCGGGAAGCACTAGAACTGGTCGGTTTCCCGGAGAAGTATTATAAGCAGTCGCCCTTCGAACTGTCGGGCGGACAGAAGAGGAGAGTGGCGATCGCCGGAGTACTGGCGATGAAGCCGAAGGTGCTGATTCTGGATGAGCCGACAGCGGGGCTTGATCCGAAAGGAAGAGATGAGATCCTGGATCAGGTGGAGAAACTCCATAAAGAGACGGGGATGACTGTCATTCTGGTTTCTCACAGCATGGAGGATATCGCGCGTTATGTGGAGCGCATTATCGTTATGAATCACGGTGAGAAGATGCTGGACGGTACTCCGAAAGAGGTGTTCCGGCATTATAAAGAACTTGAGCAGGTGGGGCTTGCCGCACCTCAGGTGACTTATGTGATGCATGACCTGAAAGAGAGGGGATTCGATGTTTCCCCGGATGCCACGACGATCGAAGAGGCTGCGGACGAGATTATGAGATCTTTCCGGGGCTGATTCTGAGTTTACAGATACAGAGGAGTTATTATGATCAGAGATATAACAATCGGGCAGTATTACCCGGCCCAGAGCCGGATACACAGACTGGATCCCAGAGTGAAGATTGTCTGCACTCTGCTTTTCCTTGTGTCCCTTTTTATACAGAACAGTCTGCTGGGATATGTGATCGCGACGATTTATCTGGGAACCGTGATACGATTGTCGAAAGTGCCTCTTAAATATATTGTAAAAGGTCTGAAGCCGATCGTGATCCTGCTTCTGTTTACCGTAGTGATGAACCTCTTTCTTACACGGAACGGAGACACGCTGGTACATTTCTGGATATTTACAATTACGGAAGGCGGACTGAGAACATCTGTATTTATGGCAATCCGGCTGATGTATCTTGTGGCAGGATCGTCTATAATGACATTTACAACATCGCCTAACGGACTGACAGACGGTATGGAAAAGCTGCTTCATCCCTTGAATAAGCTGAATGTGCCGGTTCACGAAGTGGCGATGATGATGTCGATCGCACTTCGTTTTATCCCGATCCTGTTGGAAGAGACGGATAAAATCATGAAAGCGCAGCAGGCCAGGGGAGCGGACTTTGAGAGCGGAAACATTATCCAGAGGGCAAAGGCGATGGTGCCGATCCTTGTGCCGCTGTTTGTGTCCGCGTTCCGGCGGGCCAATGATCTGGCAATGGCTATGGAGTCGAGGTGTTATCATGGCGGAGAAGGCCGAACAAAGATGAAGCCGCTCCGGTATAAGAGCAGGGACCGGATCGCATATATTTTGACATTGATCTATCTTGTTGTAATATTTGTAGTTGGAAGATTTGTTCCCTTTAAATTGTGGATATTTTAAATTGAGATGATTGATCAATATCCGCTTTGGGACAGGCTGATGTTTAATTGGGGACGTAGTAAAACCGAGATTTACTACGTCCCCAATCGGGGGTATTATGAGGAGAATTAAACTTACTGTCGCCTACGACGGCACGAACTACTGCGGCTGGCAGATCCAGCCTAACGGTATTACGGTAGAAGAAGTTTTGAACCGCGCTCTCTCCCGGCTGACGGGAGAGGAGCTCCGGGTGACCGGAGCCAGCCGTACGGATGCGGGAGTACATGCGCGGGGAAATATAGCGGTCTTTGACACGGCGTCTACGATACCTGCCGAACGTTTTGCTTATGCGGTGAATCCGCTTCTGCCGGAAGATATCGCGGTGGTAAACTCGGAGGAGGTGCCGCAGGACTGGCATCCGAGATATCGGAATTCTGTCAAGACTTATGAATACCGTATCCTGAACCGGGAGATGCCGGACCCGCTCAGAAGGAAGTACACATGGCATGTGTCATTCCCGTTGGATCTTGATAAGATGAGAGCGGCGGCGGAGTACCTGAAAGGTGAACATGATTTCCGGAGTTTCTGCAGCGTCCATACCGGGGCTAAGACTACTGTGCGGACAGTCTGTACGTTGGATATAGAGAAAACAGGCGATGAAATTATTATCCGTATCAGTGGAAACGGATTCCTCTATAATATGGTGCGTATCATTGCCGGAACCCTGACCGAAGTGGGGAGAGGCTTAAGGACGCCCGAGAATGTAAAGAAGATACTTGAAGCAGAAGAACGGGAGAAGTCAGGGGCTACGGCGCCGCCGCAGGGTTTGACGCTGATCAGTATTGAATACAAATAGTAATAATATGTCTATATAAGTAAGAAAATAGACTGTTATCATTGTCTGTGCTATAATCCCACCGGACAAGTATATAATCATATACTCAAATGTCCAAAGAACGGAAAGGTTCTTAAGGAAAAGAAAGGAATGAAAAGAAACAATGGGAAACAATAATAATTCAGGTGTTTTAAAATTTTTCGGCGTTCTGATGATCCTGTTCGGTCTGATCTATGCGATTCTTGGAACAGTAGCTCTGATGGGAAAACTCGGAGGAGTGTTTCCGGGACATGACGCGCAGGAAACTCTGATCGTAGTCCTTGCATATGTGGTTGCGGTTCTTGCGATCATCTGCGGTGTTGTGTGTGTGAAAGGCATTCTCGGCGCATGCCGCGTATGCGGCCTGGTGATTGCTGCGCTCGGTCTCGTATCTCTGATCTGGCTTCAGGTGACACAGGATACATTCAGTATTTTCGACTGTATCGCACTGGTACTTGGTGTGGCCATCTTTTATCTGGCGGGAAAGAAAAACTGATTTGTTTTAAACCATAAGTTTAAACGCTGATAGAACTTGACAAAAGCTCTGGTGATTGCTAGTATTAACTTATCAGAAGGCTGGATTGTTACTTCCAGGAGGCAAAACCAGATTTTCAGGTGTTGAAGGATATCTTTATGCCTGAAAATCTGGTTTTTATTTTACAGAAAAATATTGTGTTATCTGTAAGATGAAAACTGCCCGGAACAGCCATTTTGTTATGCGGGAAAAGGAGGAATAGGAAATGAGAATCTATGAGACGGCAAATTATGAGGAGATGAGCAGAAAAGCTGCGAACATTCTGTCAGCACAGGTGATTTTAAAGCCTGACTGTGTACTGGGACTCGCTACGGGATCCACGCCGATCGGTACATATGATCAGCTTGTAGAATGGTATAAAAAAGGCGATGTTGATTTTGCGGAAGTGAAGACGGTGAATCTGGATGAATACAGGGGACTGACACGTGACAATGACCAGAGTTATTATTACTTTATGCATAAGCATCTGTTTGACCGGGTAAATATCAAACCGGAAAACACAAATGTGCCGGATGGAACAGAGCCGGATGCGGAAAAAGAATGTGACAGATATGAAAAGCTGATCGAATCTATGGGCGGCGTTGACATTCAGCTTCTCGGTCTGGGACACAACGGACATATCGGATTTAATGAGCCGGACAGCGCGTTCGCAAAGAAAACGCATTGCGTAGATCTGACGGAGAGTACCATTGAGGCGAATAAGAGATTCTTTGCATCTGCGGATGATGTTCCGCGTCAGGCATATACTATGGGCATAGGAACAATTATGAAAGCAAAGAAGATTCTGCTTATTGTAAATGGAGAGGCAAAAGCAGATATTGTCGCGAAAGCATTTTTCGGACCGGTGACACCTGAAGTTCCGGCGTCGGTTCTTCAGCTTCATAATGATGTAGTTATTGTAGGCGACAAGGCGGCTCTCTCCAAGATACCGTCTCGGGCATAAGCGCTGTATAATCAGGGTAAGGGGGTACAGGCCATGATAGTTAAGAATGTAAAAGTATATACAGAAGATAAGAAATTTGTTCCAGGTGAAGTAGTTGTAAATGACGGCAGATTTGCTGCGGCCCCTGCCGATGACGGAGAAGTGCTTGACGGCGAAGGATGCTATATGATTCCGGGGCTGGTAGATATTCATTTTCACGGGTGCGTGGGAGATGACTTCTGTGATGCAAAAGAAGAGGGAATCGCGAATATGGCAAAATATGAGGCTTCCATCGGTGTTACCTCTATCTGTCCGGCAACGATGACTCTGTCAGAGGAGGAACTTCATAATATCATGAAGACTGCCGGGAACTACAAGGGAACTGAAGGCGCCAAGCTGGCAGGAATCAACATGGAAGGACCTTTTATCAGTGAGAAGAAAAAGGGGGCGCAGGCAGCAGAACATATCAGAAAATGTGATGTAGAGCTTTTCAGAAAACTTCAGGAAGAATCAGGCGGCCTGATCAAACTGGTGGATATCGCGCCGGAAAATGACGGCGCACTGGAGTTCATCCGTGAGGTAAAAGACGAGGTTGTGATATCCATAGCCCATACGGTAGCTGATTATGAGGCTGCATCAAAGGCCCTGGCGGAAGGCGCAAGCCATGTAACGCATCTCTACAATGCGATGCCGCCCCTCAATCACAGAGAGCCGGGAGTGATAGGAGCTGCCCGTGATGACGAAAAGTGTCACGTGGAGCTGATTTGTGACGGGGTTCATATCCATCCGTCAGTAGTGCGTGCAACATTTGCCATGTTCGGGGCAGACAGAGTGATTCTTATCAGTGACAGTATGAGGGCTACAGGCCTTACAGACGGACAGTACACACTGGGGGGACAGGAAGTGTTCGTAAAGGGTCCGAAAGCAACGCTGGCTGACGGAACGATCGCCGGATCTGCGACTGATCTTATGGGATGTATGCGTGTGGCTGTCAGGAAGATGGGGATTCCGCTGGAAGATGCCGTCGGATGCGCGACAATGAACCCTGCAAAAGAGATTGGAATCTATGATCACTGCGGAAGCATTACACCGGGTAAAGATGCGGATTTTGTTTTACTGGATGCGGATCTGAACGTTAAGGCTGTATATGTAAACGGCAAAAAACAGTGACAAATTCATAAATAAAAAATAAATTGTATAAACAAAAAATAAAAAACAGATTGACTTTGACAGGTGAATCTGATATATTATAAACAATAAGTAAATACGGTAGGATTGTTACTGTATGGCAGGCAAAACCAAATTTTGTAAACATAGCGTTTACTGGTATGTTTATGAAGTTTGGTTTTTTTGTCTCCTGAAAGGTTCAATATGCTAATAGAAAAGGTAATAAATAATAATATCGTTTCTGCTTTTGATGACACAGGGAGAGAGATTGTTGTAATGGGCAGGGGACTTGGTTTCGGGGTTCGGCCGGGACAGCCTGTCAATGAAAAGAAAATAGAAAAAGTGTTCCGGATAAAGAGCCGGGATACAGCGGATCAGCTAAAAGAACTTCTTGCAGACATGCCGCTTGAGAGGGTGCAGATATCGGCGGACATTATTTCCTATGCAAAGAGCAATCTGAATCTGAAATTGAATCAGAGCATTTATGTAACGCTCACGGATCATATCAATTTTGCGATCGACCGTTTTGAGCAGGGGATTAATCTGCAGAATGCTCTGTTGTGGGAAATCAAAAGATTTTATCCGCATGAATTCGATCTCGGACGGTACGCGTTAAAGCTGATCAAAGAGCGGCTCGATGTGGAACTGCCGGAGGATGAGGCGGGGTTCATCGCTCTACATTTTGTAAACGCGGAATATGGAACGGATATAAGAGATGCGTTCCGGTTCCCTAACCAGCTCAGAGATATTCTTGAGATTACAAGCAATGAGCTTGGTATAGTGCTTGACGAGAGGACGCTTCATTACGAGCGCTTCGTGACTCATCTGAAATTTCTGCTCCAGAGAGTGTACCGCAGGGAACTCCTGCCGAACGAAGAAAATGAGCTGGCGGAGTTGATGCGCACGAAATATCCGAAAGAGTATGCGTGCAGCTGCAAGATAGCAGAGTATATAGAAAAAAATACGGACTGCCGGCTTTCCGGAGAGGAAGTAATGTATCTTGCGATCCATATCAGGCGGGTAACTATGGCGGAAAACTAAAGGCAGCTATTCGCGGATATCTTGAGGGAAGGAGGAAGCAATGTTCAATTTATTCAAAAAAAAGGAAAAGAAACATGTGATCGGGTCTCCTGCAAAGGGAAAAGCGGTATCGCTTAAAGAAGTAAATGATCCCACGTTTGCGGAGGAGATGCTCGGAAAAGGAGCGGCGGTCATTCCGGAGGAAGGAAAGATATACGCCCCGGCAGACGGTGAAATCGGGATGGTGTTTGACACGCTTCATGCGGTCAGCATGACAACAGATTTCGGCGCTGAGATCCTGATCCATATCGGGCTGGATACGGTCAAGATGAAAGGGGACGGATTTACCGGCCATGTAAAGGCGGGGGATCATGTAAAGAAAGGTGATCTTCTTCTGGAGGTTGATCTTGAAAAAGTGAAGACGGCAGGGTATGACACGATCACACCTGTGCTTGTCTGCAATACACCGGACTATGCGTCTGTAGAAGGAATTCAGGCAGATGCCGTGAATGCCGGCGATGATCTGATCATAATATCATAATAGAAGTTAAAGTGATTTTAACCGGAAAGACCGGTTGAAATAGAAAAAGGGATTATGACGAGAGTCAAAAAAAGGAGGGAAACTAATGAAGTTTTTACAGAAATTAGGTAAATCTTTGATGCTCCCTGTTGCTTGTCTGCCTATCTGCGGTATCCTCATGGGTATCGGATACGCTCTGTGTCCGGCGACAATGCAGGGTGGTGAAGTAACAGGAATTATCCAGCAGATCGGTTATTATCTGGTGAAAGCAGGCGGCGCCCTGATTGATAATATGGCGATTCTGTTTGCAATCGGTATCGGCGTCGGTATGTCCGAAGAGAATGACGGTACCGGCGGTCTGGCGGCTCTGGCTTCCTGGCTGATGATCACAAACCTGCTTTCTACAGCAAATGTTTCTGTCATCAGAACACTGTCAGAGGATGCTACACTTGCATTCGATAAAATCCAGAACCCGTTCATCGGTATCATCGCAGGTATCATCGGAGCTATGTGCTACAACAGATTCAAGAGCACAAAACTTCCGGACTGGCTTTCATTCTTCAGTGGTAAGCGCTGTGTTGCTATCGTAGCCGGTGTTGTATCTATTATTGTTTCCGTAGTTCTGCTCTTCGTATGGCCGATCCTCTTCGGTGCACTCGTTGCACTTGGCGAGGGAATTGCAAGCCTTGGAGCAGTGGGAGCCGGACTGTATGCATTCTTCAACAGACTGCTCATCCCGTTCGGTCTGCACCACGCGCTGAACAACGTATTCTGGTTTGACACGATCGGCCTCGGCGACCTGACTCACTTCTGGGCAGGCGAGACATCAGCAGATGTATCATGGAGTCTTGGTATGTATATGTCAGGATTCTTCCCGTGTATGATGTTCGGTATCCCGGGTGCTGCTCTGGCAATGGTACATACAGCAAAGAGCAACAAGAAGAAAGTTGCTATCGGTCTTCTGAGCTCCGCGGCTATCGCAGCATTTGTCTGCGGTGTTACTGAGCCGTTCGAGTTTGGTTTCATGTTCCTTGCACCGGTTCTGTACCTGATCTACGCACTGCTCTACGCAATCTTCACAGTGATCACAGTAGTAGTAGGATTCCGTGCAGGATTCAGTTTTTCCGCCGGTCTGACTGACCTCGTATTCTCTGCTTCCCTTCCGGCAGCTCAGAATACATGGATGATCATTCCGCTCGGTATCGCAGCGTTTATCGTATTCTACGTTGTATTCCGTTTTGCGATCGTGAAATTCGATCTGAAGACACCGGGACGTGAGGATGATGACGACACAGATGCAGAGATGAAAGCAGTTCTTGCAAACGACAACTTTACGGATGTGGCAAGAATTATTCTGGAAGGTGTCGGCGGCAAGGAGAACGTAACATCTATCGATAACTGTATTACAAGACTTCGCCTTGAAATCAAGGATTACACAAAGGTTGATGAGAAGAAGATCAAATCTGCGGGAGTTGCAGGTGTGATCCGTCCGGGCAAGAATTCCGTACAGGTTATTGTTGGAACAAAAGTACAGTTCGTTGCAGACGAATTCAAAAAACTCTGCAAATAAATGAAAAATAATAAATAATCCCTTTTGAGTGCGGTTGGGGACGTAGTAAAATCCGATTTTACTACGTCCCCAATCGTGTTTTGCCCTGTCCCTAAATACTGTTTTGTGAGAAATGACGCTTGACAAACCATTTTAGATACGCTAATATCACCATATGATTTATCATGAAAGAGACAGTGAAGAGAAGAAGTAGCAGGTATCGGTGAAAACAGAAAGCAGCCGGCGGATGAGAGGCGCGTGATACTGTATCTGTGAATACATCTCGGAGTCCCGCACCGAAATCCTGCGCCGGATGGAAATGCCGGAAACGGAAGAGAAAGTAGGCTGCGGCGGAGCAGCGCACGTTATCGCGTCTGAATGAGGCCGGGAGACGATTGCTTCCGGTGAATTAAGGTGGTACCACGGTTTATATTCGTCCTTATTGCGAGAGCAGTAAGGTCTTTTTTATTTTGCAGAAAAGTCTTCCGGACTTTTGATATTACAGTTAAAGGAGAGAAAAGATGGGAATTTATGAAGAACTTCAGGCCCGCGGCCTGATCGCCCAGGTGACGGACGAGGAGGAAATCAGAGATCTTGTAAACAATGGGAAAGCGGTATTCTATATCGGATTTGATCCGACAGCAGACAGCCTTCATGTAGGACACTTTATGGCTCTGTGCCTTATGAAACGTCTTCAGGAGGCGGGAAATAAACCGATCGCCCTGATCGGAGGCGGCACAGGATATATCGGTGATCCGTCGGGGAGAACGGACATGAGAAGCATGATGACACCGGAGCAGATCCAGCACAACTGTGACTGCTTTAAAAAGCAGATGAGCAAGTTTATTGATTTTTCTGAGGGAAAGGCTCTCATGGTAAACAATGCGGACTGGCTGCTTGATCTGAATTATATCGAGCTGCTCCGCGAAGTCGGTCCCCATTTCTCCGTCAACCGTATGCTGACTGCCGAGTGCTACAAGCAGAGGATGGAGAGAGGACTAAGTTTCCTCGAGTTCAACTACATGATCATGCAGGCATATGATTTCTATGCACTGTTCCAGAAATACGGCTGTAACCTTCAGTTCGGCGGTGATGATCAGTGGAGCAATATGCTGGCAGGAACAGAACTGATCCGCCGCAAGCTCGGCAAGGATGCGGGCGCTATGACGATCACACTCCTTCTGAATTCGGAAGGAAAGAAGATGGGTAAGACCCAGTCGGGCGCGGTATGGCTTGATCCGGAGAAGACGTCTCCGTTTGAGTTCTATCAGTACTGGAGGAATGTGGCCGACGCAGATGTGCTCAGATGCATTCGTATGCTGACATTCCTGCCGCTGGAAGAAATCGATAAGATGGATTCATGGGAAGGCGCTCAGCTCAACACAGCAAAAGAGATTCTTGCTTACGAGCTGACCAAGCTGGTACACGGCGAGGAAGAGGCAAAGAAAGCACAGGAAAGTGCACGCGCGCTGTTCAGCAAGGGAAACGCGGCGGAGATGCCGACGACAGAACTGACAGAGAATGATTTCGCAGAAGGGAATATCGATATCTTGACAATGCTTGTAAGAGCCGGACTTGTTCCTTCTAAATCTGAGGCGAGACGTGCGGTGCAGCAGGGAGGAACTTCAGTCGACGGAGAGAAAGTGACAGATATCAAAGCCGTATTCGCGAAAGACGCCTTTGCGGGAGAAGGACTGATTCTGAAAAAAGGAAAGAAAAACTTCCACAGGCTGATTTTGAAATAACATTGTAACAGAAATATACGTGATGCAGCAACGGGGCGCATCTGCTTATTGAAGCAGCGCTCCGTTTTCTGCAAAACAGGGAGGAATTAATATGAGTATGAATCAGACGCCGATGTCCGAACGGGTACACATCGGATTCTTTGGGAAAAGAAATGCAGGAAAATCCAGTGTTATGAACGCAGTGACGGGACAGGATCTGGCGGTGGTATCGGAAGTAAAAGGCACCACGACGGATCCGGTGTATAAATCAATGGAATTGCTTCCTCTGGGACCTGTCGTTATGATGGACACGCCGGGAATTGACGATGAAGGAGAACTGGGAAGTCTGAGAGTAAAGAAAAGTTATCAGGTACTTAATAAAACGGATGCGGCGGTGCTGGTGATCGACGGCACAATCGGCGCGTCAGAAGAAGACAGAACCCTGCTTGACCGGATCAGAAAAAAGAATATTCCTTTTGTGGTAGTTATTAATAAGAAAGAACTCGCGGATAAAGCTGTGGAGAAAAGAGTGAAAGAAGAACTGGCGCTGAATGACGGCCAGACAGCTTTTGTGAGTGCGTCTACAGGGGAAGGTATTTATGAACTGAAAGAACAGATCGCTGCGATTGCAGCCGTGGAAGAGCCGGAGAAATATCTCGTGCGTGATCTGCTTGATCCTTCAGATATCGCCGTACTTGTTGTGCCGATCGATTCCGCTGCTCCCAAGGGGAGGCTGATTCTTCCGCAGCAGCAGACGATCCGTGACATACTTGAAGCGGATGCCGTATCTGTGGTGGTGAAAGAAACTGAATTGAAAAATGTACTCGGTCAATTCAAAAAGAAGCCTAAGATGGTTATAACGGACAGCCAGGCGTTCGAGCAGGTATCGGCTGATACTCCGGATGATATCCTGCTGACTTCTTTTTCTATATTAATGGCGCGTTATAAAGGTAATCTCGAACAGGCGGTGCACGGCGTGACCGCTCTGGACAGTCTGGAGGACGGGGATATTGTGCTGATCAGCGAAGGGTGTACCCACCACAGACAGTGCGATGATATCGGAACGGTAAAGATCCCGAGATGGATCAGAGAGTATACCGGCGGTAAAGAGATACGTATCGAAACAACATCCGGCACGGAGTTCCCGGACGACCTGACGAAGTATAAGCTGATCATTCACTGCGGCGGATGCATGCTGAATGAAAGAGAAATGAAATACCGGCTGAGCTGCGCGGCAGACCAGGGAGTGCCGATGACAAATTACGGGATCATGATCGCGTATGTGAAAGGAATACTGAAGAGGAGTGTGGAGGTGTTCCCGGATATCTGCAGTTTACTGTGAATCAATTCGGACACAGCGGACGCGGACTGCGAAGAAAGTCGTAAATAAAATGCCGGCAGAGCTGGTGCGGTATTCTGCAAAAGCTCTGCCGGCAGGTGTTTTATATAATATGTAACATATTCAGAATGAACAGAATCAAAAGAATCGGAGAGGAAACGCTGCTGATAATAAACAAAGCAAATTTGAATCCCTCAAGCCGTTCAAACTTCCGGTACTGCTGTTTTACCTTTTCGCTGTAATCATACAGGACGTGAGTGGCTTCACTGACTTTTGTCAGCTCCTTGTCGCAGGAGTCCTTAACGCTTCCCTGGATGGATTTGGCAAGAGCCAGAGTCAGGCGCTGGATCTCTTTATCGATCTTTTCGTCAAGCGATGAACTTGTCTTTTTGATCTTGCGCGCCAGTGATTTGAGTGTATCAAGCTGCTGATTCACTGCAGTATTGTTTTCGAGAACAAGTGTATGTATCAGCTTTTCGTACTCGGAATAGTGCTCTTTGTAACTATCCATGAGGCGTACCAGTTCGGCTGATTCGGCTTTCGCGAGAGCAAGCTCACTGTCTGCCTTGCGCAGATCCGAGAGGTATCTCAGATAATTACTCTGGTTGATCTTGGTTTCCGCATCTTTTTCTGTGTCGATATCTTCTTCCAAAGGTTCTGCTGCATCTTCTTCAAAAAGCTCCGGAGCGGTCGAATCTCTGTTGTGAGCAGGAAATTCGGTTGTGGCTGCGCTGCCCTTCCCGAGCTGAGAATCAGACAGTTCGATGATAGAACTGTCATTTTTATAAAGTATTGTGTTTTCGTTTACTTCTCCCATAGTATGTCCCCTTTTCTTTTGTAACTCCTTATTAATCATATTCTGCTTTATATGGATAGAATATATCTACATTATATTAGACAAGCATAACTTTCGCAATATGTAAAATTGTATTGAAAAAAATACAATATTTCGCAAAAACCTCTTGAAATAAATTGCGCCATCTTATATACTAATAGGGCTGTGACATGATAGCGATGAAGCGTGAGGTTGCTGCCGATGCAAAAACATAAGCAATGGCAGGTTTTCCGTGGAGCGAATGTCAAGTTAAGAAACTGGCGACAAGTCACTGTACTAATCACAACAGTATCTCGTTTTTGCACGCAGAAACAGCACTGCGGCAGGAGTTGAAAAAGCGAGAGCGCCGTGTATGTTTCTCACGACACACACGGGAGAGTGTACAGTCACCGCTTGTCGTACTGAGTTATAAGTACGAAAAGGAGGCGACTTTTTTTATGGCAAGTCAAGTAATGAGAATCACACTGAAAGCGTATGATCACCAGCTGGTTGATGCATCCGCAAAGAAAATCATCGAAACTGTAAAAAAGAACGGTTCACAGGTGAGCGGACCGGTGCCGCTGCCGACTAAGAAAGAGGTAGTGACAATCCTGAGAGCAGTACACAAGTACAAAGACTCCAGAGAGCAGTTCGAGCAGAGAACTCATAAAAGACTGATCGATATCATCACACCGACACAGAAGACGGTTGATGCACTTTCCAGACTGGAAATGCCGGCCGGTGTGTACATTGATATCAAAATGAAAAACAAATAAACAGTAACGTCCTAACATTTAGGATGAGCGCATAAGCGCTCCGCTGTAAATCACAGGAGGTATTAATAATGAAGAAAGCTATTTTGGCTACAAAAGTTGGAATGACTCAGATCTTCAACGCAGAAGACGGAGTACTGATTCCGGTAACTGTTCTGCAGGCCGGACCGTGTGTGGTAACACAGGTCAAGACAGTCGAGAACGACGGCTACAGCGCTGTACAGGTTGGTTTTGTTGACAAGAAAGAGAAAATCGTCACAAAAGACAACAGCGGAAAGAAAGCAATTGCACACAGAAACGGTGTGACAAAAGCTGAGAAAGGCCACTTCGACAAAGCAGGCGTATCCGGAAAGAGATATGTAAAAGAGTTCAGATTTGACAATGCAGAGGAATATGCTCTTGCTCAGGAGATCAAGGCTGACATCTTCGCAGAAGGCGATCACATCGATGCGACAGCAATCTCCAAAGGTAAAGGTTTCCAGGGCGCGATCAAACGCCACGGACAGAGCAGAGGACCTATGACACACGGTTCCAAGTTCCATCGTCACGCTGGTTCTAACGGTGCTGCATCTGATCCGAGCAAGGTATTCAAAGGAAAGAAAATGCCTGGACAGATGGGTAACAAGAAGATCACAGTTCAGAATCTCGAGGTCGTAAGAGTTGACGCAGAGAACAACCTTCTCCTTGTAAAAGGTTCTGTACCGGGACCGAAGAAATGCCTCGTAACGATCAAAGAATCCGTTAAGAGCTTATAAGGGTGACAATAAGAAAGGAGGAACACACAGATGGCAAAAGTATCTGTTTACAATATCGAAGGTAAAGAAGTTGATACCATCGAACTGAACGATGCTGTATTTGGTGTTGAAGTAAACGAGCATCTGGTACACATGGCAGTTGTAAATCAGCTTGCAAACAATCGTCAGGGAACACAGAAAGCTAAGACACGTTCTGAAGTTTCCGGCGGCGGAAGAAAACCGTGGAGACAGAAAGGAACAGGTCACGCAAGACAGGGTTCAACAAGATCTCCGCAGTGGACAGGCGGCGGCGTTGTATTCGCTCCGGTTCCGAGAGACTACTCTTTCAAGATGAACAAGAAAGAGAAGAGAGCGGCTCTCAAGTCTGCCCTTACTTCCAGAGTGGAAGAGAACAAGTTTATCGTAGTTGATGAACTGAAATTTGATGAGATCAAAACAAAGAACTTCCAGAACGTTCTGAACAACCTGAACGTAAACAAAGCGCTTGTAGTACTGGAAGACGGAAACACAAATGTTGAGATCTCCGCTAAGAACATCCCGGATGTCAAGACAGCACGTACAAACACGATCAACGTATATGACGTCCTGAAATACAACACAGTTATCGCAACGAAAGCTGCTGTTGCTGCAATCGAGGAGGTGTACGCATAATGGCAAACGTTCAGTATTATGATGTAATCCTTAAACCGGTCATCACAGAGAAGAGCATGGATCTGATGGCTGACAAGAAATATACATTCCTTGTACACACAGATGCTACAAAGAATCAGATCAAAGAAGCTGTTGAGAAAATGTTCGAAGGAACAAAGGTAAAGAGCGTCAACACAATGAATCTTGAAGGAAAGAACAAGAGACGCGGTATGACATTCGGAAAGACAGCTAAGACAAAGAAAGCGATCGTACAGCTTACAGAGGACAGCAAAGACATCGAGATCTTTGAAGGACTGTAAGAAGTGAAACTAAACGGTGCAAATCCGTGAAACGAATAATTAGAGCAAACGAAAGGAGAGAAAGTAATGGGAATCAAAACTTATAACCCATATACACCTTCCAGAAGACAGATGACAGGTTCTGATTTCTCTGAGATCACAAAGACAACTCCTGAGAAATCCCTCCTGGATTCCAAGAAAAGAAAAGCAGGCCGCAACGCGCAGGGTAAGATCACTGTAAGACATCGCGGAGGCGGAGCTAAGAAGAAATATAGAATCGTAGACTTCAAGAGAAGAAAAGACGGAATTCCGGCAACTGTAATCGGTATCGAGTACGATCCGAACAGAAGCGCCAACATCGCACTGATCTGCTACGCAGACGGCGAGAAGGCATACATTCTTGCTCCTGAAGGACTGACAGACGGCATGACCGTTATGAACGGACCGGAAGCAGAGGTAAGAGTAGGAAACTGCCTGCCGCTTTCTGAAATCCCGGTTGGTACACAGATCCACAACATTGAGCTTTATCCTGGAAAAGGCGGACAGCTTGTACGTTCTGCCGGAAACAGCGCACAGCTCATGGCGAAAGAAGGAAAATATGCAACACTGAGACTTCCGTCAGGTGAGATGAGAATGGTTCCGATCATCTGCCGCGCATCTGTTGGTGTGGTAGGAAACGGAGAGCACAACCTGATCAACGTCGGTAAAGCGGGACGCAAGCGTCACATGGGTATCCGCCCGACAGTGCGTGGTTCTGTTATGAACCCGAATGACCATCCGCACGGTGGTGGTGAAGGTAAGACTGGTATCGGCCGCCCGGGTCCGTGTACTCCGTGGGGTAAACCGGCACTTGGTCTTAAGACCCGCAAGAAGAAAAAAGCATCCAACAAGCTGATCGTAAGAAGAAGAGACGGTAAAGCGATTAAATAATCAGATTCACAAGGAGGTTAGAACCTATGGCTCGCTCACTTAAAAAAGGACCATTTGCAGACGCTCACTTACTGAAAAAAGTAGACGCTATGAATGCATCTGGTGATAAATCAGTTATTAAGACTTGGTCACGCCGTTCTACAATCTTCCCGTCATTTGTCGGCCACACATTCGCCGTACATGACGGAAGAAGACATGTGCCGGTATATGTTACAGAGGACATGGTAGGACACAAACTCGGTGAGTTCGTTGCGACAAGAACTTACAGAGGACATGGAAAAGACGAGAAGAAGTCAAAAGTCAGATAAGATTCGTATATTTTGAAAGGAGGGTTCATCCATGGCAAAAGGACATAGATCCCAGATCAAGAGAGAGAGAAACGAGCAGAGAGATACAAGACCTTCAGCCAAGATCTCTTACGCAAGAGTATCTGTTCAGAAGGCATGCTACGTTCTTGATGCCATCAGAGGAAAGGATGTAACAACAGCACTCGGAATCCTTGCATATAATCCGAGATATGCTTCTACAGTGATAGAGAAACTGCTGAAATCAGCGATCGCAAACGCTGAGAACAACAACGGTATGAGCGTCGACAACCTTTACATCGAGGAGTGCTACGCAAACAAAGGACCGACAATGAAGAGAATCAGACCGAGAGCACAGGGCAGGGCTTACAGGATCGAGAAGAGAATGAGCCACATCACAATCGTGCTGAATGAAAGATAGGAGGGCATTATGGGACAGAAAGTAAATCCTCATGGCTTGAGAGTCGGCGTTATCAAAGACTGGGATTCCAAATGGTACGCAGAGAAAGATTTCGCTGACAACCTGGTTGAAGACCACGAGATCAGAAAGTTTTTGAAGAAGAGATTATACAGCGCCGGAATTTCAAGAATTGAGATCGAGAGAGCTTCTGAGCGTGTTAAGATCACTGTTTACACAGCAAAACCGGGTGTAGTGATCGGAAAAGGCGGCTCTGAGATCGAGAAAGTAAAGAAAGAGCTCGGACAGTTTACAGACAAGAAGCTGATCGTTGACGTCAAAGAGATCAAGAGACCGGACAAAGACGCACAGCTTGTTGCCGAGAATATCGCACAGCAGCTTGAGAACCGTATCTCTTTCAGACGTGCTATGAAATCCTGCATGTCAAGAACAATGAAAGCAGGTGCGCTCGGAGTTAAGACTTCCGTATCCGGACGTCTTGGCGGTGCAGATATGGCTCGTACAGAGTTCTACAGCGAGGGAACAATTCCGCTGCAGACACTGAGAGCTGACATTGATTATGGATTCGCAGAAGCTGACACAACTTACGGAAAAGTCGGTGTAAAGGTTTGGATTTACAAAGGCGAGGTTCTTCCGACTAAAGCAGATAAGGAAGGGAGCGATAAATAATGTTAATGCCAAAAAGAGTAAAACGTCGTAAACAGTTCCGTGGTACCATGAAGGGAAAAGCTCTCAGAGGTAACACGATCTCATATGGTGAGTACGGTATCGTTGCAACAGAGCCGTGCTGGATCCGTTCCAACCAGATCGAGGCAGCCCGTGTTGCCATGACACGTTACATCAAACGTGGTGGTAAGGTATGGATCAAGATCTTCCCGGATAAGCCGATCACAGCTAAGCCGGCCGAGACTCGTATGGGTAGCGGAAAAGGTACAGTTGAGTACTGGGCAGCAGTAGTAAAACCGGGCCGTGTAATGTTTGAAATTGCAGGAGTACCAGAGGAAACAGCTAGAGAGGCACTTCGACTTGCAATGCATAAGTTACCTTGCAAATGCAAAATTGTTTCTCGCGCAGACTTAGAAGGCGGTGATAACAGTGAAAACTAATACATTTGTAAAAGATTTAAGAGGAAAATCCGTAGAGGAATTAAATCAGGAATTAGTAGCTGCTAAGAAGGAACTCTTCAACTTAAGGTTCCAGAATGCCACAAACCAGTTGGACAATACAAGCAGAATCAAGGAAGTTAGAAAGAATATCGCTCGTATTCAGACTCTGATTACTGAAGCAGGCAGATAAGAAAGGAGCATAAACCGTGGAAGAGAGAAATCTTAGAAAAACCCGTGTGGGCAAGGTTGTCAGCGACAAGATGGACAAAACGATCGTTGTTGCAGTTGAGGACCACGTAAAACACCCGCTTTATAAGAAAATCGTTAAGAGAACTTACAAACTGAAAGCTCACGATGAGAATAATGAGTGTAAGATCGGAGATACAGTAAAAGTTATGGAAACAAGGCCGCTGTCAAAAGACAAGAGATGGAGACTTGTGGAAATCATGGAGAAAGCGAAATAATTTTTGAAGGAGGTTTACCTGCATGATACAGCAAGAAAGCAGACTGAAAGTAGCAGACAACACAGGTGCGAAAGAGCTGCTGTGCATCCGTGTGCTTGGCGGTTCTACGAGAAGATATGCGAGCATCGGTGACGTGATCGTTGCGACTGTTAAAGATGCAACACCAGGCGGCGTTGTGAAAAAAGGAGATGTCGTGAAAGCCGTAGTTGTCCGTTCTGTAAAGGGTGCGCGCCGTAAAGACGGTTCCTATATCAGATTCGATGAAAATGCTGCTGTTATTATAAAAGACGATTTGAACCCGCGTGGAACACGTATTTTTGGACCAGTAGCCCGTGAGCTCAGAGAGAAACACTTCATGAAGATCGTTTCCCTTGCTCCGGAAGTACTGTAGGGAGGTGCCGAGAATGTCAACTATGAAAATTAAAAAGGGCGACACTGTCAAGGTCATCGCCGGAAAAGATAAAGACAAAGAGGGCAAAGTAATTGCCGTAAACAAAAAAGACGGTAAAGTCCTGGTAGAAGGCGTCAATATGCTGACAAAGCACACTAAGCCGAGCGCAGCAAACCAGAATGGCGGCATCGTACATCAGGAAGGCTACATTGATGCATCCAATGTTATGTATGTACACAAGGGACAGGCAACAAGAGTAGGATTCAAGATGGATGGCGACAAGAAAGTTCGTTTCGCTAAGAAAACAGGCGAAGTGATTGATTAATTCGAGGAAGGAGGTCCAGGACTTTGAGTAGACTGAAAGAACAGTACCAGAACGAGATCGTTGATGCAATGATCAAGAAATTTGGATATAAAAATATTATGGAAGTGCCGAAGCTCGACAAAGTTGTTATCAACATGGGCGTGGGCGAGGCAAAGGAAAACGCAAAGGTTTTAGAGTCTGCAATCGCTGATATGGAGAAGATCGCAGGACAGAAAGCCGTTGTTACAAGAGCAAAGAACTCCGTGGCTAACTTCAAGATCAGAGAAGGTATGCCGATCGGATGCAAGGTTACACTCAGAGGCGAGAAGATGTATGAGTTCGTTGACCGTCTCATCAATCTTGCGCTTCCGCGTGTGCGTGACTTCAGAGGCGTTAACCCGAACGCATTTGACGGAAGAGGAAACTACGCACTTGGAATCAAGGAGCAGCTGATTTTCCCGGAGATCGAGTATGACAAGATCGACAAAGTCAGAGGTATGGATGTAATCTTCGTTACAACTGCCAAGACTGACGAGGAAGCACGTGAATTATTGAGACTGTTCAATATGCCGTTTGCAAAGTAAGGAGGGAAATTCATGGCTAAGACATCAATGAAAATCAAACAGCAGCGCAAACCGAAATTCTCTACAAGAGAGTACAGCCGCTGCAGAATCTGCGGACGTCCGCACGCGTATTTGAGAAAATATGGAATCTGCCGTATCTGCTTCCGTGAACTGGCATATAAAGGACAGATCCCTGGTGTTAAGAAAGCAAGTTGGTAAGGAGGATATAACACATGACTATGAGCGATCCGATTGCAGATATGCTTACAAGAATCCGTAACGCAAACACTGCAAAACATGATACAGTTGATGTACCGGCATCCAAGATGAAAATTGCTATTGCAAACATCCTGCTCGATGAAGGTTATATCGCAAAATATGATCTTGTAGAAGACGGACATTTCCAGACAATCCACATTACACTGAAATACGGTGTAGACAAGAATGAGAAAGTTATCTCAGGACTTAAGAGAATCTCCAAACCGGGACTTCGTGTTTACGCAAGCACAGAGAATATCCCGAAGGTTCTCGGAGGACTCGGAACAGCGATCCTTTCTACAAACAAAGGTGTAGTAACAGACAAAGAAGCAAGAAAACTCGGCGTAGGCGGAGAGGTTCTCTGCTTCGTTTGGTAAAAATCCCCGCGCCGGAAGGCGCATGCAACTGAAAACAGAGCGAACTAAAGCATTCGCTCCGAAAATCTAAGTTAAGGAGGAAACAGGTATGTCACGTATAGGAAGACTGCCCGTAGCAATTCCTGCAGGAGTAACTGTAGAAGTTGCAGAGAACAATGTAGTGACTGTAAAAGGTCCGAAGGGAACTCTTACAAAAGAGCTTCCGACAGAAATGGAAATCAAAGTTGAAGGCGAAGAAGTAACTGTAACAAGACCGAACGATCTCAAGAAAATGAAATCTCTTCACGGCCTGACAAGAACACTGATCAACAACATGGTAATCGGTGTTACTCAGGGATACGAGAAAGTTCTTGAAGTAAACGGTGTAGGTTACAGAGCTGCCAAATCAGGAAATAAACTGACACTGAACCTTGGATACTCTCATCCAGTTGAAATGATCGATCCGGAAGGCGTTGAGACTGTTCTGGAAGGTCAGAACAAGATCACTGTAAAAGGTATCGACAAAGAGAAAGTCGGACAGTATGCAGCAGAGATCAGAGACAAGAGAAGACCGGAGCCGTATAAGGGCAAAGGTATCAAGTACGCTGATGAAGTGATCAGACGTAAAGTCGGTAAGACTGGTAAGAAATAAATAAGGAGAGTGTGAAAATGGTTAGTAAGAAATCAAGAAGCGAAATTCGTAGAAAAAAACACATGAAATTACGCAACCGTTTCAGCGGTACTGCTGAAAGACCGCGTTTAGCTGTGTTCAGAAGTAATAATCATATGTATGCTCAGATCATTGACGACACAGTTGGAAATACTCTGGTAGCAGCATCCACTCTTCAGAAAGATGTGAAAGCAGAGCTTGAGAAGACAAACAATGTTGATGCAGCAGCATACCTTGGAAAAGTAATCGCTGAGAAAGCGAAAGAAAAAGGCATCACAGAGGTCGTATTCGACAGAGGCGGCTTCATTTACCAGGGTAAGATCAAAGCACTGGCAGACGCGGCTAGAGAAGCCGGGCTGAATTTCTAGGGAAGGGAGAACACAGATGAGACAGGAACGTATTGATGCTAGTCAGATGGAATTATTAGAAAAAGTGGTATCAATCAAACGTGTTACCAAAGTTGTTAAAGGTGGTCGTAACTTCCGTTTTACAGCTTTAGTTGTTGTCGGTGACGGCAACGGCCATGTTGGTGCAGGTTTGGGAAAAGCTACTGAGATCCCGGAAGCAATCCGCAAGGGTAAAGAGGATGCTATGAAGAAAATGATCACAGTATCACTTGATGAGAACGCAAGTGTGATCCACGATGTGATCGGAAAATTCGGAAGCGCATCTGTACTCCTTAAGAACGCTCCGGATGGTACCGGTGTTATCGCCGGAGGTCCGGCCCGTGCCGTGATCGAGATGGCGGGAATCAAAAATATCCGTACAAAATCTCTTGGTTCAAACAACAAGCAGAATGTCGTACTTGCTACAATCGAAGGCCTGAAGGGTACAAAGGCTCCGGAAGATGTTGCAAGACTTCGCGGAAAATCTATTGAAGAGATCATGGGCTAAGCAGACAGAATCTGTTATGATATAGTCAGATCTGTCACACAAGGAGGTTAGATTGAAATGGCAAACTTAAAAGTTACGTTAGTAAAGTCTACAATCGGCGCCATACCAAAGCATAAGAAGACAGTTGAGGCTCTTGGTCTCAAGAAGACAGGCAGAACAGTCGTACTGCCGGACAATGCAGCTACCAGAGGTATGGTACAGCAGGTTAGACATTTGGTTAAGGTTGAAGAAGAGGCATAAAAAGATAAGGAGGTAACGTCATGGACTTATCAAACTTAAGACCGGCAGACGGTTCTAAACAGAGTGATAATTTCAGAAGAGGCCGTGGACATGGTTCAGGAAACGGCAAGACAGCCGGCAAAGGCCACAAAGGACAGAAAGCCCGTTCAGGTGCAACAAGACCTGGATTTGAAGGTGGTCAGATGCCTTTATACAGAAGAATACCGAAGAGAGGTTTCACAAACAGAAACTCTAAGACGATCGTGGCAATCAATCTGGGCGCGCTGGAGAGATTCGAGGACGGCGCTACAGTATCTGTAGAGACACTGATCGAGAGCGGTATCGTTAAAAACCCGAGAGACGGGGTTAAAATTCTTGGAAATGGAGAGTTAACTAAGAAGCTTACAGTTCAGGCTAATGCGTTCAGTGCAAAAGCAGCCGAGAAGATTGAAGCACTTGGTGGAAAAGCAGAGGTGATCTAATGCTTAAGACAGTACGCAGAGCATTTCAGATTGAAGACATCAGAAAGCGTATTTTCTATACATTTGCAATGCTTATCGTTGTGAGGCTTGGATCACAGCTCCCGACGCCGGGTGTAGATCCAACTTTCGTTCAGGAATTTTTTGAACAGAACACCGGTGACGCATTCAATTTTTTTGAAGCGTTCACCGGCGGTTCCTTTACAAACTTTTCCGTATTTGCACTGAGTATTACACCGTACATCACATCTTCCATTATTATGCAGCTCCTTACAATCGCGATTCCTAAACTTGAGGAAATGCAGAAAGAGGGAGAAGAGGGAAGAAAGAAGATCGCGGCGATTACAAGATATGTTACAGTAGGGCTTGCGCTGATTGAATCCACAGCCCTTGCAGTAGGACTTGGACGTCAGGGACTTCTTGAGAATTACAGTTTTGTCGACTGCGCAATTGTAGTATGTACACTGACGGCAGGAAGTGCTTTCCTGATGTGGATCGGTGAACGTATTACTGAGAACGGCGTCGGAAATGGTATTTCGATCGTGCTTCTGATCAACATTCTTTCCCGTCTGCCGCAGGATTTTTCAAGACTGTATACACAGTTTGTCGCAGGCAAAAAAATTGCCCAGGCCGGTCTTGCAGCGCTGATTATCCTGGCTGTTATACTTGCAGTCGTTATTTTCGTCGTTATTCTTCAGAGCGGCGAGAGAAGGATTGCGGTTCAGTATTCCAAGAAAGTACAGGGACGTAAGACATACGGCGGACAGTCCACTCATATTCCGCTCCGTGTAAATACTGCCGGAGTTATTCCGGTCATCTTTGCATCCTCGCTGATGCAGACACCGATTGTCATCGCACAGTTCGTCGGAGCTGGCAATGGAACCGGTATCGGAAGTCAGATACTCGCGGGTATGAATTCCAACAACTGGTGTGATCCGGAACATCCGGTTTACTCGATCGGACTTGTGATTTATATTCTGCTTACTATATTCTTTGCTTATTTCTATACATCGATTACTTTCAATCCGTTGGAAATCGCAAATAATATGAAGAAGAGCGGAGGATTTATACCGGGTATCCGTCCGGGAAAACCGACTGTAGAGTATCTGCAGAAGATTTTGAATTACATTATTTTCATAGGCGCATGCGGCCTGATCATCGTTCAGGTGATCCCGTACTTCTTTAACGGAGTATTCGGGGCAAATGTTTCTTTCGGAGGAACATCACTGATCATCATCGTCGGAGTTGTACTTGACACGATAAAGAAGATCGAATCGCAGATGCTTGTGAGAAATTATACAGGGTTTTTAAATAACAAGGGAAGTAACATGAGTAACAGCTTCCTGGGATATTAAGCCATTCCAAGCTCGCCTTGTTTTACTCGAAAAAAGAGTGAAATATCGCGGGCTCATGGCTTATTATGAAGCAACAGTTTGCCCATGCAGTGTGCGACTTTACGAATGGCGCGGGGCAAACGGAGCTAATATACACAATTAACAAAAAGATCGGAGGTAAGATTATGAAGATTATCATGCTTGGTGCACCGGGTGCAGGAAAAGGAACTCAGGCAAAGAAGATTGCGGAGAAATATTCGATTCCGCACATTTCTACTGGAGATATCTTCCGCGCTAACATCAAGAACGGTACAGAGCTTGGGAAAAAAGCCAAGACCTACATGGATCAGGGACTGCTCGTGCCGGATGAACTGGTAGTTGACCTGGTAGTGGACAGAGTACAGCAGGATGACTGCGCGAACGGCTATGTGCTCGACGGTTTCCCGCGTACGATCCCGCAGGCAGAGGCTCTTGACAAAGCGCTCTCAGAAATGGGACAGAAGATGGACTATGCTATCAATGTGGAAGTACCGGATGAGAATATCGTCAACCGCATGGGCGGAAGAAGAGCCTGTGTAGACTGTGGAGCTACTTATCATATCGAATATGCTCCTACAAAAGTGGAAGGTATCTGCGATAAATGCGGCGGCAGTCTTATTCTCAGAGATGACGACAAGCCGGAAACAGTACTTAAGAGACTCGGTGTATATCACGAGCAGACACAGCCTCTGATCGATTATTATACACAGGCAGGTATACTTAAAGAAGTTGACGGAACGGTCGATATCGATGATGTATTTGCAGCAATTGTGAATATTCTCGGAGAGTAAAACGGAATGAAGCTGCAACCGGGTATGCTTGCCAGGTCAAAGGCAGGACATGATAAAGATCGGATATATGTGGTTATCCGTACAGAAGATAAGTATGTATATGTGGCGGACGGGGATTTAAGACCCCTCCGCCATATGAAGCGTAAAAATGCCGGACATCTTCAGCCTGTCCTGAAGATGCGGCTTGAAGGAGAGCCGGACGACGCGGCTGTCCGTAGTCTGATAAGAAAATATACCCGACAGGGGGAACTGGTTTAGGAACGGGAGCCGGAGGGCTCTGATTTGCAGGAGGATTAAATATGTCAAAAGCTGACGTGATCGAAATCGAGGGAGTTGTAGTAGAAAAACTTCCGAACGCAATGTTTAAAGTGGAACTGGAGAATGGACATATCGTACTTGCCCACATCAGTGGAAAATTGAGAATGAACTTTATCAAGATTCTTCCGGGCGACAAAGTTACACTGGAAATGTCTCCGTACGATCTCAGCAAAGGAAGAATTATCTGGAGAGATAAATAAGCCGGAACTTCCTTACAAAACTTCTATAGAAAAAGAAAATTAGTTATTGACTTTGAAAAGTATTTGATGCTATACTATGAAATGGTCACTTTTGGGGTGGTGTGCCCGAAAATGGCCGGAAAATGTAGGCAAAGCACATAAGGGAAGGAGGATTTGACATGAAAGTTAGATCATCAGTAAAACCAATTTGTGAAAAATGCAAGATCATTAAAAGAAAAGGAAGCATCAGAGTAATCTGTGAGAATCCGAAACACAAACAGCGTCAGGGTTAATTTCGGATCATGATTAAGGCGGCTGACAGCGCGACACACCAGGTAGTGTGTAGAGCTGTTTAATATACAGTAAGGATACACCGCATCTGTACACAGGTACCGCAGAGCGGGTGGTCTGGCATTTCTGTATATTGCTTCTAATACCCGGCGTTTGCATTGGCGGAATATTTAGAAAAATCCGTGCCGGGAAAGGGCGTGGGTAACTGACACGCCTGGGCTGGGATATCGGGAGAAAGATACCCCGGTAGGATGCATGACACCAAGTGACAGAATTATTTTCTGTACCGCATCCGCAGCCTCAGTTAAAGTAGATATCAACAAAGAAAATGGAGGAAAGACACATGGCTCGTATTGCAGGTGTAGACTTACCAAGAGACAAACGTGTAGAAATCGGTCTGACTTATATCTACGGAATCGGTAGAACAAGCTCAAACCGTATCTTAGCAGAGGCAGGAGTAGATCCTAATACTCGCGTAAGAGATCTTACTAGTGAAGAAGTAAAGAAGATCAGTGCAGTGATCGATGAGACTCAGGTTGTAGAAGGTGATCTCAGAAGAGAGATCCAGCTCAACATCAAGAGACTTAAAGAGATCGGATGCTACCGTGGAATCCGTCACAGAAAAGGACTTCCGGTACGTGGTCAGAAGACAAAGACAAACGCAAGAACTTGCAAAGGTCCGAAGAGAACTGTAGCAAATAAGAAAAAATAAGCTGAAAGCAGCTTAATCCAGAGAAATAAGAAAGTAGGTTAGTTTAAATGGCAAAGAAAGTTGCGAAAAAAGTAACAAAAAAACGTGTCAAGAAAAACGTTGAACGAGGACAGGCACACA
>ERZ1643247.695-NODE-695-length-37912-cov-7.622078_pt1 | contig 37912 bp, 34 predicted proteins | sample MGYA00579264_ERZ1643247 | MGnify/ENA primary metagenome ERZ1643247 (study PRJEB29033, sample SAMEA4952262) | chicken gut metagenome | biome: Broiler Chicken; feature: Gastrointestinal Tract; material: Caecum | place: Ireland | collected 2018 | study: Broiler... | reverse complement strand
CAGGTTTTACCAGTATTACTGTACTATATCAATACCATTTTCTTTCCGTCATATTCGGAACGGTGCTATACTTACAGTTTATCAAATATCTTTTATTTTATAGATAACAGTATTTCTTCCACAAAATTACTCTTAGCCAGAGGCATCGGCATCTGTATCTTCCTGCTTTTCATTTTTGGTTCAATTTCTTACTGGATACTGGGGAGGAATTTTTATGGGACTTTACCCCGAAGGAAGCGCTTGCCATTACTTTTGTCATTTCTGTTTTACTAAATATACTCAGTGGATTATTTTTATATTTTTGCAGCCTTCTTGGACAGAAAACCACAGGAATGTGCATTGCCACCGTGTTTGCCGTACTTCCTCATATTGTGAACTGGCTGGATTTCACAACTTTTTATTGGCTTTCTCCGTATTCCTGGCTTTGTCTGGATACCACTATGAGGAATTATAATGGTTCCCTGCCGTCTTTGTCCTATGCGTTTTTTGTTCTGATTCTTCTAAATATAATTTTGACAACAGCTATTTTTATCCGGATATGGTGGAAAAAAGATATGGAGGAATACATTTCATGAAAATCATCGAAGTAGAAAATGTATCAAAAAGTTTTTCCGACAGGAAAGTTCTTGATAGTGTGTCTTTTACAATAGAAAAAGAAACCATCTGCGGACTCATCGGCAGAAACGGCTCGGGAAAGACAGTATTGATGAAATGCATCTGCGGTTTTCTTACGCCGGATTCCGGCAGTATTCGCATTCGTGGTCGGTTACAGAACCGAAAGCAAGATGTATCCGGAAATATGGGAATTATCATCGAATCTCCCGGCTTCCTGGAAAATGAATCTGCTTACGGTAATCTTCTTTATCTGGCGCGTTTGCGCGGGCTGATCGGCAAATCAGAAGTAAAAGAAGCCATCCGGCAAGCGGGCCTTTCTCCCGATGACCACAAAAAAGTAAAAAAATATTCCATGGGGATGCGCCAGCGTCTGGGTATCGCGCAGGCCATCATGGAAAAACCGGACATCCTGCTCCTGGACGAACCAATGAACGGCCTGGACGAACAAGGTGTCACCGACATGAGAACGCTTTTTCTCTCTCTGAAAGAAAACGGCGTAACTATCCTTCTGGCAAGTCATAATACAGAGGATATCGCGCTTCTCTGTGACAACGTATATCGTATTGACGGGGGAAAAATTCATATTTAACTACAGTGGGAAATCTTCTTTCAACGATGTATTTACGCGATTTTCAAAAAAATTTGAATTTTTTTGTCACAAAACCCTTTTTTTAAACGTTTATATAATAAAGGGGTTTTTATCTTTTTCCTGAAAAATATGTGAAAGAATTATGACCAAAATCATTGACTGTCCATTTACCAACTGATATTATATATTACAATATATTAGTACAAAAGGTATGTTTTCATGAACAGGGGGAGGTGTTGTCATGAAAAACAGACAAACAAATCATGTACCTTTTTATATTTTGATTGTTCTGACGTTGCTGGTTTCGGCAATATATATCGTCATTGCCTTGAAGCAGAACGGCAGCAATGCATGGAATCCTGCCTTTTCTGCGGAGAACGGAGAGGTAACCGCCGGAGAAGGAGCGTCTTACATGCAGAATATCCGGGAACACCGGAACCGTTACTCACTTACCAGCGTTCCCTGGAATCAGAAGCTTTCATTCACAGTGCATATCGCGTCGGATTCTCCGGATATTGGAAAAGTATTGTATGAAGATGACTATGGTGTCATCTCTGTGGGCGATATTATTTTGAATGGTTACCAATGGTGGATATATTTTGATTTTACCGGTAAAAAAGCAGGCGAGACATTTTCTCTCTTATCTTTGGACGTGGACGACCGTTATCTGCGCGAACAGGAAGAAGAATCGATGAGTGCGGAAAACGGCACCGATGTATCCGTATCAGAAGAGACTTCCGGCACAGAAAATACATCCAGCAACGAATCGGCTTTTGTTAAAACAGCCGGAATCGCAGAGGTACAGGAGTTATCTAAAAAAGAGAAGTCCAAAGACTGGCGGGTAAAAATCAGCTATCCTTATCAGGATGTAACAGCCTGGCATAAGGAATACTGGAATTCTGAGGATCATCTTCCAAATGGAGAACGAATCGGATACATCGTTTTTCACAGCACCGATGAACAGGTAGCCGCTGAAACTTCCGGAGAGATGGATGTCACCTTTACCATGAAGGGACTAAAACGCCTGATCTGGCAATCCAAAACTGCCGGGAACACACAGACATCTTTTTAAAGCTGATACGCCGGAGACGATATCAGCAGAAATGAGGCGCTATGAGCACAACCAGAAAACATTTTTTTATCATGCTTCTTTTTATTGCCATAATCGCTGTATGTGCGACCGGTTTTACCCTGCACCATTTCGCAGAGGAAGGTCAGAACGATTACATCAGCGCTAAAACCATTTTCACTGACAAATTACAGGACAACTCAACAGAGCTTAATTTCTGGCTGGGCGACAGATGTTACACCAGCACCGACAAAGAAATTATCCATTCTGTTTTCACATTGCTGCAGTCATTAAATGTACGGAAAAGCAGCGAAGAACCGCCGGAAGGAGGCTATCTTCTGGAACTGACCACAAAAAACAGGATGATTTCCTTCTCGGTTTCCAGCCACCAGCTGAGCATCTGCAATAAACGATATGAGACAGACGAAGATATTTCTCGTCAGATTTATGAAACGTTCTTTGGGGAGGAGCCGGCGTTTTGAGAGTCTTCCTTCGCAAAATGGAAATTCGTAAATCTCTGTGCAGTACATAGAAGGCTGGCTACTGTGGCAAAACCGACGGTTGTGGCAATCTTTGACTGTTGAACGGTTCTGTCATAGGAAATTAAAATTTCAGCGGTACTTTTCGCTTGGTAAAACGGTTATTTACAAATTGTTGTGATTTCAACCGTGACTTTACTATGATTAGCCTATATTAAAACGGTTATTTTATAGACTATTGTGATTTTAACCGTGATTACGCCATAAAAAAACGGTTATTTCATGAACTATTGCATTATTAACCGTGTTTTCAGCCAAAAAATAACGGTTATTTCATAGACTATGGCGATTTTAACCGCAATTTTTGTTTTTTATGATAGCAACTCTCTCCTGCCCTCTAATCAATCGCCATGATTTTTGTACATAGCATTAAAAAGTCAGGAGGGAAGTTGATGACCCCGGTAAGCCAGCCGCTCTGGTACAGATTTCGTCGGTTTGCAGGCGTCATGTAGATGTTTTAATAAATATTTCCACAATCAGCCTGCCGAGGTGGAGGAGAAGAGCTTCCCGACTGCGTTTTTCTATGATGTATACAGCATCGCAAATCTCGTCTGCTCATATCTCCTCTGATTTTCTCAATGTCCACAGTTTCAATCGACGGATTCCGCCTCTACCGGATCACATCCAGATAATAAACCATCTTTCCTTTCGGATATCCATGTTCCTGTAATGCTTTATAGGCAAACGGGTCGCAGATCAGGAGTGTTCCGAAGGATGCTTCCTTGATGGCAGCGAGGCTGTTGGCGTAGATCCGTTCTTGTAATGCTTTCTGGTCGGCTGCTTTCTGGCTGTCGGTGCTGTGGGCGAGGGTGTTGTATTCCGCGCACAGCGGCGGTGTCCAGATGCCCACCACGTTCCGGCGTTTGTCGGCGCAAAGTTCCGGCAGAAATTCCGGTGCACTTAAAAGGGGTTCTTCTTCTGTATTGACAAGCAGGTTGTTCAGGGCTCCGTTCACAGACGCGTTGGAATAGCTGATAGTATGACGTTTTCCTCCGGTCAGCTTCCATACCAGCCAGGTATCAATGGTTCCGAACAGGGCGCTGCCGTCCCGCAGCTTGCGGTTGACTTCCTCGTTATTTTTCATCAGCCACTCTACCATCAGGGAAGAATATACCGGAGCCACCGTCCAGCCTGTTGCCTGTTTACATTTCTTACCCCACTCGCTGTCATTGATCTGTGCACAGCGGTCTGCGGTACGGTTATCCTGCCATACGATAGCCTTGCACAGCGGAACGCCCGTCTCTTTATCCCAAATAACTGTCGTCGCTCTCTGATTGGTGATACCGATACCGGAGATCTCCTCCGGAGCAGCCCCCGCCTGCGCCATGGCCTTCTTACACATGTCTATAGTCTTATCATAGATCTCCATGGCATCGTGCTCGACCTTGTCTTCCGACGGCGTATACTGTGTGAACTCTTCATAACTCTGCGATACGATATTAAAATCCTTGTCAAACAATAATGCCCGTGTTCCCGTTGTCCCCTCATCAATGCTCAGGCGGTATTCATTGATGCTGTTTTTCCGCCATTGAGGGGGATACATGCATATCCAGATAGAACAGACTTTTTTTATCTTCCCGTACTGAGACTTGCTGAATTCCACACCATATTGAGAAGAAATCATGCGGCAGCCATAATAAATTTCTCTTTTCACAATGGGGTAGCCAGGATGAAGACACTTTATCCGCAGTAGAAATATTTTGTGACAGAACATTCGGATATTCTATTACATTCACTCCTCATTTAAAATATTTTGCTACGTATTTCTAATTAACTTTGTTTTATAATATCATATAATATATGGAAAATCTATATATAAATGTATTTATTCTGCATTTTCTTTCTGCCCGGTATATGGTAAACTATTGACAACCGCAAAGTAACTTGCAGATATTTTGTCGAGGAATCTGATATGACTCCACGACAGCGAAAGGAGAAAAATATGAAAAAGAAATGGTATGCGATCCCTTTATCAGCCGCTCTGTGCCTGAGTATGATGCTGGCGACGGGCAGCAGCTCCGCTGCAGATGCCAGTACGAAGGCAGACCGCGCCAGAGCCTGCTATTCCGCCTTTTTAAACCGAAAACTTGTTGCTTCTTCTTATAACCGCTATGGCTATGACATTGTGGATATTAACGGCGACCAGGTGCCGGAACTTCTTTTATCACAGATGATCGGCGGCAAATCTTATATGTACACTTATGACGTTTCCGTCGACAAAGTTAAAAAACTTAAAGGAAGCACTCTCGGAAAGGCCGCTCCCGGCATGTATTATTCTGTCAAAAAGCATCAAGTCTGTTTCATTCAGGCGGATACCGGAGGAGGATCCTACACAATCTGGCAGTATAAAGGGAAAAAATTAAAGAAAAAAATGAAACTTAAATATTATAACGGTAAGTTCAGGACAAGAGGATATACCTGCAACGGCAAGTCTATCTCTTTTAAGAAAGGAAATAAAAAGATACAGAAAATCCTCCGGACTTTTCAATCCCTGCGCAATACAAATTTCTAAAAATTATGCACGGCAGGATCAGTTCCCGCCTGCATCTTAAACCGCTCTCCTCCTATCAGAAAAAAGCTGATGCGAGGAGAGCAATTCATTTTTCATACATTTCCTGTCAGTCTATTTTCAGAATCATCTCAAGAATCCGGCGTGCATCACGTTCCATCTCTTCTCTGGAAAGCAGCCCTTCCTCAAAAGCTTTTTTCAGTTCTTTTGGGAAACCGCAGCCCATTTTAATGTCGTTGCCGGCTTTTGCTTCCATCACATGACTGCCGTGACTGTACCAATCGGAGGTCACAACGCCGTCAAATCCCCATTCTTCTCTCAAAATGTTTGTCAGCAGTTCAGGATTCTCAGAAGCACGAACGCCATTAATCAGATTATAGGATGACATGATAAGATATGGCCCGGCCTCTTTCACTACTATTTCAAAGCCTTTCAGATAAATTTCCCGCAGCGCGCGCTCAGATACCCGGGAATCACTTTCTTTCCGGTTTGTCTCTTTATTATTGCAGGCGAAATGTTTCACTGTGGCGCCGATATGCATGGACTGGATGCCCCGCACCAGAGCTGCGCCGGTTTTGCCGGACAGCAGGGGATCCTCAGAATAATATTCGAAGTTCCGTCCGCACAGAGGACTTCTGTGGATGTTCATGGCCGGAGTCAGCCAGATGCCCAGATTGTTTTCCTTCACTTCCTCTGCTCCTGCGCGCCCAGTCTGCTCCACCAGTTCTGTGTTCCAGGTACAGGCAAGCAAGGTAGCACACGGCCATGCCGTGGTAGTCACACCGCACTCCGGACGGATACGAAGGCCCGCAGGTCCGTCTGCCGTCATAACATTCGGAATCCCATGGTGAGAAAGATTACCCATACCGAAAGTATTTGCCACTCCGGTATTCGGCTGCCCTCCAAGAAGAGCGGCCAGCTCGTCTTCATTGAGCTGCGCCAGGAGCTCTGAAAGTTTTTCTGTTCCTTTCGCCACGTTTTCCAGCAAAATAACTTTTCCCTCTTTTCCGGAAAACGTACGCTCGTCCGGCACATAAGCGCGGGGAATAAGCCCCTCGAAAGCGTTGTAATCTGTGACGCTGTTCATCTGCTCATCCGGCAGCTGCTTTGGATGATTCCTGTCTGCCGGCAAAGCTGTCTCTTTCACCGGCAGCTCTTCATAGCTGCCATCCGCCAGCAGGCGAGTCCGAAGAGATTCCGGCGCGCACTGGCTGCTTAACTGCTCAGTTACCATATCTTTGCTCAGGATATAAGCTTCCTCCAGTTTACGGGCGTTTTCCACGGAGGTTCCAATATAAAAATCATACTCTCCCGCTTCCAGCACCCAGGCAGATTTCCTGATTTTTCCAAGATCGTCAAAGGAGGCCATAGCAGTATATGGAATCTTGAAAAAAATGCTCTGAGATTCTCCCGGCTGAAGCAGCCTTGTCTTCTCAAAAGCCGCCAGTTCCTTCGACGGTTTACCCAGGCATCCCTGCGGAGCGCTGTAATAAACCTGCACCACTTCCTTGCCTGCAAATTTTCCCACATTAGTCACCTGCACGGAAAGCAGCGCCATTTTGCTGCCATAAACAACTTTTCTGTTCTCCAGAATAAAGTCCGTGTAAGATAAACCGAAGCCAAACGGATAATTTACTTTTTCTTTTGCTCCCGTTATGGTCTCAAAATAACGGTAACCCACATAAATATCTTCTGTATAATCTACATAATCGACGGAATCATGAAAGCCTTCCGAAGACGGGTAGTCCTCCAGAGACGCCGCAAATGTATCAGCAAGTTTGCCGGACGGATTCACATCGCCGCAGAGAATGTCGGCTTCCGCCAGTCCGCCTTCCATGCCTGCCTGCCATGCCATGAGAACACTGTCGATTCTCTCGTCGCTCTTAAACCAGGAACTGTCCACTACGCCTCCCGCATTCAAAACAACAACGACTTTTGCAAAGTTCTCTTTCACTGTGTTGACCAATGCTTCTTCCGCTCTGCTCAGATAGAAGTCGCCCCTCTCAAAAAGAGTGCTGCTGCGTTCGATCTGCCGTCTTTCCTCCTCCGGGAAATTATCAAGTTCCTCATGGAAAACCGCTTTCCGATCCCATCCTTCACCGGAAAAGCGACAGATGGAAATAACTGCCGTATCCGTAAAGCTTCTGGCTTCACGAAGCAGCTCTTCCGGAAGCTCCGGCTCTTCAGTCATGCCTGGAACAAAACCTTCCCCGTACTGTTTTTCCACATTTTTTCTATAAAACTCTTCAAGCTCCGGCATCAGAAAAACCCGGCCTTCTTTTTCTTTCTCCTTCATGCCGTCCCAGAGATTTCTCACATAGGCAGTAGTGACGTCCCCGCTGCCGCCTCCTCCTTTTACATAATCCACGCCTGCCTTTCCAAAGAGGGCGACTTTCGTCCCCCGGGCAAAAGGCAGGACTCCATTTTCATTTTTCAGCAGAACCATTCCCTCTCCTGCTGCCTTCCGTGACAATTCAATGTGCTCCCTGCTCCCGGTGACACGTTCCCTGTCGGGATAGAGCGGCTGGTTAGGCTGATACTGGATTCTTCTCCATTTATCCATGCTTTTAAATCCTTTCTTCCTGATTTGAAAACCCGGGCCCAGGGAGATTGCTCCCTTCGGGTCCGGGTCTAGCTGCATGCTACAGCATTGCTTCTACTTCTTCTTTTGTCGGCATTACGCGAAGCGCGCCTTTTCTTGTGGTCACAATAGAAGCCGCTGCATTTGCAAAGGTAAGCATTTCTTTCAGTTCTTCCTCGCTGTATTCTTTCCATCCGTGCTCCAGTACATAATGTAAGATACATGCGCCGAAAGTGTCGCCAGCTCCGGTAGTCTCGATGGTGTTCTCCTGAATGAACGCCGGAACTTCCACGCGGCAGTTTTTGGTGTAGGCACGGCTGCCTGTCTTGCCGAGGGAGAGAAGAATTAACGGGATATTGTATTTTTCCTGTACCATGGCGATACCTTCGTCATAGTCTTCCCTGCCTGTGAGCCACTGAATCTCGTTATCGGAAATCTTCAAAATATTGCAGTGCTCCAGTCCATAGGAAATCTGCTCTTTTGCCAGATCCATGGACTTCCACAACGGCTCACGCAGGTTCGGGTCATAGGACATGAGGATGCCGGCTTCCTCAGCAATGGCGATGGCCTTTCTTGTGGCTTTGCGGCACACCTCGTCTGTCATGGACAGGGAACCGAAGTGGAAAATCGTACTGTTTTTGATCTGCTCCGCATCCACATCATTCTCAGAGAGCATCATATCTGCACCCGGGTTCCGGTAGAACGAAAATTCACGGTCTCCATCCGGAGCGGTATGAACGAACGCGAGCGTCGTATGTACCTCGTCGTCTCTCATCAGTCCTTCTGTTCCGATCCCCACTTCTTTCAGCGCAGCCTCCAGCTGATCTCCGAACATATCCTTTCCGATTTTGCCGATAAAATTCGTTTTATGTCCCAGGCGGTTCAGCATGGACAATACGTTGCATGGCGCTCCGCCCGGATTTGCTTCCAGAACCGGGTTCCCCTGTGCACTGGTTCCATTTTCTGTAAAATCAATCAATAATTCTCCCAGGGCAGTTACATCATATTTGCTCATAATTTCTTCTCCTTTTAAATCAAAGCTTCTTCAGCCAGCAGAAACCGTAACCCGGAATATCCACGCCGGCGGCCTTACGCACTTCGCCGGTCAGCATATTTTTGTACATGCCGTCTGTCTCATTGATCCATGCGGTCTTGTCGTACTCGCTGAAATTAAACAATCCAAACATTTTTTCGCCTTCATAGTAACGTCCGATACACAGAACAGACGGATCGTAAGTCTCCACAGTCCACATGTCCGCATTGGTCATGAACACTTTCTCCGATCTGCGTATTTTCTCCAGTTCAGACAGACGCTGAAAGATTTTGCCCTCTACTGTATCTGCATCGTCTGCGTTTGCCGCCAGATCCCAGCGCATTGCCCCACGATGGATGTAACGGGAATCATGAGCTTTGGTCGGATCGTTTTTGTAAGTATAATCATTAACCTGACCAATCTCATCACCGCTGTAGATCACAGGAATACCAGACTGCGTAAACATGTAAGCATGAAGCATCACATCAAGCTGAATGGCCTTGTCCATAGCTGCGGCGTCCTGCTCGAAGCCAGCTTTTTCCACACCGCACATCGAGGCAGTTGTCGCACAGAACCGGGCATCCTGTGTATTCGGATCGTATTCGTACAGCTCGCCCCTGCTGACACTGTTTTCTGTATATCCCTGGAAATAATCATTTAAGAACTTCTTATGCGGCACTTCTTCCTGTCCGCGTGCGCGCAGGAAATCGTAATCCAGTCCCCAGCCGATATCATCATGGCAGCGCAGATAGTTGAGGAATACATATTCCTTCGGAAGTCCGGCAACAATATCAAGCTGTCTCTTAAGGAGACTTACATCTCTGGTAGCCACAGTATGCCAGGTTGTCGCCATCGTCGTTACGTTATAAAGCATATGACATTCCGGCTTTTCCACAGTGCCAAAATACGGAACTACTTTCTCCGGCTCCATGACCACTTCGCCAAGCAGAAGAACAGACGGACATACAATCTCTCCGATAATCCGCATCATTCGGACGATGGTGTGAACCCGGCGCAGGTTCCGGCAAGGAGTTCCGAGCTCTTTCCAGATATACGGCACTGCGTCGATACGGATGACGTCGATACCTTTGTTGGCCAGGAAAAGGAAATTGTACATCATTTCGTTAAATACCCGCGGATTCAGATAATTTAAATCCCACTGATATGGGTAAAATGTAGTCATTACATAATGACCGCAGTCCGGCAGCCATGTAAAATTACCCGGCGCGGTTCTCGGAAATACCTGCGGTACAGTCTGTTCAAACTGGTTTGGAATCTCCGGATTATCAAAGAAGAAGTAGCGGCTCATGTACTCGCCTTCTCCTGCACGTGCGCGTCTTGCCCATTCATGATCTTCGGAAGTATGGTTCATGACAAAGTCCATACACACGTTCATTTTCTTCTTGTGGCAGGCTGCCGTCAAATGCTCCAGATCTTCCATAGTTCCCAGATCTTCTCTTACCTTGCGGAAATCCTTCACTGCGTAACCGCCGTCGGATTTGCCCGGTACAGTATCCAGAAACGGCATCAGATGGATGTAATTGACATTGCTCTTCTCAATATAATCAAGTTTAGATTCCACTCCTTTGATATTGCCGGCAAAATTATCTATATAAAGCATCATGCCCAGCATATCGTTGGATTTGTACCATTCCGGATCTTTCTCCCGCTCAAGATCCATGGCCTTCAGGTCTTTATTTCTTTCCATATAGAACCGGTGAAGATTATCACAAAGCTCAGCGTACATGGAATCATTGCCGTACATTTCCATGTAAAGCCAGCGGAGCTCATCATTTCTCTTCTCCATTCTGTAATAAAACTCTTCATCTACCGCTGCTCTGGCTGCTTTGGCAGCCGCTTCCGCTGCCTTTTTTGCTGTTTCTGCCGCAGCTTTCTTGGCTGCCGCAGCCGTTTTAGCAACCGCTTCCGTTGCTTTCTTCGCTGCCGTCTTCTTTGTGGTGGTTTTCTTCGCAGGCGCTTTGGTTTCAGATGCGGCCGGCTTGTCCGCTGCGGTTTCTTTCACAGGCGCCTCTTTAGCTGCTACTGGTTTTTTCGCGGCAGTTGCCACTTCTTTTGCAACCGCTTTAACTTTCGTCTCTACTGCCGGGGACGCTGCCGCCTCAGTTTTAGTTGCCGCCATCTTAACTTCCGCTTCTGCCGCCGGGGACGCTGCTGTCTCAGCTTTGGTTGCCGCTTCCTTAACTTCCGCCTCGACTGCCGGTGCCTCAGTCACAGATGCAGTTGCCGCTGCCTTAGCTGCGGCCGGTTCGGATGCTGCTTCGCCTGCCGCGGCCGGTGCCGGTGTCGTCGGTGTCGCTGTCGCGGCTGTTACTTTCTTTTTACGGCTTTTCTTTTTGCTTGTATTCGTACGTTTCATTGCTATCTCCCTTTTTATTTTAAATGTTAGTATGCGTCAACAAATTGCTGTCAGTGATAAAATGAGTGGTACGGCCGCCGGCTACTCTGCGATAAGATGAATCTGGTATGCCCGGTACGCTTTGTACTCTACCGGAATCGGCATTCCGGTCTCCATCAGGGCATCAGCCGGGTACAGTCTTCCGCTCTCTTCCGACCGGTACATGCGGCCCGGAATCAAACCTTGTAAGCGGACATAATCCACGGTCATGTTTCCGTGAATATCCTGCATGACCACATTGAGAAGCGCCTCGCTGCCGTCCTCGGCGACGAACTCCCAGGCTGCCGCTTCCTCCTCAAATGGATTGGTCAGGCGATAATATACTCCGTAATTGATGAGCTGCGCGTATTTGCGGTACTCCTTAATCTGCTTCCGCACGATGTCTTTCGCCTCATCGGACAGCGTGCTCAGATCAAGCTCATAGCCGAAGGTTCCGGCCATGGCGACCACGCTTCTCACCTGAAGGGTCGTGCTCCTTCCAGTCTGGTGGTTCGGCACCGCGGATACATGGGAACCCATGGCGGATACCGGATAACCGAAGGAAGTGCCGTACTGAATCTTGATTCTGTCCAGAGCATCGGTGTTATCACTGCACCAAATCTGCGGCGTATAGTATAACATGCCTGCGTCAAAACGTCCACCGCCGCCGCTGCAACCCTCGATGAGAATATTCGGATATCTCTGAATGAGACGCTCCAGAAAATCATAAAGTCCCAGCACATAATCGTAGGCAACGGCTCCCTGCTCTTTTGCCGCGCGGGAAAATGCCACGTCCAGGCTGCGGTTCATATCCCATTTGACATACTCGATATTGCCCTGATCAAGAACCTTGCATATCATATCGAAGATGGTGTCCACCACTTCTTTCCGGGAGAAGTCAAGCACAAGCTGGCTTCTCGCCCGAATCGGATTCCGTCCCGGAACGGTGAGCGCCCAGTCCGGATGCTCTCTGTAAAGCTGACTGTCCTCATTGACACATTCCGGCTCGATCCAGATACCGAACTTCACGCCCAGAGCGTTGATCCGCTCAATGAGATGTCCCAGAGACCCGCCCAGCTTCTCTTCGTTGACATACCAGTCGCCCAGTCCGCTGAAGTCGTCATCCCTTTTTCCAAACCAGCCGTCATCCATAACGACCATGTCGATGCCCAGCTCTTTGGCATGGACGGCAAGCTGATAGATGGTCTCGCCATTAAAATCAAAATAAGCCCCTTCCCAGCTGTTGACAAGGATCGGGCGGATGGCATTTTTATATTTTCCTCTGCATACGTGATTCCGGATGCAGGCATGAAGATTCTGAGAAAGGCGGTTAAGGCCATTGGCGCTGAAGGACAGAATCACCTCCGGAGCAGTAAATGTATCGCCCGGCTCCATCGGATAATAGAATCCGTCCTGCTGCAGGCCGATGAGCGCGCGGACCTGATTAAACTGGTCCTTCTCCACCTCTGCCTGAAAGCTTCCGCTGTACATAAATGTCATACTCCAGCAGCTTCCTGTTTCCTCCGTGGTCTTCGGGTCCGCCAGAATCATCATCGGATTATACTGGTGACTGGAAGTTCCTCTGCGGCTTCCAAATTTCATGGTTCCATGGGACAGAGACTGTCTCTGATACATCCGGTCCATACAGTGTCTTCCATGGAAAGAGATCAGATCATAATCGCCGGCCACAAAATCCAGGCAGGCGCTCATGACTTTGTCAAGATAAATCCGGTCACTGCCGCCATTTTTAATGAGCACGCTGCGGGTGATCACATCCGCTTCCGGAAGCACGCCGTACAGCAGTCTGGCTTCCACCTGGTTCACGGCGTCTTTCAGTACGATCTCCAGAGTCTCGACCTCCGCCTCATCGGCGTAAACAGCCGGCAGACGGTCAAGGGCGTACTTGCCCTTCCGGATCTCGTGCCCTGCATAGCGAAGGTCACAGCAGCGGGACTGGTCTGCATTTACTACGGTGCAGGCCACATTTCGATAATCGCCAAGTCCGGTGTGCGGAAATTCCTGCGGCAGAGCGTCCATGGAATAGGTCCGGTCCACTCCGGTATCATAAGGGTTACCGGAAAAACCCCGGTCCGCGTAAGTCAAAAGATAATCCATGCACCCTTCTGTTCTTCTTCCATAATACAAATGAATAAGAAATCCGTAAGGGTCAATCTGCATCTGATATGAAGTGTTCTTTGTGTGTAAAGTAAATGTTTTGTTCTGTTCATCAAAAATTATACTCATATTTCTTTTCCTCGACCTTCATGATTTCGGTGCAAACCAATATGACTGCCTGCACAGTCAATATAGTAACATAGAAAATATATTTTTCCAGCACATTTTTTCCCATTTATCAACATTCCCGATCAGAGAAAAAATATGTGGTTATATGCAAATTACTGCCTTCCGAATACAGGGAAGACAGTAATTGCCGGTTGATACTATATCTTGCAATATTCCCGCACCCTGTTGCTAGCATCTGATACAGGAATAAAAGCTATTAAATTATTTAACAGCGCCGGAAGTAACACCTTCCACGATAAAACGCTGCAGGAACAGATACAGAATCAGAATAGGCAGCATAGCCAGCAGCAGAGCCGCCATAATCAGACCAATATCTGTGGAGAATGTACCATAGAACATCTGTGTGGCAATTGGAATAGTATACAATTCCTTCTTGGCCAGAACCAGACTCGGCAGCAGGTAGTCGTTCCAGAACGCCATAGCGTCAATGATCGCTACCGTTGCGATGGTTGGCTTTAACAGAGGAAATACAACCTTCCAATAAGTCTGCCAACGGGTACATCCATCAATAGTCGCCGCTTCCTCAAGGGAAACAGGAACGTTGGTCTTGATCGCTCCGTGGAACATAAACGTCGCCATGGATAACGAAAAACCTACGTGCATGAATATCAACGTTGCTCTGTGATTCAGGATACCAAGGATACCACCGTACAGAGATACCAACGGAATCATCAATACCTGGAACGGGATAACCATGGATGCAATCATCAAAGAGAATAATAATGCTGTGAGCTTCCAATTATTCCGGACGATAACAAAAGCTGCCATGGAAGACAAAAGCAGTGTAAATATTGTTGAGAAAATTGTAACAATCGCTGAGTTAGCGAATACCTTCCAGAACTCCATCTTCTCCATGGCTTCCGGGAAGTTCTCAAGGGTGAATCCGTGGGCTCCCACAAGAGCCAGCGGGTCTACCGTAATATCCGCTTTTACCTTGAACACATTGATGATAACAAGGATAAACGGAAAGATGAATAACAAGAATAAGATTACTAAGAGAACCAGCATCAGTGCATGCCGGATCTTCTTATTACGAGCCGCCTGTGCATTTTTATCCATTATGCTGATACCTCCGCTTTCTTACCAATGTAAACCTGAAGAACACCAATTACCGCGCAGACAACAAACAGAACGAGCGCCTCAGCCTGGCCGGTACCATAATTCTTATAGGTAAATGCCTGATTATACACATGCATGGCGGCCATAACGGAGCTGTTGAACGGTTCTCCCTTTGTCAAGGACAGGTTCACATCGTAAACCATGAAACATCTGGTGATGGTCAGGAACAGACACTGTACAAATGAGGATACCATCAATGGTACAGAGATGTGTACGATGGTCTGGAAATCGGTACAGCCATCAATCTTCGCTGCTTCCAGAACGTCATTTGATACGCTCATGAATCCTGCCACGTAAATTAACATCATATATCCTGCATACTGCCATACGGCAACGATGATCAAACATACCATAGCCCCCCCTGAGGTAGCCAGCCATGATGTAGATAACGCGCCAATGGAGAAAGATTCTCCAAGTGCAACTAATGCACGGTTAAATACGAACTTCCAAACATAACCAAGAACGATACCGCCGATCAGGTTCGGTACGAAAAATCCTGCACGGAAGAAGTTCTGTCCTTTTACTCCTCTCGTTACCAGATACGCCAGAATAAACGCCACAACGTTTACGAGAATAACGGCAACGAAGGAATAAATAAATGTTCTGCCCAGCGCCGCCCAGAATGCAGAATCCTGGAAGGTTGCAATATAATTGGCAAAACCTACGAACGGCTTGCTCCTGGATACGCCATCCCAACTTGTAAAAGTCAGATACAGACCGTAAATGAAAGGTACGATAACTACTGCGGCAAAAATCAGGGTAGTAACTCCGGCAAACATTATGTACTGTTTTGTTTTATAAGACATACTGTTTGTATTCATACTGTTTTAACTCTCCCTTCTTTTGTGCGCATCCCGGCAGATGCAGTACTTATACCAAACTCCCCAGTCAGTTAAAGGTTCGCCGCCACGGCATACCGGACAACAAATAGAAAGCGTCCGCCGGAATACTTGGTTCAAAAATTAGTGAGCGATTACCTGTGCTGTCTTCCAGTAATCTGCAACATCCTGAGCGAACTGCGTACGGTCAATCTGTCCGGCCAGATATTCCTGCATGTTTGCGCCGAGAACGGAATAATGGTCATCCGGCAGGAAGTTGTAGTTAGGAATCAGGTTACCTGCGTCTGCGTAAGCCTTAACAGATGCGCCCAGCGGGTCAAGGTTATCAGCAGGAATGTTGCTGAATGCCGGTACAAGCTGACAATCTTCTGTCAGGAATGCGTTACCTGCTTCATCGTTTACTAACCAGTTCAGGAAATCTTTTGCTGCCTGACGCTGCTCGTCAGATGTATTCTCGGAAGAATCAATGAAGAAATACTTGGAACCGCCGCCAACTAACTTGGTGTTTGTTCCGTCATCTGTGTTCTGAGGAACAGGCATGATACCCATGTTCTCGCTGTAGTCATATGCGGAAAGCACTGCCCAATCCCAGTTGCCGCCGAACATAAACGCGATCTCACCTTCTGCCAGTTTCTGCTCTGTCACTTCACGCTCTGCAGAAATCGGAGATTCTTTTGCGTAGTTGTACTGCGTCAGAGTCTCGAAAGTATCCATTAAGGAATTGTATTTTGCATCGTTAGCAAGATCTACAGTTCCTTCTGTCAGTCCGGTAACGAATGCTTCCGGATCAGCCTGCTCTTCATATACCTGTGGCAGATAATGACCTGCCAGAGACCAGTCTTCCTTCATGATACCTACAGGAGATTCCATACCGCCTGCTACTAACTGTTCAAGGAGTCCTTTGAATGCATCCAGTGTCTGATAATTTGCCGGATCGAATGTTTCGCCGGTGATTGCTTCAATGGCATCTGCATTGTAGATAACGCCACGGGCTTCTACACAAACAGGGAAGCCGACAACCTTATCATTTATAGAAATTGCATATGGAGTCTGGCTAACCCATTCCTGGTCGCTCAGATCAACTGCATGTTCTTCTGCCAGATTGTAAACATCCTTCGCATCTACCATGGAAAGAGTATACGGATCATTGGAAGAATATTTGGTAGCCATATGAGCTGCTACAGTATCGCTGGAGTAGTAAACCTCTACGTCCACGCCTGTTGCTTCGCTGTACTCTTCAGCCGCCTGCTCAAACTGATCCTGAATCTCCATCTTAGAGTTAAAGACAGTAATGGAAGTACCTGTACTCTCTGCTCCCCCCTCATCTCCTGAGCCGCCACATGCAGCAAGAGATAATGTCATCAGTGCTGCTAATGAAAGAGCTGCCACTTTTTTTAATCTCATGTTTTTTTCCTCCTCTTAGAATAAAATGTCAAGCCGGAAATTCCTTCTCCTTTTCCGCCTTTTTTAACGTCCGTACTATGTGTCCCTCTTGTACCGAAATTAAGGATGCTAGCAATCTTAATTCTCCGTGAAAAACAACATACACATCAGTTAATGAAAATATATCACCTAAAAGCCGTTATGTCAATCGTTTATCATAAATTTTATCATTTTTCTTTACGAAATCTTCATAAAATCTGTCATTTGTTTTACTTTTTATTGAAAAACCTGTGTTTAATTAGTGAAAACCCCCTTCTTTTTCTCATAATATTCATGTCAAACCCTTAATATTTTAGGGTTGAAATATCATGGTAGATTTGATACAATCTTTTTCAACATTAATTCGGTGATTTCAACAGGAAAGGAGTACATTTACATGAAAAAAATATTTAATATGGACAATCCCTTCTGGGTGGCCATGGGCAGAGTTTTTGACATCTTTGTTCTGAACTGTCTGTGGCTTCTGTGTTGTCTTCCGGTTTTTACCATAGGACCTGCCACCACAGGACTTTATTATGGTATGTTCGGAATCCTGCGCGGCGACGGCGGTTATCCCTCCAGAGATTTTTTCAAATCCTTCAAATTGAATTTTAAGCAGGGGCTGCAACTGGGCATCCCCCTCACCCTGATCGGTGCTTTCCTGGCGCTGGACATTTATCTGTGCTACCAGTCCGGACGGGGAATATACACATTTTTCCTGTTTTTCTTTGCAGTTTTGTTTATTGTCTGGCTGGCGGTCACTTTATATACTTTCCCCCTGCTCGCCAAATTCGAACGAACTAACAAACAAATCCTGATCTGGGCTTTTACCCTGTGTATTAAGAATTTTCCGCGTACACTTTACATGTTTTTCTCACTTGCTCTCGGTTTATGGCTCTGCCACCTGCTGCCGGGCCTGCTTTTCATCGCGCCGGCTTTTATTGCGGAAAACCATACCGCCATCCTGCTCACAGTTCTCGATCCTTATCTTCCAAAGCCTTTCGAGGATGATGAGACGGAGGATAACGGCGGCAGCGAACATGACGCAGAGGATAAAATCGTTCCACCAGATGACGATATGAAATGGCTGCTGTAAATGCAGCGAGACTTGAAGTACCGTATAAATATGAAAAAACAGCCGCCGCAATTTTGAGGTAAACTTAGAACAGAAAGGAATTATCTTCATTATGACAAAAAACAAAAAGCCGAAAAAAGACAAAGAGCCCTCCATCTTCCGACAGGAACTTAAGAGGGACTGGAATACATTTAAAAGTCTGAAAGGCACTAAAAAGCTGGGATTCCTCTGGGATTATTACAAGCTTCCCGCCACGATCATCGTGACCCTTGTAGTCGTGGTCTGTGTTTTCGCCAACATGCTCTGGGAGGGACAAAAACCGCGCCGCCTGCAGGTTTACGCCGTTCTGAATACCGAGGACAGCTGTGTATACTGGTTCCGGCAGTTTGAACAGGAACTGACCGCCGATGGCAAACCGGGACTGGTGGAAATGAATGAAGATCAGCCTTTTGATTACGACAGCCCTTATTATTATCTGCAGGAGATTGAGGTCATGACTACAGTTTCTTCTCAGCGTATGGATGTGGCCATCTGTAACGCCGACATGTATGACTACCTTCTTGCCATCAACGCCTGCATGCCCCTTGATACAGCGCTGCCGGAAGATCTCTACACAGATTTGTCCAACCGCGGCATGATTGACGCCAACACCGCCAATCTTCAGATAGACGAAAATGGAGAAATCGATGAATCTGCCGGTATTGACGGGTATTATGCTGTTAATCTGGAAGGCACAGAATTCGAAAAACGTTACAACAAGCCTGAAGACCAGGTCAACACCGAAGGAGACGAACCTCTTTACGCCGTTATCATTTCCAACACGGAACATCTGGATGACAGCATTTCTTTCATCCGGGCACTGACCCAGGAGGATTTTCTTCCGGAGTAATACCTTTTTCTGTGAATCATAAAAAAGCTGTCATACTGATTGAATCGTCCGGAACCAGATTGAAAAATCTTTCCCGGACGTCAATTTTGTATGACAGCTTTTTATTTTTAATATTATTTATCTTTGCCTGATATCACGTACTCTCCCGCTCCACCAGATACACAGGCAGAACGGTGCGTTTTGCCACCAGCTGTCCAGCCGCTGCTTTATCCAGCAGATCCACGGCGATGGTCGCCATCTCCTTGATAGGCTGATGTACACTGGTAAGCTGCGGGGCTGTGATCGGCGCTATCATGGAATCGTCAAATCCTATGATCTTGATCTGATCCGGCACGCTGATTCCCAGCTTCCGGCATACCTGAAGGGCCTGTGCGGCAATGACGTCGCTGTTGGCGAAGAGGCCGTCGATATCCGGGTGCTCCCGCAGCGTCTTCTCAATCATCTCACTGTAATTCATAGAATCGAACTGTACTACCTCTGTCATGATCTCCAGAAATGGAATCCCATATTCGGCGCACACCTGACGGAAACCTACCACGCGGCTGTCCGCTGGCATCGGCGTATCTGTAAAACTTCCGATGTGAAGCAGGTGTTTACATCCTAACGAGATGAGCTTCTTCGCCACCAGGGCTCCTCCCTGTATGTTATCACATTCCACGGAAGCTGTGGCAAAATCCACATACCTCTCTACAGTGACGATTGGTATATCCATTTTTTCAAAAACAGAGGCATCCACAGTTCCACTGAACAAGATAACTCCCGCTACCCGGTTGCTGTAGCACATTTCCACATATTCAAGCATTTTCTCATCTCTGCCCTGAGAATTACAGAGCAGAATCTTATACCCCTTTTTATGTCCCTCATTTTCAAGATTACTGATCATCTCGGCGAAATACGGATGCCTGATATGAGGAACGATCACTCCTATTGTATTCGAACTTTTATTCTGCAAAGAACGCGCCAGCTCATTGGGCCGATAGTTCAGCTTTTTCATTGCCTGCGCCACCCGCTCGCGGGCATTATCGCTGATATATCCTCTGTTATTCAGTACCCGGGATACCGTCGTCACCGTCAAACCGGCTTCCCTCGCAACGTCCTTCAAAGTTGCCATTTTATTTCTCCTTCGTCCGTTTCTGACTCGCAGATACCTCCTCTGTTCATTCAGCCTGCCCATATATTTCTTCCTTACATTCCCAGCTTATCATTATTCAACAAAAAATATCCGCTAATCGATCTCAAAAATATCATACTCTTTCACATGGTCAAGCGGCATCTCCAGAGATATTTCCGGGTCGCGCAGCTCGAAGGTTCCCATCTGCTCACCGTTGTCAAAAAATACTTCCAGAATCCTGTCGTCAATGACAAACAGCAGCTCATGGCGCCATGCCTTTGCCTGGAAAGCATCACGGTCCACAGTGAAGCTGCCCACCTCCGGGCTGTACTCAATCCAGCTTCCGTTTATCTTCCAGCGAAGATCATCCAGCAGATTCTCCTCCACGTTCATATGAATAAGAACTGCCTTTTTCTTTTCTTCCTGCTGATAAAAAATCGTGTGATTCTCGTCAGGCTGCACCTTGTCCGTAATCCGCTCCGCCTGCTCCCAGAGCTCACGCACCGGCTTCTGCACAATAATAAAGCCGTCGTCGGTACGTTTGCAGGATAATTCCACCGGAATGCCATATGCTCCCGTATAGTTTCTTCCATCGTTTTTCAGCCGCAGCCACGGAATGGAGATGACGCGCCCTTCCACGCCGGAGAAAGTCTGAGCGGCATACGGAACCCCCGTCAGATACGCCCATTTTTTCTCTCCGTCCGTCTTAAAATCCCTGCCGTCAAACTGTCCCTCGTAATAAAAACCATCTGCAGACCAGAAGAACCAGCATTTTTCCCCCTGATCTGAAGTCAGTTCAAAAATATCCGGGCATTCCCAGCCATCCTTCAGAGTAAACTCTTCCATCAGTTCCCAGTCTTTCAGATTCTCTGAACGAAGGATGCCAAAATCGTTGCCTCTGAGCCAGAGCGCCATAATATAGGCGCCGGACTCCTCATGCCAGTACACCTTCGGATCGCGGCTGTCCCGGTAAATCACCGGAACACACGGTTCCTTTATCTTCCGGAGAGTCATGCCGCCATCCAGACTGTAGGCGATCTTCTGGGTAAACTGCTGTCCCTTGCTCCACTCGTCATTGCCTCCGGCTGCCGTATAGAAAAACAAAAGCGCATCTTCCGGCAAATCCAGAAGTCCCCGCTCATTCTTGATGGCGCATCCGGAGTATATCGTACCATTCTCATCCGGAAACATCACGGAATCCACCTGCTCCCAGTGCAGAAGGTCACGGCTCACCGCATGTCCCCAACTCATATTGTTCCACTGGATGCCAAAGGGATTATACTGGAAATACAAATGATAGACCCCATTATCATATATCATACCGTTGGGATCATTGGTCCAGCCGCTGTCAGCGGCAAAATGGATGACCGGATGAGTATCGGCAGCCTCCTCCCGTTCATCGGAAAGGCAGACGCTTTCCGAAAAGATATCCGGCGCTTCTTCCAAAGACACTCTTATTTCTTTTCCCCTGTACGCCTCCACCGGAATCTGCGCGCAAAAATCAGCAGTATACTTCCCGTCCTGTTCTTCGTCCACCGGTACCATAACTTCTGTCATTTTTTCCTGTGTCCCGTTCTCTCGATCCAGAAGAAAAATTTTCAAAAGTCTCTCTTCTTTCTGTGCACAGATCGGAATATTTAAATATTTTTTATCGACCAGAAAATCTTTTTCCATCATTTCCATTATCTCCTCTATTTCTTATTCTTATATTTTTACCACAGTTTCTGTTCGGTTTATGTAAAAACACTAAAAAATTACTTGTTTTTTTCCATTCTTTCATAAAAAGAACATCTGCCCTATCCTTATATGTCATTCGATTGATACATTTTGTTCATTATAACAAAAACCTATCTGTTATACAAGTAGAAATTTCCCGGCGAATTACCCCCGAAATCCATACAAAAATAACCAACTTCTCATTGACAAAGTTTTCCCTGCGCGAGTATCATAGGCTCAGGAAAACAGGTTAAACCTTTGACATATTTGTCGCCAGAATGATTGAGGAGAATTTACAATGATCACAACAAAAGCAGATGCAAAAATGAATTATGAAAAAGCCTGTCACCTCGGCAAAAAAGAGGGCGGCTCGCCTGCTGTTCTGGACGCCATTCTTCAGGAACGACACATAACCGCTCCGGCAGAAGTCTCTCTCGGCCTCGTATCCATACCTGTCGAGCGTATTGTCGGAACCAAAAGCAAGGGGCGAAGTCAGTCTTTCAGCAAGAACTTTTATCCTGTCCTGAAAGAGAATACCGAGTTTGCTTCCAAATGGATCTCTCTGTGCAGCGCCCATCTCAATGAAGGTATCCGCGACCCCATCAAGGCATACGAATTCATGAATCAATTTTATGTGGAGGAAGGCAACAAAAGGGTCAGCGTGCTGAAATATTTTGGTGCGGTTTCTATCCCTGCCAATGTCATCCGCATCATTCCGCCGCAGAATGACGACAAGGAAACGCGCATTTATTACGAATTCATGGATTTTTACAGTCTGTCACAGATCAACGACATCTGGTTTTCCCGCACAGGCAGCTTTGCGCGCCTGCAGCGTCTGGTCGGAAAACTGCCCAACGAGTCCTGGAGCAACGAAGACAGAAAGACTTTTCACTCTTCCTATGCTCTTTTTCAGGAAGTATTTGATTCTTTAAACGAAAAGAAATCTTCGCTCCTTTCCGGGAACACCGTACTGAATTCTCTGGAAGACGCCGCAGATAAAAAGAAGCCTTCCGTTCTTCCGGGAGACGCCTTTCTCTATTATATTGACCTGTACGGATACGACTCTCTGCAGACGGACAGCACTGCAGAGCTCAAGAGGAAACTTAAGAAAACGAGAGACGAGTTTCAGCTGCTGCAGTCTGAGCAGTCCGTGGCCCTGCAGATGGATCCGGGCGAAGGCAAGAAGAAGAATCTTCTGCTGCGGCTGATTCCGGCAGGCACCAAAAAAGTCCGCGTCTGCTTTATCTATGCCAGAACCATTGATAAATCCGGCTGGTCTTACTCCCATGATCTGGGCCGGGCGCATCTGCAGCAGACCTTCTCCGATCAGGTGATCACTTCCTACTACGAAAATGTCACGCAGGAAAATATCGCAGAATATTTACAGAAGGCCATCGACGCCGGTAATGATCTTATCTTTACCACCTCGCCGATTTTTCTGCGGGAGAGTCTGAAAGCCGCCATCGATCATCCGGAAGTCAAGATATTAAACTGTTCGCTGAACACGTCCTACAAACACATCCGCACCTACTACGCGCGGATGCACGAAGCCAAGTTTCTCATGGGCGCGGTGGCTGGCGCCATGGCCGACAATGACCGCATCGGCTATGTCGCCGATTATCCTATTTACGGCAACATCGCAGGCATCAACGCCTTCGCCCTGGGCGCGCAGATGGTAAATCCCCGGGCGACTGTTTATCTGGAATGGTCCAGGCGCACTCACCCGATACCGCAGTCTTTTTTTACTGAGCACGGAATCTCCATTATCTGCGGCAAAGATTCCACCGCTCCGGGTATGTATGACCAGCAGTTCGGTCTTTACCGGCGCGATGGTGATGCTATCTGGAATATGGCAATGCCTGTCCGGAACTGGGGACGTTTTTATGAACATATGATCCGGAATGTTATGAACGGAAGCTGGAAACTGGATGATGAAAAAGACACCACAAAGGGACTGAACTACTGGTGGGGCATGTCCTCCGGCATCGTCGACGTCATCTGCTCCCACCGGCTTCCAATCGGTACTTCCCGCCTGATTGCTCTGCTGAAAGATACCATCTGCCGCGGAGGTTTCAATCCATTTTCCGGCATCATGTATTCCCAGAACGGCGTGATCAAGGACAACTCTTCCGACACGCTGACGCCGGAGGAGATCATTACCATGGACTGGCTGGCAAGCAATATCGTTGGCTCCATTCCATCCAAAGACGATCTGGACGAACCCGCACGGGACCTGACCGCCATTCAGGGCGTGAAGGAGGAGGACCGCCTGCCATGAAGATTCTAGCAATATCAGACATCGAATCTCCCTACTTCTGGGATTATTATGAGAAAAAGAAGCTGGCAGACATCGACCTCATCCTGTCCGCGGGTGACCTGCGGTCCGAGTATCTCTCTTTCCTGGTCACCATGTCCAGCGCCCCGGTACTCTACGTCCACGGCAACCATGATACAGAGTACAAACGCAAACCGCCGGAGGGCTGCATCTGCGTGGACGACAAGCTCTACGTTCACGAGGGCATCCGGATTCTGGGTCTTGGCGGCTCCATGAATTACAACGACGGAGAATATCAGTACGAGGAGAAGGAAATGCAGCGCCGCGCCAAAAAACGTACGCTGTCCCTCATGCGCCACGGCGGCATGGACATTCTGCTGACCCACGCTCCCGCCCGCAATATCAACGACGGGGAAGACCTGCCCCACCGAGGCTTTGAGACCTTCTGCCACCTGCTGGACCGCTACCAGCCCCGTTATTTCATCCACGGGCATGTGCACAAAAATTATGGCTGTGATTTTCACCGTTATGATAAATACAAAGATACGGAAATCATCAACGCTTACGAGTATTGCATTTTTGAGTATGACAAAAAAATCTGACCATTTTTATACCGTACAAAAACGTCTGAATGATCACCAAATCATGGCGGCCTGTTGTCTTTAACCATAAATTCTTTAAATTTTTAGTTATTTGTGTCATTGTCTGTCCTGAATATTTGGTTTAGACTAATGAAGTAAGAAAAACGTTCACTCAATATATATTATATATATACATATTAAAAGGAGGATACATTTCTATGGCAACATTATCTTTAAAGGGAATTCAGAAAGTTTACCCGAACGGTTACCATGCCGTAACAGACTTTAATCTGGAGATTGCAGATAAAGAGTTTATCATTTTTGTCGGACCATCCGGATGTGGTAAGTCCACCACACTTCGTATGATTGCCGGTCTGGAAGATATTTCCGACGGTGAGTTCCGTATCGACGGCAAGCTGATGAACAACATCGAACCAAAGGACCGTGACATCGCCATGGTTTTCCAGAACTACGCTCTGTATCCGCATATGACCGTATATGACAACATGGCATTCAGCTTAAAGCTCCGCAAGGTGCCAAAGGATGAGATTGACAAGAAGGTTCGTGAAGCTGCCAAGATTCTTGACCTTGACAAACTTCTTGACCGTAAGCCAAACGCTCTTTCCGGTGGTCAGAGACAGCGTGTTGCCATGGGACGTGCCATCGTGCGTAACCCGAAAGTATTCCTGATGGACGAGCCTCTTTCCAACCTGGATGCAAAGCTTCGTGTGCAGATGCGTATTGAGATCTCCAAGCTTCATCAGAACCTGGGCGCTACCATCATCTATGTAACCCATGACCAGACAGAGGCTATGACTCTTGGTACAAGAATCGTCGTTATGAAAGACGGTATCATGCAGCAGGTAGATACGCCTCAGAACCTGTATGATAAGCCATGCAACCTGTTCGTAGCAGGATTTATCGGATCTCCTCAGATGAACTTCATGGATGCACAGGTTAAGGTTTCCGGCAACGATGTAACCCTGAAGGTTGGACACAGCGAAATGAAAGTTCCTGATTCCAAGAAACAGGCTCTGATCGATGGAAACTACAACGGCAAGACCGTTATCCTTGGTATCCGTCCGGAAGATATCTACGAGGCAGATGACGCCGGCGCTCCGGTTGGCCTTAACATTAACTCCAAGATTAAGTTCTACGAGCTGCTGGGTGCAGAGGTTTATCTGTACTTCGATATGGAAGGCACACAGATGACAGCACGTGTAAGCTCCAGCACCAAGCTGAAATCCGGCATGGATGCTAAGTTTACATTAGACATGGAAAAAATTCATTTATTCGATAAAGAAACAGAAGTTACCATCACCAATTAGACGCCTGCAGACGGCATGCGGCAGGCGTTCCGCCAAAGCGGCGGGTCTGTTGGCATGACAATGCGGCATTAACAGTTTTTCTCTTTTTCTAAAGAACGCATGCCCTGGGTCCTCCTCATTTCACCCAGGGCTCTGCTCGTTCTTTTTTTCTTTTTCCATACAATTTTGCAAATTCTCACTTTTGTTTTTCCGCAAAATTTTACATTTCGTCTCTTGGTTTTTCTTCCATAAAAGTGTACAATTTACCATAGAATCACTGACAAAACAGGAGGATATCCCATGGGCAACGCAGAGCAGAAAAATGTTAAGAGAAAACTTGATGAACTGAAACGGATTACCGGGCTGTCCTTTCATATGGATCTGCCGGACACGGAAGGACTGTCGGACTCCGAGGCGGAAGAAGCTGCCTCCTACGTGCTGCATCAGCTTGACGCCCTGATTTCTTCCTATAAAGAAACAAACAGCAAGGAAGCTATCTACAAACGGTGGATTACCGGCGACATCGAGACCCATGAGCTCATCCACACGGCCAAACGTTTTCATGTGCCACTTTCTGCCCGGCGCGCCGTTTTTCTCGTGGAAACGAAAGAGACCATGGACAGTTCCGTCATGACCATCTTAAAACACGCTTTTCCGGATACCGTCCATATCTGGTTCGTTCCCATGTCCTCCTGCCAGATGGCGATCGTCTATACATTTACAGAAGAACCTACCGAGGATGAACTGCACTCCACCGCCTATCTCGTGATGGACCTTCTCAACACGGAGGCCCTTGTCCGGGTCAAAGTATCCTACAGCGCCGTCACAGAGCATCTCAACCAGCTGCCGGACGCTTATCAGGAGGCCGGCCTCGCCCTGAACGTGGGCAAGATCTTCTATCCCGGCCAGTATGTCTATCCATATAATAAGCTGGGCATCGGCCGCCTCATCTACGGTCTCTCCCGGGAACGATGCAGCGCTTATCTGAAAGAAGTGCTGGGCACGGACTCTCCTGACTTTTTTCAGCCGGAAACAGTCCACGTCATCAACTGTTTTCTGGACAACAATCTCAATATCGCCGAGACCACCCGCCGGCTGCACATGCACCGCAACACGCTCATCTACCGCCTGGAGCAGATACAAAAAGAGACCGGTCTGGATATCCGGCAGTTCCACGACGCCATGACACTCAAAACGGTCCTTTTTGTTATTAATTATATGAAAAATCTTTGATATTACAGTACGGCGATGAACCGGTCGAAGGCCGCTCTGCCCTCTTCTGTACATTTATACACGCCGGCGTCCTCCAGCACGCCCACAAATACCTGTCCGATTTCTTCTTTCAGAATATCCATCACATTGGAATCATTGATGTCCGGATATTTCGCCTGAATCTTCTCCGCCCACTCTTTGTGCTTGATGAGCTCCTCATGATCTTCGATCGGCGTCTTCTTCACCAGACAATCGGCCAGCAGTTCCATCTCGCCTTTCAGTCTTGATGGCAGCACGGCCAGTCCCATCACCTCAATGAGACCGATATTTTCCTTCTTGATATGATGATATTCACTGTGCGGATGATACAGTCCCAGCGGACACTCCTCCGTGGTGATATTATTACGCAGGGTCAGATCCAGCTCAAATAATTCACCGTTCATTCTGGCGATCGGCGTAATCGTATTATGCGGTTCGCCATCAGTTTCCGCAAAAATGTATGCGTCCTCGTCGGTATAGCCTCTCCATTTTTCGAGAATATGATCTGCCAGCTCAATGAGCCGTTTCTCATCCTGGTGACGGATTCGGATGACAGACAGCGGCCAGTGAAGGATACCCACCTGCACATCTTCATAACCCGGAATCGTCACTGTTTTCTCCATATCCGCATCTGCCATGGCAAAACGATACCGTCCGCCCTGGAAATGATCATGACTCAGAATGGAACCGCCCACGATCGGAAGGTCGGCGTTGGAGCCCAGGAAATAATGCGGGAACTGTTTGATAAAGTCAAACAGCTTCACAAATGCATTGTGATCGATCTTCATCGGAACGTGCTGTCCGTTAAATACGATACAGTGCTCATTGTAGTACACATACGGCGAATACTGGAATCCCCAGCGGCTCCCGTTAATCTGAATCGGGATAATCCGGTGATTCTGTCTTGCCGGATGATTCATCCTGCCTGCATAGCCTTCATTTTCCATGCAGAGCTGACACTTCGGATAAGCGCTCTGCGGCGCATTCTTTGCCGCAGCAATGGCCTTCGGGTCCTTTTCCGGCTTGGACAGGTTGATGGTGATATCAATCTTTCCGTACGGGCTGTCCACCTTCCAGCGGATATCTTTCTTAATCCGGTCTCTGCGGATATAGTTATTATCCTGGCTGAACTTGTAGAAAGCATCCGTAGCCTTCTGCGGATTCTCGCCATATATATCTTCAAATTCTTCAATGATTTTAGATGGAGGCGGCGTCAAAACACCCATGAGCTTTGTATCGAACAAATCTCTCGTGACGATATCATTGCTGTCGATGATTCCACGCTCAAAGGCAATATCTGTCAGAGCGTCAAGTACTTCCGGCAGCGCGATCTCCTCACCGGAGACCTCCTGCTCCTCGTATTCATCCTCTTTAAATATCTCCAGAAGCTGATTGATGGTATATCTTGTATCTGCCGACACCACAAGTCCTGTCTGCAGTCCGTATTCTACCAGTTTCGCAATTTCTCTGTATAAGCCCATAGATCGCTTACTCCCTTTCCTCTGTTTATTACAATTACAGTACCTTCATTCCGCCGTATTTTCTTACTTTCAGGACGTGGCAGCTGCCCTCGCCGAATACTTTATCCAGCGCTTCTCTGTACTCCTCTACCACGTCGCCCGGCACGAACGCCTGGATGGTTCCGGCAAATCCGCCGCCGTGTACACGGCTGACTCCTCTTTCTCCGAGCACCGCGTCGCTGACAGCAAGTCCCACGGAAAGTCCCTGGCCGTCCAGATCTTTTACAGTAAATACATTCTGCAGGTACTGGAAGGAAGAAGCGCCGGATGCTTTCACCCATTTCTTAAATGCATCGAAGTCGCCTCTTTCCAGAGCTGCGATCTCCTCGTCCACTCTCTTCTCTTCCTCAAAGAAATGGATGGCACGGAGAACGGAACGGTCGCCCAGTTTCTCGCGAAGCTCTGCCAGTCTGCCGTAGAATTCTTTCTCATCCACCTCACGAAGCACCTCTTTGCCAAAATATGACGCTGCCTTCTTCATATCGGCCGGAATGGCTGCGTAGTCGTCGGTCAGGTCCGCATGGGAGCCCTTGGTATCTGTGATACACAGGCAGTGTCCGTAAGCTTCAAAGTCCACGTCAATTTTCTTTACATAGGTGTGGGCCGGATCTGCAAAGTCAATGTGAATGAGACCGCCCACGGAAGAAGCTGTCTGATCCATCAGTCCGCATGGTTTGCCAAAATATACATTTTCTGCATACTGTCCAAACTTGGCGATATCCACCGCATCAAGCTGCATGTCATTGTATAAACCGGAAAGAACTGTTCCGATCATAACCTCATAAGCTGCGGAGGAGGACATACCGGAACCGCTCAGCACATCGCTGGTGGCGTATGCCTGAAAACCGCCGATCTTATGTCCCATCTCTTTGATTCTTGCAGCCACGCCGCGGATCAATGCTGTAGAAGTTCCCTCTTCCTTCTTGTCCACTTCCAGAGAAGAAAGCTCCACTACGGTCTTCGGATATCCCTCGGATTTTACCTCGATCACGCCGTCCTCTCTAGGGGAAACCACAGCGATGATATCCAGGTTGATAGAGGCTGCCAGCACCTTGCCGTGCTGATGATCTGTGTGGTTGCCGCCCACTTCGCTTCGTCCCGGTGCGCTGTAAATCTCTACTTCCTGCTCGCCGTACAGCTCCTCGTAGCTCTCCAGCGCCTTGATATAACGTTCTGTCTGATATTCCAGAACATTTTCATCCAGATAAATGTCCATCAGCAGATCCTTATGTACTCCGTTTCTGAACTCTTCCTTTAATACCCCTGTTTTCTTCGCCATTGTCGTCTTCTCCTTTTCGTTTTATGATTGATTGCCGGCCTTAAGTTTCTTTCCCGGCTGCTGCGCCGTTCCGCTCTCCGGAGCAGCACTCTGTTCTCACGGTTTCTTATGGCTCTATAGTAAATTATTTTAGTAAATTTGTCAATCATTTTTACTCTTGTTTTACTATAAAATTTACTTATTTTTTAGTAAAAAATCCTTCCCTTTTTTACTGATTTTGTTATAATGTTTTATAGTAAAAATCAGACCATTTAATATAAGCGTACCATACAGTCAAAATAAAGTAATAGGAGGAGCCCATGGCAACATTAAAGGATATCGCGGAACGGGCAGGCGTATCTACGGCGACCGTATCACGGATTCTCAATGAGGATGAAACATTAAGCGTCACCGACACCACAAGAAGAAATGTTCTGCGCATCGCGCAGGAATTACATTATAATAAGAAGAAAACCAGCACTCCATCCATGACCATCGGTATCTTCCAGTGGATTTCGCTGCTGGACGAGACGGAGGATCCCTATTATCAGGATATCCGAAGCGGCATTGAGCAATACTGCGCAGAGAAAAAAATCGAAGTAATCCGTGCATTTGAAAGCGATCACAACTATATGGACACGCTGCGGGACGTCCCGGCCCTCATATGCATCGGCAAATACGGCGACCGCCAGAGAAAAGAGCTGCAGAGTCTCTCCTCCCATGTTCTCTTCCTTGACATGCGCACTCCTCAGATCAACTGCAACACCATCACCCTGGATTTCGGACAGGCGGTCTACGACGCCATGGACTATCTGACCGGCCTCGGCCACCGTCGCATCGCCTACCTGGGCGGCAAAGAGCAGCTCACCGATTCCACCATCTATTTTGAGGAACGCAAGGACGCTTTTATCCGCTACTGCACCCAGCACGATCTCTGCTGGGAACCTTACATGAAAGAAGAAGAATTCTCCGTGGAGTCCGGCTACCACATGGCGCTGGAACTGATCCAGACCCATAAACAGGGCGCCGAACCACTGCCCACAGCGGTATTTGCCGCCAGCGACCCCATCGCCATCGGCGCCATGCGCGCCTTTTACAAATACGACTACCGGGTGCCCGACGACATTTCCATCGTCGGCTTCGACGACATCAGCGCTGCGGGATTCTTAAATCCTCCGCTGACCACCATCCATGCGCCCGCTTTCCAGATGGGGCAGTACGCCGCCCATTACGTGACCCAGATGACCGACAGCTTCACACAGCAGGAGGCGCTTCCGGTGCGCATCACCCTGCCATGTACACTCTGCATCCGGGAGAGCTGCGGGAAACCGAGGGAATAAAGCTGCGCAACGCAGCTTTTTTTATGATAATTTTTTGTTCTTTTTTTCAGGAAAGAAATACAAAAAAAGGATAGGAAAAGGGGCTTTACATATCCTCCCGACGGTAGTATAAAAATGTTGAAATAAAAAAATATGAACAGCAGAAAGGATTATACATATGGACAACAAATGGTGGAAAAAAGCAGTCATCTATCAGATTTATCCGAAGAGTTTTCAGGATACCAACGGAGACGGTATCGGCGATATCCCGGGAATCATCAGCCGTCTGGACTACCTGGAAGACCTGGGTATTGACGCCATCTGGCTCTCCCCGGTTTATCGTTCTCCACAGGATGATAACGGCTACGACATCTCCGACTACCAGGATATTGACCCGATCTTCGGAAGTCTGGAAGATATGGACCGCCTGATCTCTGAAGCCAAAAAGCATCGCATCCGGATCATCATGGATCTGGTACTGAATCACACCTCCGATGAACATTACTGGTTCCAGGAAGCTCTGAAAGGCAAAGATAATCCTTATCATGATTACTATGTATGGCGGGACGGCGAGGAAGGATGCCCTCCGAACGACCTGACTTCCGGTTTCGGCGGCTCCATCTGGCAGTGGGTTCCGGAGCTTAATCAGTTCTATATGCATCAGTTCTCCAAAAAACAGCCGGATCTCAACTGGCAGAATCCGAAAGTCCGCCAGGAACTTTATAAAATGATCAACTGGTGGATTGACCGCGGCATAGAAGGCTTCCGCCTTGACGTTATCGACCATGTCGGCAAACTTCCGGATGAGAAGATTATGGTGAACGGTCCTGATCTTCATAAATTTATCCGCGAATTAAGCCAGAATACCTTCGGCAAAGCCGGTCTGGTCAGCGTCGGAGAGGCTTGGAGCGCAACACCGGAGAACGCCCTCCTCTACAGCAATCCGGACGGAAGCGAGTTGTCCATGGTATTCCAGTTTGAACATATCTCCCTCGACCAGCAGCCGGACGGAGACAAATGGGATCTGATGCCGCTGCCATTCCTTCAGTTCAAGGATGTCATGAACAAATGGCAGACGAGCCTTCACGGTGTAGGCTGGAACAGCCTTTTCTGGGACAACCACGACCTGCCGCGAATCGTCTCCCGCTGGGGCAACGACAGTGAAGAATACCGCGTAATCTCCGCCAAAATGCTCGCCACCCTGCTGCACGGTATGGAAGGCACTCCGTACATTTACCAGGGCGAAGAGCTTGGTATGACCAACACCCGCCTGTCCCTCGACGAGTATAACGATCTGGAGACTCTGAACGCCTATAAAGAGCGGATTGCCGCCGGCCATCCGGAGGAGGAAGTCATGGAATCCCTCTACGCCAAGAGCCGCGACAACGCCCGTACCCCGATGCATTGGGACGACGCCGCACAGGCCGGTTTCACCACCGGAACACCGTGGCTGCCGGTTAATCCGAATTACCCGACGATCAACGCCGCTTCTCAGATTCACGATGAAGACTCCGTCTTCTCCTATTATAAGAAGCTCATCCGGCTCCGCAAAGAGACTCCGGTCATCGTGGACGGCGTATTCGAGATGCTCCTGCCGGACGATGAAGAGATCTTCGCTTACCGCAGAACTAACGACAGCCAGACTCTGACCGTCATCTGCAACTTCTACGGCAACGAGCGCAGCATCGACGCCGCTTCCCTGATTCCGGAAGGCAGCAAGCTGCTCATCTCAAACTATGCAGATGTGACAGACGCCAATGTACTGCGTCCGTATGAGGCGAGAATGTACTTAAAATAAAAAATATAAAATAAATGCCTGCCGGTTCATGGAGAGCGTCCTGCTTCTTCCATAAACCGGCAGGCTGTTTTTATTTGGGGTCACCGGGCCGCCGCTCCGACTGCTCCTTCTGCTCTTTCTGCATCCGGAACCGCAGGTAATCGAGCTGCTCAAGCTTCTGCTCCCTCCGGTGAATGTCATCGAGAGCCGCACCCCTTCTATCATCAAGTATCCGCAGTCTCTTTTCTCTGGTAGACTCTCCTTCCAAAACAAGGCGCATATACTCCTCCACCTCATCCTTACAGAATCCAATATCATGGAGAGTCATGATCAGGCTCAGACGCTCCAGATCCTGCTTTCCGCACTGCCACGAAACAGAATCAGCGCCGCACAATCCCCATCCCTCATACTCTCGCAAAATCTCTGCTGGTATCTGATATCTTTCACTGACCTCGTCAATCGTCATTCTCTCGCCTCCGTTTTATATTTGAATACTTTTTACAGATGACTTCAATATAGCACGGTTCACGAGCACCGTCTAATGCCTGTTTTCGATTGTCAGAAATGCGGATTGGGTATATTATCTTGTGGAGCACAAATCCCTGCTCCCTTATTTCAGTCTTAGCTTACTTCAGTCTGATCTTCTTTTTCGCAGACCATTTTGAATATACCTTTGTCTGCTTTCCGTTTTTCTTCCCCTTTTTATAAGTTCGGATCTTCACGTAATAGGTTTTCTTTCTTTTCAGACCCTTGATTACCCTGGCAGTAGTTGCTGACTTTTTGATGGTGATCTTTTTGGACTTCCTGAAGTTTTTGTTCGCCGCATAGCAGATCTGATATCCTGTCACACCTTTTTTCTTCTTCCAGGTGACCTTCATTGCCTTTTTGCCTTTTGGACTTAGCCTGGTAATGGCGGTTTTAGCCGGTTTTTTGGCTGCCTTATTTTTCTTTGAAGCTTTTACCTTGACCTTTACCTTGATTTTTCTTGTTTTATCGCCAATCTGACAGGTAACCGTTACCTTCCCGGACTTTCTCGCCTTCACTCTTGTGGAGACAATCTGCGCTGGTTCGCCATATCTTAGAACAGAATCATTGAGCATCTTCTCCTCATCAAGAATCTCCAGCACCTTCGGATTCGAAGACGTCCACACAGCAGGGGTAATGGCAGGGCCATCTTTCAGAACATCCGAATACACAGTCATCAGCAGCGAAGTTACTTTTTTAGAGGTAATGGTATGTTTCTTTTTACTGTCCAACTTACTGATGTTAGACTTTATCCCGGTATCCAGATTGCGAACCGAAAACTCTCCCGTCGCGATATTCCAGCGATTCATAATAAGGAAATGTCCCAGCTTTGATTCCACGTAATGGCACCAGGTCAGTACATTTCCATTGAGAGACGGCTCGGAGCTGCAGAAAAACGTTCTCGCTATGCTGCCGGTGCGCTGTACATTTCCTCTCGAATCTATCATCATATAGCAGGTCTTCTGATTCCCGGACACATCTTCCGTACCATAAAGAAGAAGGAACCGGTCGCCATTTATTCTGATACATTCCAGATTTCTGACCTGTGTATCGCTGTAGGAAGTGAGCCATTTGAACGTTGATCCCTGCAGATTCTTATCAATGAGGCTCACATAAATATTATTACCTCCCTGGTAAGCCGAAAATGCACTGTCGGAAGCAAAAGTATCGTGCGGAATGGATGTCCCCACAACCACATGGTTACTGCTTCCCAGCTCAAATCCATCCACAGTCACACCCGTGTGCGAATTGCCGTTGCCACCCTTAATATCAATCAGCGAAAAGCGTCGGTAATTCTGGGCATCCTTATTGTACACGGCATCCGTCCGCAGCGTATACGTCTGAAAAAGAACATCCCTCGGACTGCCGTCTCCCAGATCGACCATCATCACCTGATTACCATCGCTTCTGACAAACTGCGTCAGGCTGTGACTGACATAGTTAAATCCAGTCTCCACCGTAATAGGGCGCATTGTATTTTTGTCAATATAAAATGTGGCGTTGGCCTGATGTCCGCTCATCATCTGCCTGGACGTGTGAACGATCAGGGTATTGCCAACCAGTGTCATATCACTGTTTCCGGCCTCAAAAGCCAGGGAAGTGTAAACGTCTTTCTTACTAATGCTCGCCACTCCCATCTGCCTCCAGTCGGCGCTGTATTTTAAAATATAAAATGCAATGTCTGAGCCATTGCCGGTAGCCACATAATAGCATCCGTCCGGCCCATGGTACACCGTGCCGCCCCAGCTCTTTCCCGGAAGCGGAACACTTCTGTGGCTGAGCCTGCTTCCCGAGGCAGAAAAACGGTCCACATACAAAGAAAGCTGCGTACCGTTCCACACCGAATACATCACCGTCGTGCTCCCATCGCCGTTCGGTACGGTATGACATTTAACCGCATACCCATAATCAGCAATCTTCGTTGATCCTGACTCCGTAAAACTTCCCGCCGCATGACCAGTCGCCGTAAATGTAATGCAGACCAGAAATACAGCCAGCAACAGAAAAATCCCTCTTTTTTTCATATTGTTCTCTCCTTATCTACTTCACAGTTTTCTTTTATATTTATCTCCAACTTTTTATAAAATAATTATATCTTCTTTTGTGCTCAAAAACAAGGATTTCCTGGAGAATTATCAGAAAGACAGATTAGGTATGCTCTTCACATTTTAAACAGAAAGACAGCGCAGCAATCACAAAACTGCTGCGCTGAAAAAATATCATTTGTCAATATTATCCTCGTAACTCTCTGTCAGCCACTCCTTCACCTGCTCCTCCGGCATATCCACAATCTCAGCGATAGCTTCCGCATCATATTCCATCCGGCACAAACGCAGTGCTGTCTCTCTGGCCTTTTTTATCTGCCCCTGCTTTTCTCCTTTGATTGTTCCTATGGCAATCCCGCGTGCTTCTCCTCGGGCCTCTCCTCTGGCTTCCCCTCGAGCTTCTCCTCTAGCTTCCCCGCGGGCCTCTGCCTCTTCCTGCATCCTCTGTCTGTGAATGGTATCATCAAAAATTACTCCAATCATACTCGTCACCTCTTCCTTCTTCCTGTTCAGATACTCTGTTAAAATATTATGCGCAATGCAGTATTCCACCAGTTTTTCCGCCGCTTCTTTTGTTCTTCCATATTCTTTATGAAAACAGATTGCGGAAAACGCTGTCTTTGATTGTTCGCTTTGGTTTTTCGTTATCTTCAATCTTTATCGGTGTGGTGTTTTGGGATTTTTTTCGTTCTGGTTCATTCTCCTTCGAATGTTTATGATTCAACACCTTCACCTCATATATTATATTATCACAATTGCAATTGTATTTTTATTATACAAACAATAACATGAAAATACAAGAGGAAAAATGTAAATATTTTCCTTTTTATACACTGCGTTCCACACAATCTATGTCTTTGTTGCAAAGGACTTTAAATGAAAAAACCCCTTTCATCAGACCTCTATTTTGTCTAACAAAAGGGGCACTTCAATAATGACGATCTCATATTATTCTTTGATGTATCCCATTATATAGTGCAGAAATTCCAGCGCGCTGCGGTAGGACATTTTCCGTTTTCCGGCCTGAAGGATGCCCTGCCAGCTTCCGTAACGGCGGAATCGGGTCTCCCATCTGCGTCTTCTTCTATTCATTTTCTGTTAAGACACCTCCTTCTTCTGTCTTGCTTGTGTCATCTAATCTTCCAAATACAATGACCCGGTTGTTGACGCAGGATAAGAAAATGGAACCGGAAAACGCAAACTCGCCGTACACATTTTTGTTGATGTACTCCATGTCGTCCCCGCCCTGCACCATCGGATAGTCGATGTGAGTTTCATCGACCGTAAGTCATCCCACCAAATCAGGATTTATGGCCATAAGTTCATTGAGCGTAGGATTCTCCTTCTGTCCCGGCGTATTTTTCCGCCCTGTCCCGGCATTCCGTTCTTTTATTTCTTTCATCTCTGTCCTCCGGTACTCTTTAATGTATGCTCCTGCACATCTGTACATTTTCAGCTTTTGGTTATACTGTGCCATTTTAGCAACATTATTCGGATTTCCAAAGAACAGAAACAGCGCAGGAATGACAGAATAAATAAATGACAGAAAAAATCCCACAATCAGAAATCTTTTTCCTGATCATGGGATATTCTTCACTCACACATCAGTCAGGACAGAAACTCCTCATACAATTCGCAGGTCTGCCGGTCAAATCCGCACAAAATCACTTCTATGGCATAACCCTCATGCTCTTTCATCCACTGCTGTACCGTCTCCACCGCGATGGCTGCCGCTGCTTTCTTCGGATACCCGTACACTCCCGTAGAGATAGCCGGGAACGCAATGCTTCTGACGCCGTGCTCCTTCGCCAGCTCCAGGGAATTCCAGTAGCAGTCCGCCAGAAGCTCCGCGTCCTTCGGTTTGCCGAAATAGATCGGCCCCACCGTGTGAATGACGTAGGCCGCCTTCAGATTATACCCTTTCGTGATCTTCGCCTGTCCTGTCTCGCAGCCGTGAAGCGTCCGGCACTCCTGCAGCAGTCCCGGCCCCGCCGCCCGGTGGATGGCGCCGTCCACGCCTCCTCCTCCCAGAAGGGAGCGGTTGGCCGCATTAACGATACAATCCACATCCAGCTTCGTGATGTCGCCCTGGCAGATGGACAGCTTACTGCCCTGGCTCATTTCCAGCATTACTTTCATAGAATTTTCTTTCATAATCAACAACACCCCCATACGTTTTTTCATATTTTTTTCTGCATAAAAAACAACTAAAAATCTGATTGTCCGCTAAAACACTGTACTTATCAGCA
>ERZ1643247.694-NODE-694-length-37931-cov-13.831054_pt1 | contig 37931 bp, 35 predicted proteins | sample MGYA00579264_ERZ1643247 | MGnify/ENA primary metagenome ERZ1643247 (study PRJEB29033, sample SAMEA4952262) | chicken gut metagenome | biome: Broiler Chicken; feature: Gastrointestinal Tract; material: Caecum | place: Ireland | collected 2018 | study: Broiler... | reverse complement strand
TGAGAGGCTAGCGTCTTGACCGCTTGACCACGGAGCCATATTCATATCCGCTGTTCAGCAGTGCCTCACAGCGAATATTAATATACCATATGATTTTTCATAATGCAAGCACTTTTTTTATTTTTCTTCAATTTTCCCCGAAGCAGACAATCCGGCAGCCATTTCCTGTCTCACCATAATCTTTAAAGCCTGCTTTTTATCCTTTACCACTACTTCCCGATGTTTCCCTCCAAACTCTCCGTCAAGGGTCCAGGGAATTTCTTCCCTACACTCAAAATGTACGCTTCCCGACTTAAACGAATACATTCTCTGAGGATTGATCTGCTTCATCACGATAGCGCCGAGCAATTCATTCAGTTCGAGCGGATTTTTCGGCGTCCTTATCAATGTCACTTCAAATTCTCCGTCATCAAACACTACATCCGTTCCTATAATGCCCTTAAACCCGCCTACAGACCTGGAATTGGTCACCATCCCGAAAATAAATTCATCTTCAAACGTCTCTCCGTCATGTGTTACTTTAATCTTATAAGACGGGATATTAAATATCCTTTTTGTTCCTTCCAGTACATAGGCAAGATGTCCGAGAATATTTTTCATGCTCTGCTTTGTCTCGTATGATACGTCGGTAAACAACCCAAAAGCTGCTATGTATATGAACGGATCCTCATTAAACATTCCCACGTCACATGAAAACGGAACCCCGTTGACCGCCGTATTCGCCGCCTCCAGGATATCCTTAGAGATTCCCAGACTGGATGCGAAATCATTGGTCGTTCCTGCCGGAATATACCCGAGAGGTATATCGGTCCCCCGAAGCTGCATCCCGGTCACAGCCTCATCCAGTGTACCGTCTCCTCCGCTGCACACAAGCAGGTCATACTCCTCCCTGAAGGACCGGATCTTTTCTACAGCGTCATGAGGTTTCTGCGTCGGGTACACCGTCACCTCATAGCCTCCTTTTGTAAAGATGTCCAGCACATCAGAAAGTTTCGGTTTCAGAGTCCCTGTCCCCGCATTCGGATTATATATAAACAACATTTTTTTCATGCTCCGTCTTCCCTCCTGTCTATACAGCCCCCGCGTTTTTACTTGCCTGCATACGGTTCCCCCGTTTTTCAAGCCCGTGAACAAAAAAGGCTGTACACCATCCGCACAGCCCCTAAATTCTCATCCTCTATTTTCCGGCTTCTGCCCGCTGCGGCAGATACGCCCTCACATCAGCATGCGCAGTTTGCAAAAAAAGTACGGATACCTTCCGCAGCTTTCTGCTCATCCTCTCCCTCTGTAACGACGGTGATCTTCTCGCCATCTGTAAGGGTCAGACTCATCATGCCCATGATGCTCTTCGCATTAATATTTTTCTCGCCGATCTGAATATAAATCTTGCTCGCATACTGGCTCGCCTCCTGCACAAGCAGCGCGATCGGTCTTCCGTCAAATCCCTCTTCTGTCTTAACTACAACAGGTGTTTTAATCATAATAATCCTCCTTGTGTTCCTGCCTTACCTTGTCTGCCATCTCACTCAGCCTGCGCAGCCTGTGATTGATACCGGACTTTCCCACGGGCGGGGTCAGTGCCTCGCCAAGCTCTTTCAGAGAAGCCTCCGGGTTTGCAAGACGGGCATTCGCCGCCTCAACCAGATTCTCCGGCAGATTCTCGAAACCCACCGTATCTCTGAGATATGTAATGTCCTCAACCTGTTTCACTGCTGCTGATACCGTCTTATTGATATTGGCAGTCTCGCAGTTTACCTTCCTGTTCACAGAATTGCGCATCTCTTTAAGTATCCTGACATTTTCAAGTTCCATCAGAGATATGTGCGCTTCCATCACATTCAGGATATCCACTATCTGAGATCCTTCCTTAAGATACACGACAAACGTCTTCTTACGGGGAACGATCTTCGCGTCAAGGCCGAAGCTGCTAATCACACCCTGAATCTGCCGAGCCGCTTCCGGCGATGAGCAGACAATCTCAAAATGATATGATTTCTTCGGATCACTCATAGAACCTGCTGCCTGGAACGCTCCCCGTAAGAAGGCTCTCTTACAGCATGTCTGCTGGATCACAAGAGAGCTGAACGCCTGTATATCATCCGTGCTCCCCTGGCTCTCCCCGACCATTTTCGCCGCCTGAAGGATCCTCAGTGCATCTATATGGTTTCTGACAATAACCGCATAAGATACACTTTCTTTCTTTATATTTCTTCTGACAGAAATATCAGTTTTAATATTAAATGTTTTTTGCAGCAATGTAAAGACTTTTCTTGCGACAAGAAGGTTTTCGGAATGGATTTTAATACTGTATCTGTCAAAGCTGTTAATAACCACTGTCCCGCACATACCGATAAACGCGGCAGCTTCCGCGATGCGGCAGTGCCTTGCCGGGCTAATGTAGCCAGCCAGCTCCTCCCTGACTTTTCCGGAAAACGACATCTGCTCTCACTTCCTTTTGGTAATCGTATCTTTCCCGATATCCCTGTGTTCGATACGCACCCCGTAATTTCCCTGTTCTTCCAGCATCTGGTACAGGGCGTTTGCCAGAGTGACTGACCGGTGTTTTCCCCCGGTACATCCGATCGATATAACGAGCTGGTTTTTTCCTTCCAGAATATAGTTAGGTATCAAAAACTCCGCCATATCCCTCAATTTATCAAGAAACACGCGGGATTTTTCATTTTCCATCACATAATCCTGCACCTCGGGGTCATTTCCGGTTTTTTCTTTCAGTCCATCTATATAGTAAGGATTGGGAAGGAACCGTACATCGAAGACCAGATCCGAATCCTGTGGTATACCGTATTTAAATCCAAAGGACATTACAGTAATATAAAGATTACAGAAGCTCTTCCCCTCTACAAAGATCTTTTCCAGCTCAATTTTCAACTCTCTGGTAAGCAGCTTACTTGTATCCAGTATATAAGTAGCCCTCATTTTCAAGAACATGATCTTTTCGCGTTCTTTCGCGATCCCCGTATCCACTCGCCCGGAGCCGCTCAATGGGTGCTGCCTCCTCGTCTCCTTATACCGCTTGATCAGTACATCGTCATTGGCGTCCAGGAAAAGTATTTCATACTGTATCTCCTGTCCGTCCATCTCATCAAGGACTTCTTTCAATCCGGAAAAATCCTGGCCTCCCCGCACATCGATCCCCAGAGCGATCTTTTTCACCTCTTCGTCCGGTTCTCTGAACATCTCCACAAAACGCGGAAGGAGAGGGATCGGCAGATTATCCACACAGAAATACCCCATATCTTCCAGCATTTTAAGGGCTGTTGACTTACCCGCCCCTGACATTCCCGTAACGATAACAAAACGCATTCCCTAAAACTCTCCTATCTTCTTAACTTCCGGCTGAAGCCTCACTCCGAACTTTTCTTCCACCCGGTCCGCCACGTCTTCCATAAGCTGTGCCACCTCTGCCGCGGTAGCATTCCCTCTGTTGATCACAAATCCACAGTGTTTCTCCGACACCTGCGCATCTCCCACACGATATCCCCGAAGCCCTGCATCCTCGATCAGTTTCCCTGCGAAGTAACCTTCGGGACGTTTAAATGTGCTTCCGGCGCTTCCATATTCCAGCGGCTGCTTTGAAATCCTTTTTTCTTTCAGCTCTTCCATGCGCGCGCGTATCTGATCCTGATTTCCTCTTTGAAGTTTCAGGACAGCCCCCAGTGCCACATAATCATTCCGGGAGATCACACTCGTGCGGTACCCCATCCCAAGTTCTTCCACAGACAAGGTCTTTATATCCCCATCCGCGGTAAGGATATCCGCAGACTCCACGATGTGTTTCATCTCACCTCCATACGCCCCGGCATTCATCCTGAGAGCGCCGCCCAAAGTTCCCGGTATGCCCGAAGCAAACTCCATCCCGGTCAGTGATGCCTCGCACGCTGCTGCGGCAGTTTTCGACAGAAGCGCGCCTGCCTGTACATGAATCCGCTCTCCTTCCACACGGATTTCATTCATTCTCTTAAAGAGCTGAATGATAACCCCGCGGTACCCTTTGTCTCCTACAAGGAGATCGCTTCCATTCCCCATGATATAGTAAGCTGTCGAATTCCTGCGGCAGACTTCAATGATCTTCCTGACCTCCTCTGCGCAGGAAGCAGTAACAAAATAATCAGCCGGTCCGCCGATCCGAAACGTGGTGTGCCTGCTCATAGGCTCATCTGCAAGTACATTCTGAGTACCCGCAGCATCACATAATTCTTTGTATAAATTCATAGATTACTCCATTCGTTTTCTAATTTCTATTTCTTAGACATTATAGTGCACGCAGGCTTCAAAGTAAAGCCAGCCGGCACAAATCTTGCATATTCTTGCGAAACAGTGTATACTGAATTAGTATCTATACATTTTTTTATGATTTATTACAATTATTTTTATTGAAGGAGTGAAATCAAAACCGTGGATTCTGGTGACAGTTTTCAACTAATCATACTTGTAATTCTTTTAATGTTATCTGCATTTTTCTCATCTAACGAGACAGCGCTGATGTCAGTGAGCAAGCTCAGGCTGCGGACAATGGCGGATTCGGGGGACAAACGGGCCGCTATGGTGCTCGATGTTACGGAAAACCATACTTCCAAGATGCTCAGTGCTATCCTGATCGGAAATAATATCGTCAATCTCTCCGCATCCGCACTTGCCACATCGCTAGCTTATGCATTCGGAGGATACATGGTCAGTATCGCGACCGCTGTCCTCACTGTAGCGATCCTTGTATTCGGAGAAATCACACCCAAAAACTATGCGACAATAAACGCCGAAAAGCTGGCGCTCAGATATATTCGGATCATCCGTTTCTTTATGGCAGTTATGACGCCTCTTATCTTCATCATCAATCTGTTTTCCCGGGGCATCATGTTCCTGCTCCGCGTTGACCCGGACGCATCCGGGAAAGGGATCACAGAGGATGAGCTTCGCACGATAGTAGATGTAAGCCATGAGGACGGCATCATTGAGTCTGACGAAAAGGAAATGATCTACAACGTGTTCGACCTGGGTGACGCCAATGCAAAAGACATCATGGTCCCCCGCGTACACGTCACGTTTGCTGATGTAAATAATACCTACGATGAGCTGATTGAAATCTTCCGCGAGGACAAGTTTACCAGGCTTCCCGTCTATGAGGATACCCAGGATAATATTGTCGGAATCATTAATATGAAGGACCTGCTGCTCTATGATAAAAATCAGCCGTTCCATATCCGTGACATCATGCGAAAGCCGCATTTCACCTATGAATTTAAGAATATTTCCGAACTGCTCGTAGAAATGAGAGATTCAACATTTAATATCGCGATCGTGCTTGACGAGTACGGCGAAATGGCGGGACTGATCACGCTTGAGGATATACTGGAGGAGATCGTAGGTGAGATCCATGATGAATATGACGAAACAGAGGACGAACTGATACGTCAGATTTCCGACCGCGAATATATCATTGAGGGCTCCATGAGCCTGGACGACGTCAACGACCGTCTCCACACAGAACTTGCTTCTGAAGATTACGATTCCCTTGGAGGGCTCATCATAGAATATCTGGACGACCGCCTTCCGGAAGCAGGAGATGAAGTTATCACAGAGGATGGTATCCGGCTCGTTGTGGAAACCCTGGATAAAAACCGTGTAGAAAGCGTACATGTCTATCTGCCGGACAGACCTGTCTCGGACAGGGAAACCGATACGAGCGGAACTTCATCGGAAGCGGCGTCTGCCGCGTCCGCCCAAAAGGATAAATAAATTATTCATTTCATTTGACTTTTAAGGTGACCGCCTTTACGGGCTGTCACCTTTTTTCTGCCCCTGCATATCCTATTATAGATCAAGCAGAAAAGGAACTGTAATCATGCCATATTCTATCATGCTGGATGCCGGACACGGGGGGCGCGATCCGGGAGCTGTCTACAACGGACGTCAGGAAAAAGACGATACACTTGCCCTGACACTGGCTGTAGGAGAAATACTTCAGGGACGCGGAATCGACGTCCTGTACACACGCACCACTGATGTATACGAATCTCCCTATCAGAAAGCTATGGAAGCGAACGAAGCAGGCGTGGACTTCTTTGTATCCATCCACCGCAATTCCTATCCGACTGATAACACTGTATCCGGAGTAGAGACTCTGGTCTATGACAAATCAGGTCTGAAGCTCCAGATGGCCGAGAACATAAATGAACAGCTTGAAGCCATCGGCTTCGTAAACCTTGGAGTCAAAGAACGTCCGGGACTGGTCGTACTCCGCCGCACCCGGATGCCCGCCGTGCTCGTAGAAGCCGGCTTTATCAATTCTGATACAGATAACCAGCTCTTTGACAAGAATTTCGATGATATCGCCCTTGCAATAGCCGAAGGTATCCTTGATACGCTTCAGGCAAACGGCCTGATCGAAAACAATACAGTATCAGACAACAATTCCGGTAATACAGAAAACACTCCCGGTCAGGGGAACACATCCAACAGACCCGAAAATAATTCCGAACACTCTGAAGGGATCCCGCAATACACTGTCCAGGCCGGGGCATTCCGCAACGGCGCTTATGCCGACAGGCTGCAAAAAGAACTTTTAGAACAGGATTTCCCGGCTGTCACGAGCCAGGGCGGGGGACTCTACCGAGTCACTGTAGGTACTTTTCCTACGCTGGACGAAGCGGCAGATATGGAACGCCGCTTGAAAAGAGCGGGATATCAGACTGTCATCGTGAGTTCATAATTTTAAGGAGCAGACAGAGCCGATTCCGGCTTCTATCTGCTCCTTTTCTGCTGTTTCGTGTCCGGGATTATTCTGTCAGGTCATTTTTCTTCCTGAAAAACACTGTTACTGCTCCTCCTGATACAGTAAGCGCTGCAAGTGCCATAATAAACGCATTGCTGTCCCCGGTCTTTGGGCTCACCGCTTGTTCTCCGGAAGCTTTCGAACTGTTGTCTTCCGGTTTCTTTTCTTGTTCTTTTTCCCCGTCTCCTGCCGGATCGTCACCATTTATTCCGGAATCTTCTCCTTCCTGATCTCCCGGATCCTCCGGCGTCTCACCCGGCTCTTCCGGCGTATCGTCTGTCACATAGTTTCCGTTCTCATCCTGAACAAGTCCTGCATTTTCCGCTCCATTGATCTCGACCTGGTTTGCATCTCCATTCTCGATATAAATGGCATCCAGATCTTTGCCGGCAGTATCCTGGACTGTCACTTTAGAACCTTCTGCGAAGTTTACGCTCGACTCGCCATTGACTCCGTCAACGTTGATGCCTCCCCATGAATTCTCTCCGAGAATGATCTTCAGGCCGCCGGAAACATCCGCCGTTCCTCCGTTTACGATCATGCCTGCTCCTCCGGCTGTATCTGTATTGTCCAGCGTAACATCCTGAAGCGCTGCCCTTGACCTGTAAATGTGAAGTGCTGACTTATTTGCCGCATCTGTCCTGATGCCCAGGTCATTGAGAGAGACAACATCTGCTTCCCCTGCCATAACAGTCACAACATTATCTTTTCCGAGAGCGGATGTACCGTTGAAGTAAAATCCCTGTCCGTTGACTGTCATGCTCTCTTCCAGATAAAGCGGCTCGCTCAGATTCACATCATGCAGCAGTGTGACAGAAATAACATCCTTCTCTTTTTTGGCTTTCAGGAATGCCGGAAGGTCTTCATCCTGCACGTAAGCTGTCTGCCCGTCCGCGGTCACTACCTCGGTCGTATTTGCGGCCTTCCCGGGAACTGTTCCGCCGTTCTCCACACATACGACTGACTGCGTTGCTGAAAGAGTATCGATCTTCGCTATGGATGCTTCGGAGAAATCCGCTGTCGCATTGTCCACATTTACTCCGTACCAGGAATTCGCTCCCAGTGTCAGATCAAGGTTTCCTGTGAACACCGCGCTGCCGCCGTTGACAATGACCGGCGCTCCACCGGCCGCGTTTGTATGATCAATAGTAAGGTTATTTGCTGTAAGTGCAGTCCTGTAAGCATGCAGAGCGGTTTTATTCTCCGCTGCTGTTATGATCGTGACTCCGTCAAGTGCTGCTGTATCTCCGGTAAGGGTTACAAGATTTCCAGTTACACCAGAGCTGCCGATCAGTGTACCGCCCGTGATGGTCACGCTGTTGTTCACCGTAAGCGCACGATCCAAGGTGATCGTCTTCCCTGTCAGATCGACGACTCCTCCCTGCGCAATTGCAGCTTCAAGTGTTGTCTGATCTGTAATCTCAGCTCTTACATCCTTCTCCTGTCCGCTGTTCGCTTCCTGCGCGGATACTTCCAGAGCTGCGCTCTCCGCCGCCTCTGCTCCTGTCAGTTCTGCTCCTGTCAGTTCTGATTCCGTTATTTCCACTCCGGCAGCAGATACCGCGCCGGTAACCCCTGCATCTGTTACTGTCTCTTCCACAGTCGCTGTTTCATTATCCGCCGCAGGCTCAGCAAGAGCAATAACGGGTGATACGTTGATCGCCATAGCCGCACCCATTATGGCTGCCAAAATTTTTTTCTTCATAGCTTCCTCCTGATGAATGTTATTTGGTGTATGTCAGTTCCAGTTCCCGACAGACTCTGCCGTGTGACCTCGACATCACGGCTCAGATTATATCCGCACAATCTCTCATTTGTCAACGAAATCGGCGGTTGTAATTTCTGGTAATTCAAAAGAGGAAAATATCGCCAGAAAGCGCAGAAAACCGGGGAGTTTTACCTCCCCGGCTTATGCATCATTATTTCTTTTCTGCTATTCAGCTCTCTTACTCAGCGTCAGCTGCGTATACGTCTACCAGTTTCTTCAGGTATTCGTATCTCTCCATAGCTTCCTGCTCGTTGATCGCGAACAGTCTTGCAGCCTTCTCCGGATTTGCTCTCTTCAGAGCATTGTAACGTACTTCGCCGTCAAGGAATGCCTGGTAGTCTTCCTGCTTCGGAGCCTTGCTGTCAAGGAAGAACTTGTTGCCCTCAGCAGCCGGATTGAACCGGAAGTTGTTCCAGTATCCGCACTCTACTGCCAGCTGTTCCTCTGTCTGCGCCTTGCTCATGCCTTTCTTGATACCGTGGTTGATACACGGAGCGTAAGCGATGATCAGTGACGGTCCCGGATATGCCTCAGCCTCTGTGATGGCTTTGACTGTCTGGTTGAAGTCAGCGCCCATAGCGATCTGTGCAACGTATACATAGCCGTAGCTCATTGCCATGCCCGCAAGGTCTTTCTTCTTCGTCTCTTTACCGCCTGCCGCGAACTGTGCTGTTGCACCTGTCTTCGTAGCCTTGGAGGACTGTCCACCTGTGTTGGAGTAAACCTCTGTATCAAATACCATGATGTTGATGTCCTTGCCGCTTGCAAGTACATGGTCAACACCGCCGAATCCGATATCGTAAGCCCATCCGTCACCGCCGAATACCCACTGGGATTTCTTAGCGAGGAAGTCTTTGTTCTTAAGAACTTCGTTCTTCTCTGCAAGGTCGCAGTCACAAGCTTCCAGAGCTGCTACCAGGTTGTCAGTAGCTGTTCCGTTTTCAGCGCCGCATCCGAATGTATCAAGATACTCTTTTGCAGCAGCCTTAACTTCTTCTTTCTCCGCGATCTCAGCGATCTTCTCTACTTTTGCTTTCATTCTGTCACGGATCGTGTTCTGAGCGAGCAGCATACCGTAACCAAACTCTGCGTTATCCTCGAACAGAGAGTTGCACCATGCCGGACCCTGTCCCTTCTCGTTCACTGTGTAAGGTGTGGACGGTGAGGAGTTGCCCCAGATGGAAGAACATCCTGTTGCGTTTGCAATATACATTCTGTCACCGAAGAGCTGTGTGATCAGCTTAGCGTACGGTGTCTCTCCACAGCCTGCACATGCGCCTGAGAACTCAAGCAGCGGCTGTTTGAACTGGCTTCCCTTTACAGTTGTCTCTTTGAATTTTGCGACAACTTCCGGTTTTACCGGGATCTCTCTTCCGTAGTCGAAGAAATCCTGTTTGCCGGCATTTGCTTCCATGTTGCCCATAACGAGAGCTTTCTCGCCCTTCTTGCCCGGACATACGTTAGCACATGAACCGCATCCTGTACAGTCGTAAGCGGATACTGTCATGGAGAACTTCATTCCCGGCATACCGATCATATCGATTGCTTCCATTCCTTCCGGAGCTTTTGCAAGCTCGTCCTCTGTAAGGGCTACCGGACGGATAACAGCGTGCGGACATACATATGCACAGCGGTTACACTGGATACAGTTCTCCGGTTTCCATACCGGGATATCCACTGCGATACCACGTTTCTCGTATGCAGAAGATCCGGACGGTGTAGAGCCGTCTACATAGTCGTTAAATGCAGATACCGGAAGAGTATTTCCTTCCTGAGCATTTACCTTAGCCTGGATATTCTTAACGAAATCGATAACGTCTTTTCTTCCGTTCTCGTCTACCTTCGGAGTCGCAAGTCCTTCGTCAGCAGCGTCCTTCCAGCTCTCCGGAACAGCTACTTCTACAACCTGCTTAGCGCCTGCATCGATCGCGTCATAGTTCATCTGAACGATCTTGTCGCCCTTTCTTCCGTAAGTAGCCTTAGCAGCAGCCTTCATCAGGTCGATTGCTTCCTCCTCCGGAATGATAGCGGCAAGTTTGAAGAATGCAGACTGAAGGACAGTATTGATACGTCCGCCAAGTCCGATCTCCTTACCGATCTTGATACCATCGATCGTGTAGAACTTGATGTTGTGGTTTGCAATATATGCTTTAACCTGTCCCGGCAGATGCTTCTCAAGTCCTTCCATATCCCACGGACAGTTCAGAAGGAATGTACCGCCGTCAACAAGTTCCTGAACCATGTTGTACTTGTCCACATAGGACGGGTTGTGGCATGCCACAAAGTTCGCCTGATGGATCAGGTATGTAGATTTGATCGGTGATTTACCGAAACGCAGGTGAGACATTGTAACACCGCCGGACTTCTTGGAGTCATAGTCAAAGTAAGCCTGTGCGTACATGTCTGTGTTGTCACCGATGATCTTGATGGAGTTCTTGTTCGCTCCGACTGTACCGTCAGCGCCAAGTCCCCAGAACTTACAGTTGATCGTTCCTTCCGGTGTTGTAACGAGCGGCTCGTCAGCTTTCAGTGACAGATTTGTCACATCATCTTCGATACCGATCGTGAATTTCTGTTTCTCATCATTGTGATATACAGCAACGATCTGAGCAGGTGTTGTATCTTTGGAACCAAGTCCGTAACGTCCTGTGTAGATCGGCACTGCGTCGAATTTGGAACCTTTGAGTGCTGCAACAACATCCAGATACAGCGGTTCGCCCATAGCTCCCGGCTCTTTTGTTCTGTCAAGAACAGAGATCTTCTTAACAGAATCCGGAATTGCATCGATCAGAGCCTGTGCGCAGAACGGTCTGTACAGACGTACTTTAACTACGCCGACTTTCTCTCCTGCTTTCATCAGGTAATCGATTGTCTCCTCGATTGTATCGCATACAGAACCCATAGCGATGATCACATGCTCTGCGTCCTCTGCTCCATAGTAGTTGAACAGTTTATAGTTTGTTCCGATCTTGGCATTTACTTTGTCCATGTAGTTCTGAACGATTCCCGGCATTGCATCGTAATACGGGTTACATGCCTCTCTTGCCTGGAAGAAGATATCCGGGTTCTGAGCAGAACCTCTCTGGCACGGATGGTTCGGATTCAGCGCATGTGCACGGAAAGCGTCGATCGCGTCCATATTTACCAGATCTTTGAGGTCTTCATAATCCCATGTCTCGATCTTCTGGATCTCGTGTGATGTACGGAATCCGTCGAAGAAGTTAATGAAAGGAAGTTTTCCTTCCAGAGCCGCACAATGTGCAACCGGTGTAAGGTCCATAACCTCCTGAACGCTGGACTCGCAGAGCATAGCAGCTCCGGTCTGACGACAGGCGTAAACATCTGAGTGATCTCCAAAGATAGAAAGCGCATGGCTTGCAAGTGCACGAGCGGATACGTTGAACACGCCCGGAAGCTGCTCGCCGGCAACCTTGTACAGGTTCGGGATCATAAGAAGAAGTCCCTGGGACGCTGTAAATGTTGTCGTAAGGGCTCCTGCTGCCAGAGAGCCGTGTACAGCACCTGCCGCACCTGCCTCGGACTGCATCTCTACTACATTGACTGTCTGTCCGAAGATGTTCTCTCTGCCTTCTGTTGCCCATTCGTCAACATGCTCCGGCATAACGGATGACGGTGTGATCGGGTAGATCGCCGCAACTTCTGTGTAAGCATATGACACGTGAGCAGCAGCCTGGTTACCGTCCATGGTCTTCATTTTTCTTGCCATTTTCTTGTTCCTCCTTAAAATTTACATAGAAAATATAATTATTCACATGTGGTTTTATTATATCGCCAAAAATGACAAAAGTCCATAGAGGGCGGTCGGGTTTTTGTATCTTTTGGCGTACAGCACACGGTTAACCGCAGGGTTTTGCCGAACGCTCCACAGGTTTCCCGTTTATCTTGTTTTCCTGCTCTCCTCACACTTCTCCGGCATGAATTTAACTTTGTCTGAATATCTGTTTTCCTTTGATTATCTGCAAAGAAAAAAATGCATTCTTTTATTTACAAAAAGGAAATCGGCTGCTCCTCATCCTATGAGTACAACCGATTTCAGTAACCATTTACTTTTTCTTGAATTTAAAAATCCGGTCTTTCTTCCTCGGAGGTTTACTGCCCTCGATCTTATCCGGCATAGGCTCATAAACCTTCCCGCTCTTAAGCATTGGCATCTTTTTATGATGCTTCCGCAGATACAGAAGCGCAGCTCCGGCACCCGCCACGATCACTCCGGCAAGAAGCTGGGATACCGGAAGTCCTATTCCCGGAAGTAAAAGCTGATCCGTGCGCAGCCCTTCGATCCACACCCTGCCCAGCGCATATCCGAACACATAGAGAAGGAACAATTCTCCCTCATACTTTTTATGTTTCCTGTAAAGCACCAGGATGATGAGCAGTACCGCGCACCACACTGATTCATACAGAAATGTAGGATGGACCTGAATATACTCAACGCCGCCAATAGTCTCTATATGCCGGCGCATGGTTTCTGTCACATCCCCGGAACGCACTGCATCCAAAGGCAGCCTCATGGCAAACAGGCTGTCCGTGTACTCCCCGAATGCCTCCCTGTTAAAGAAATTGCCCCAGCGCCCCAGCATCTGCCCGTTCAGGATCGCAAGCGCCACTGTATCAAAGATCTGAAACGGGGACAGATGTTTCACTCTGGCAAGGATAAACACAGCGATCACCGCACCGATCACGCCGCCGTAGATGGCAAGACCGCCCTGTCTCAGATTAAAAATATCCAGCAGGTTATCCTTGTACATATCCCAGGAGAAGACAACATAATAAATCCTCGCCCCGGCAATCCCCATGATAACCCCGATGATCCCCATGTCCAGGTAGTCTTCCGGATTCTGCCTTGTCCGCTTCGCCTCGTGGACCGCGATCATAAATCCGATCAGGATGGCAGCTCCTATAATGATTCCATAATATGCGATCTGAAAACCAAAAACGTCAATGCTCTTCCCCACATGATCCAGTTCTATGCCAAGATTGGGAAAACTGATGTCATAATGCATATCCATACTCCTTCGTCCGTTCAGCCGCGCGAACTGGTTTCTATACGTTAAATCTGAACAGCATGATGTCGCCGTCCTGTACTACGTAGTCTTTTCCTTCCAGCCTGATCAGACCTTTTTCTTTCGCCGCTGTATGAGAACCGCACGCGATCAGGTCATCATAGCTCACTACCTCAGCGCGGATAAATCCTCTCTCAAAATCAGAGTGGATCTTCCCCGCAGCCTGCGGCGCTTTCGTTCCTCTTGTGATTGTCCATGCGCGCACCTCCGGCTCGCCTGCTGTCAGGTAGCTGATCAGACCCAGGAGATGATAGCTTGCCTTGATCAGCTTCTCCAGACCGGACTCTTTCAGTCCCAGGTCATCGAGGAACATCTTCTTCTCATCGTCATCGAGCTGAGAAATTTCCTCCTCGATCTCAGCACATACAACGAACACTTCGCACGCTTCCTCTTCCGCGTATTCGCGGACTGCCTGCACTCCCGGATTTGAAGCTCCGTCATCTGCAAGGTCATCCTCGGATACATTCGCGGCAAAGATCACAGGCTTCGCCGTCAGGAGATTGTACCCGGCAAGCCATGCCTGCTCGTCCTCATCCTCTGTCACAAAGCTCTTTGCCAGCTTGTTCTCCTCCAAATGTGCCTTAATACGGTTCAAGAGATCCAGCTCTTTCGCCGCCGTCTTGTCATTCCTCGAGAGCTTGACCGTCTTCGCGATCCTTCTCTCCAGCACCTCCAGGTCCGAGAAGATCAGTTCCAGGTTTATCGTCTCTATATCGCGGAGAGGATCGATACTTCCATCCACATGGACGATATTCGTATTCTCAAAGCAGCGTACCACATGTACAATGGCATCCACCTCGCGGATGTTGGCAAGGAACTGATTCCCGAGTCCCTCTCCTTTTGAAGCGCCCTTTACAAGCCCGGCAATATCCACGAATTCAATCGCCGCAGGGATGATCTTTTTTGTGTGATACATCTCTCCCAGTACATTAAGCCGCTCATCCGGCACTGTAACAACGCCCACATTCGGGTCGATCGTGCAGAATGGATAGTTCGCTGACTCTGCCCCTGCTTTTGTCAAAGAGTTAAATAATGTACTTTTTCCGACATTCGGTAATCCTACGATTCCTAATTTCATTTATCCTTTTATCTCCTTATCTGTTAAGATTTTTCTGCTAATCTCTCGTCTCCATCAATATCACCTTGCCAAACGAGAACGAGATTTTCACTTCATCCAGCTCAAATTCATTGCTCACGCAGAGACTGTCATCCGGTTTCAGAAAATGATTTTTAAGCGGATACTTCGCTCCGGTAATCGTCAGAGCATCCACAGGAAGTTCCATCGGAAACAGCGAAAAATATTTTCCAAACGCCTCTTCCCGCTTCAGAGTGATCCCTTTGTCCAGAAGCCGGATCTGATTATGACTGTCCACGATCCGCGCATCCGCGCCTGCGTCAAGCGCGATCTGAAGGCACTGGATATTTGCCCAGAGATGGTCGATACGGTTTCCCGTAGCTCCGAGTATCCAGATCTCTTTCCTGTTCAGCCCAAGGCAGAGGCGCAGAGCGATCTCCGTATCCGATGCATCCTTGACCGGATTGAATTCCCGGATCGGCACATCCGCCTCTTCCCTGTAATAATCCACCAGCCCTTTAGGTACGCTGTCAAAATCACCTACGATATAATCCGGCTTGATCTCATGGTCATAGAGAAATTTCAGTCCTCTGTCCACTCCGATCACAAATTCCGTATCTTCACTTTTAATGATTGGGAGAGCGAAATCCTTCTCCAGCATCCCCCCGCTTACGATCACAGTCCGCTTACTCATGATTCCTCAATATCTCCATAAATTCTGCAGTGTTCTTTCTGATATCTCCTCTATAAACGCCTGATCCTGACACGATCACATTTGCTCCCGCGTTCAGAACTTCATCCACATTTGAATGATAAATTCCTCCGTCTACTTCCACATCCTTCTCAAGCCCCCGCTCATCGAGCAAATCTCTGACACGCCTGATACGCTCCAGTGATTCCGGGATAAATGCCTGACCGCCGAATCCCGGCTCCACACTCATGATCAGGAACATATCCGCCAGCTCAAGATAGGGGATGAGTTCCTCCACAGGTGTTGCCGGCTTGATCGAGATCCCGGCTCTCACTCCGCATGCATGGATCGCTTCCAGCGCTGCTCCCGGGTCCTCACATGCTTCCAAATGGATCGTGATAATATCAGCACCGCAGGAAGCAAATTCCTTCACATACCGGATCGGTTCTGTCACCATGAGATGCACATCCAGCACCTGGTCCGTAGCCCCCTTCACAGATGAGAGCACCGGCATGCCAAACGAAATACTCGGGACAAAGATCCCGTCCATCACATCAAAATGAATGTACTGAGCCCCTGCCTCCTCTGTCTCTTTCAACTGTTCTCCCAGGATCTTAAAATCCGCCGAAAGCATTGACGGCGCCAAAATATTCTCACTCATCTAATACCTCTTTCTTTCCTGTAATTCCCGGTACATCATTACATAATCCTCGTACCGGATCCTGTGTATCTTTCCCTCGTCTGCCGCCTGCTTGACCGCGCACCCGGGTTCGTGAATATGCCCGCATCCGTTGAACCGGCATTTCCCTTCATAAGGCGCGAATTCAGGGAAGCAGTATTTCAGGTCTTCTTTTTCCATATTGCCTGCATAAAGAGAACTGAATCCCGGCGTGTCCATGATGTAGGACTCATCTCCCAGCATGATCAGTTCGGAATGTCTTGTCGTATGTTTTCCTCTCTCGATCTTGCGGCTGATGCTTCCCGTCTCCATCTTCACTCCACTCTGGAGCCGATTGATCAGTGAGGATTTTCCCACACCGGACGGACCCGCAGCAGCAGTCGTCTTCCCCTGCAGGAGTTCTTTCAGCCTGTCTATATTTTCCTCTTTCTTTGCACTTGTGAATATAAGCGGATAACCACAGTTTTCATACACGGCCTTCAATCCTGCGATTTCCGCGTCCCCTGCAATATCCGCCTTGTTAAAACAGAGTATTGCCGGGATTTCCTTTGTTTCCATCATAACGAGGAAACGGTCGAGGAGATTAAAATGCGGTTTCGGCTTTGTCACCGCGAACACGACCAGCGCCTGGTCGATATTCGCCACGGCCGGGCGCATCAGCTCATTCTTCCTCGGAAGGATACGCATGATATTCCCTTCCATATCTTTTTCATGGGTGACTTCCATCTCCACATCGTCCCCCACAAGGGGTTTGACCCCGTCTTTTCGGAAAATTCCTTTTGCCTTACACTCATAAACACCGGATCCTGCTACATGAACGTAGTAGAATCCGGCAATTCCTTTAATGATCTTACCCTGCATTTTTCAGTCTTTCTGTTTACTGTCTCTCGGATCAGTCCCCCGGCACTGTCCCTTATTCCTGCTCTGTGCCGCCGTCACCGGTATCTCCCGTATCTTCAGGTCCCAGGCTCACCCAGTAAGATACAGTGCTGCCCTTCTCAATCTTCACGCCCACTTCCGGATTCAGCCGGCAGACCGTTCCTTTCGGATAATCGCTGTTCTGCACTCCTCCATATACCGCGGTCAGCCCGGCTTCACTCAGCATCTGCTCTGCTGTCTCCGGATAGGCTCTCAATACATCCGGCACCTCTACTGTCTGCGTCTTTGGTCCAAGACTCACCACATAGCTGACCGTGGATCCCTTTTCAACCGATGTTCCCGATTCGGGGCTCTGGGAAATGACATTTCCCGCGGCAACTGTATCACTGTAATCCTGGCTTGCGCTTCCGACAAGTCCCACAGCAGCCAGCGCAGACTCCGCATCCGCAGAACTGCGGTTCCTAAGATCCGGCACTTTCACTTCTTCTTTCCCAAGGCTGATCACGATCGTAACACTGGTTCCCTCATCGACCTCTGTATCCGCTGCCGGGTCGGATGAGATCACATTCCCCGCGGCAATGGTATCACTGTTCTGGGGTTCTCCCTTTGTTACCTTCAGCCCGGCATCCTGGAGAATCTTCTCCGCATCCGCCTCGCTCTTGTCCACTACATTGGGAACCTTCACTTTCTCTGCCGGCTCGCCGCTGCTGATCACCACAGTGACCGTTGAATTTTTCTTTACCTTTTTGCCCGCTTCCGGATCCTGGCTTTTGATCTCCCCTTTAGCGTAATCATTGGAAGGCTCTTCTTCCGCCGCTTTCTCAATTCCAAGATCGTGCTTCTGCAGTTCATCCTTTGCTTCCTCATATGTCATGCCGCGCACATCCGGCACTTTGACCATCTCTTCCTTTGTCGCCGAGATCCCCGGCCCCGAAAAGAAGCCTGCCGCATTCCCGACCAGGAAAAGGACGAGCAGGGCAATAACAACACCTGCCACGATCATCAGAATACGCATGATCCGCTTAGTATCAGGATTCACATTGTTCTTCCTGCCTCTTCGGTCATACTGCCCCTGACGCCTGCCGCGGGGACGGTCATCCTCATCATCGTCTTCATCCTCATCATCGTCATCGTAATCATCATAATCGTCATCAGCATAACCGCGTCCGCGTCCCTGTACCTGTTCCAGCTCTGCCGTTGACATGACCATCGTGCGGTCCGTGTCTCCCCCTGCTGCTCCCAGGACAACAAAATCCCCTTCAGGGTCCACAAGAGAACGTTTCAGGTCAAGCAGAAGCGCGGCGCAGTCGGGATAGCGAAGTCCCGGATTTTTCTGGGTACATTTCATAATGATGCATTCCAGGCTGTATGGGATATCCGGCACTTCTTCTGCCGGAGATTTAATTTCTTCCTGAAGGTGTTTGAGCGCCACAGATACCGTAGAATCACCGTCAAACGGCACATGCCCTGTGATCATCTCATACATGGTGATACCGATGGAGTAAATATCACTCTTCTGGTCAACCACTCCGCCTCTCGCCTGCTCAGGCGATGTATAATGCACAGATCCCATAACGCTGGTGCTGATCGTCTGCGTAGCTGTCGTCGCACGGGCGATACCAAAATCTGTGACCTTAACTTTACCGTCTTTTGAAATAATAATATTCTGGGGTTTGATATCCCTGTGTATGATATGCTGGTTGTGAGCTGCCTGAAGACCTGTCACCATCTGGATCGAGATGCTGATCGTCTCCTTCGCTGAAAGCCTGCCTTTCTTCTCGATATAGTCTTTCAGCGTGATTCCTTCCACAAGTTCCATAACCATGTAGTACAGACCTCTGTCCTGTCCCACGTCATAGACATTGACTACGTTCGGGTGCATCAGCCCCGCCGCCGCCTGTGCCTCGCTCAGGAACTTTTTGATAAATACTTCATCTTTGCGGTAATCACTTTTGAGCACTTTGATCGCCACATACCGGTTCAGTTTATGGTCTTTGCCCTTATAGACATCTGCCATTCCGCCGGAACCGATACGTCCCAGTATCTCATACCTCTTGCCTAAATAAACTCCTTCTCTGATCATAATACACTCACCTCATCTGCGAACGGTTCAATCAGGACAATGCCGATATTGTCCGTACCGCCGTTTTCTTTTGCAGCATCCACAAGAGCCTGCCCTGCTTCGACGATGTCTCTTCCTCCCTGGACGATATGGAAGAGTTCCTCATCCTCTACCATATTGCTGAGTCCGTCTGTACACATCAGTATGATGTCTCCCCGTTTCAGACGGTGTTCATAAAAATCTACATCTACATCTGCTTTGGCGCCGATTGCCCTTGTGATGATGTTTTTATCCGGATGGTGCTTGGCTTCCTCCGGCTTAATGCCTCCCAGACGCACCATTTCCTCCACAAGTGAATGGTCCTTCGTAAGCTGCTGTATTCCCTGGTTGATAAGATACAGACGGCTGTCTCCCACATTCGCGAAATACATCATCTGGTTCATGATCGTTGCAGCGACCACGGTCGTTCCCATCCCCTTGAGGTGTTCATCGCGGGATGCTTCTTTGATGATCTCCCGGTTAGCTGTTTTGATCGCCCCTACAAGGCACTTCTCCACATCCTCGCCCTCGCTCATCTTAAGCTCCCGCCTGAGCACTTCCACCGTATATTTTGACGCATAGTCGCCTGCCTGATGTCCGCCCATTCCGTCTGCCACCACGAACAGGTTCTGGAGGATGCCCAGCGGTCTGTCTGTCGTAAAGACATAATCCTGATTCACCTGTCGCACCATTCCCACATCTGTTATCGCAAATGTCCTCATATCCGTCTCCTTAATTCTGTCTGTTGTGGCTCTCCTGATCAGCCCTCTGCGCATAGCGGCGCCTGAGCTGACCGCAGGCTCCATCGATGTCAGAGCCCATTTCCCTTCTTATAGTAACATTTATTCCGCTTTTTTCAAGGTTATTTTTGAAATTCAGGGCATTTTTCCTGCTCGGACGAACGAAATCACGCTCCCGGACCGGGTTCACCGGAATCAGGTTCAGATGGCAGTTTCGAGGCTTCAGGATAGCTGTCAGTTCCCTTGCGTCTTCGTCTGTATCATTGACTCCGTGCACCAGGCTGTACTCAAATGTAACCCTGCGCCCTGTCTTCTCAAAGTAAGTATCACACGCCGCAAGCACTTCGGAAAGATCATATTTATTTGCCACCGGCATGAGCTTCCTCCGCTTCTCCTGAGTAGATCCGTGCAGAGACAGCGCGAGCGTGATCTGAAGCTTTTCCTCCGCAAGTTCAAGCATTTTCGGAACAATGCCGCAGGTAGATACCGTGACGTTTCTCTGACTGATATTAAGCCCGTGCTCATCTGTCAGGATGCGAACGAATTTCAGGAAATTATCATAATTGTCAAGAGGCTCCCCGGTGCCCATGACTACCACATTATGCACTCTTTCTTTTGTGATCTTCTGGATCTGGTAGATCTGCCCCAGCATCTCTGATGCAGAAAGATTTCTCTTAAGCCCGCCGATCGTGGAGGCACAGAACACGCACCCCATCCTGCACCCGGCCTGGGAAGAGATGCACACTGAATTCCCATGCTTATACCTCATGAGGACACTCTCCACCATATTCCCGTCATACAGGCGGAACAGAAATTTATTCGTGCCGTCCAGCTTCGACACCTGTCTTTCCTCCATGATGACCGGTAAGATCTCATACGCCTCCTCCAGACGCTGCCTTAAGTTCTTTGAAAGGTTCGTCATCTCGTCGAAGCTGTCCGCCAGCTTCACATGAAGCCAGTCATAGATCTGCCCAGCCCGGAATGGTTTCTCGCCCAGCTCCTGTATCTCTGTCCTTAATTCTTCATATCCATATGCCCGGATGTCCTTTTTCATGTCTGTTTCTTCCTTTTTATAAATCTCGCGATAAAAAACCCGTCCGACTTATGTACACCCGGAAGGAGCTGGATGCATCCCTTCTCCGACACGCTGTCCCTCAGTTCAGGACAGAGCCTTTCGCTGATATCATCCAGTGAGAACTCCGGGTCCTGCTCCAGGAGCCAGTGTACATTGTCAATATTCTCCGCCGGATTCACAGTACATGTGCTGTAAATCAGTGTGCCGCCGGGTTTCACATATTCCTTCACGCAGCTTAGGATCTTTCTCTGCAGCTTCACGAGGCTTTTTATTCCCTCCGGGGACGCTTTATATTTCAGGTCCGTCTTCCTGCCTAGCACTCCCAGCCCGGAACAGGGCAGATCCGCGATCACGATGTCCGCAGTCCCCACAGCCGCCGGGTCCGGCACAGAAGCATCTCTGCATACTGCCGAGATGTTCGGGAGCCCCGAGCGTACAATATTATCCCTGATGAGATCTGTCTTATATTCTGTCAGATCTCTTGCTTCCACATGCCCTCGCAGATGCGCGCTTTCTCCTATAATGGCGTCTCCTGCCGGCTCTTTCTCATTATACTGTCTCTCTTTCACATACAGTTTCTCCGCGATATGGAGTGCCTTTCCCCCCGGAGCCGCGCACACATCGATCACACGGTCTCCCGGCTGAGGGTCTGCCAGCTCCCCTGCCAGCATAGAGCTGACGTCCTGTACCATAAAGAGTCCTCCTCGGAAACTGTCCATGCTTTCCAGATAATCGTAGCCTGAAAGAGAGAACGCATAGGGAAGGTACGGATTCGGTTCTGCCTTCACTCCCTCTTCTTTCATTACTTTTCTGAATTCATCCGAAGTAATGCGGTTCAGACAGCACCGGACTGTGATCGGTTTTTCCCGCTGAAACTCTGCAAGCATTGTTTCGATCACATCACTTCCAAGAGACTGCTTCCACAGTTCTATGATCCACTCAGGACAGGAGTATTTCACAGACAGGGCGCGCGTCCCCTCCTCCGGGTATCCGATATCATCAAGCCCCCTCGCCGTGCTGCGCAGCACACCGTTTACATATCCCCTGAGTCCGGAAAACCCTTTCCTCACCGCCAGATTTACCGCTTCGCTGCACACGGCGCGGTCCGGCACGCTGTCCATATATTTAAGCTGGTAGACCGCACTGCGCAGGATATTTCTGATGACCGGCTTCATCTTTTTTACTTTCACCTTTGAGAACTGATCCAGTATATAATCAATCTCGATCAGATGTTCCAGAGTTCCTTCTGACACTCTCGTAATAAACGCTCTTTCCTGTTTAGAGAGATACTGGTATTTTGCCAGCACGTCCCTGAGCACAATATGGCTGTACTGACCGTTCTCCACTGTTTCCATCAGAATTCCCAGCACGATTTCCCGTTCATTCACTGTTTTAGTCATTCCGTCTTCTTCCTCCTGTCAGGATGAGGAGACGAAGAAGCTGCAGGATCATCGCCGCAGCGCTCGCCACATAAGTGAGCGCTGCCGCCCCCAGCACTTTTTTCACGGAACTCACCTCATCCGGATAGAGCATCCCTGAACTTTCCAGCACTTTTACAGCTCTGCCGGACGCGTTAAACTCTACCGGCAGCGTTACAAGCTGAAAGAGAACTGCTGCAGAGAAAAGCAGGATGCCAAGATTGATAAATAACGCCGCTGTCTGGCCGTTCATGAAAAGCCCCACAATGATCAGGGGCCACGCGGCAAAAGAACCTATATTTGCCACCGGAACCAGCGCCCCGCGGATCGAAAGCGGCGCGTATCCCGCAGCATGCTGCACAGCGTGACCGCACTCGTGCGCCGCCACTCCGATGGCTGCCACGGACGTTGAATTATAGACTGTATCCGAAAGCCCCAGCGTCTTCTTCCCCGGATTATAATGATCCGTCAGATTTCCCGGGATATGGATTACCTGCACATCATAGATGCCGTTTCTGTGCAGGATCTGTTCCGCCGCCTCTCTCCCGGTCATCCCGGAATGGCTGCGTACCGTGGAATATCTGGCAAACACCCGGTTCACCCTTGCCGATGCCGCAAGGCAGATGACCGCCCCGATCACTACAAGCATATAAGTCCAGTCATAATAATAGAAAAGCATGATATTAACCTCCTGATCTAACCAAGCAATGTGCCCGGCTCCATTGCATACCCCCTCAGGAATGCACCTGTCTCCATCCTCTTCTTCCCCGGTATCTGTATCTCATATACTCTCAGAATTCCATCCCCTGTGCTCACTGTAAAATAATCTTTTCCGACCTCAGTCACCACCCCCGGACTCACTGCCGGGTCACTGTCAGGCTGCGTGCTTTCCGCCTTTGCCTTCCAAATTTTCATCACTTTCCCGTTCCAGTGTGTATATGCGCTGGGCCAGGAATTCAACCCCCTCACCAGGCGCTCAATCTGTACGGCAGAATTGTTCCAGTCAATATTCCCCATCTCTTTTGTGAGCATCTTGGCATATGCAGTCGGGCTCTCGCCCTGCTTCTCAAATACTGCCGTATGATCCTCCAGCGCTTTCAAAGTCTCCACGCAGAGCTCTGCCCCTGCCTGCGCCAGCTTGTCGTGCAGACTCTCACCGGTCTCGTCCTCAGCGATCGGGACTTCTCTTTTCATGATCATATCTCCCGTATCCAGACCTTCATCCATCTGCATAGTCGTCACGCCGGTCACGCTCTCCCCATTGATGATGGACCATTGGATCGGCGCCGCGCCCCGATATTTAGGGAGAAGGGACGCATGGACATTGATGCAGCCATATGGCGTCATCTCAAGAATCTCTTTTGGGAGGATCTGTCCGAAGGCAATGACCACCATCACGTCCGCGTTGTATTTCCTGAGTTCTTCCACACATTCCGGCTCGCGGATCCTTCTCGGCTGATACACAGGGATCCCGTGACTGATGGCAGCCTCTTTCACCGGCGGAAACTGCATTTCTTTGCCCCGCCCCTTCGGTTTGTCAGGCTGGGTTACTGCCAGGCACACCTCATGTCCCGCGCTGACCAGCGCTTCCAGAGTCCCTACAGAAAAATCCGGTGTTCCCATAAATATCACACGCATCGGCCCTATTCCTCCGTTTCTTCCTCTTCGCTATTGTCATATGTTACATCATGAAGCCCGTCCTCCGTCTTATCCACATAGAGCTGCCCATAGAGATGGTCGATCTCATGGCAGAATGCCCTTGCCAGCAGGCCTTCCCCTTCCATTTCAAAAGGTTCCATATCCTGGTTCAGCGCACGCACTTTCACATGCTCCGGGCGCGTAACAATCCCCCATTTTCCGGGCACGCTGAGGCACCCTTCTTCTCCGGTCTGCTCTCCGGACGTCTCGATGATCTCCGGGTTGATAAGCACGATCGGACCCTCACCCACATCGATCACTACAATCTTCTTGAGTACGCCGACCTGCGGCGCCGCAAGCCCTACACCGCACTTATCATACATCGTCTCCAGCATATCCCCGATCAGGATCTTTGTCCGAATCGTCATCTTCGGCACGTCCTTGCACTTCTTGGTCAAAATGTCGTCTCCAATCTCTCTCACTTCTCTGATTGCCATAAATGCCTCCTTTTCTCTGTGCCCGCACTCGCGGCGGGCCGTCTCCTCTTTCCCTGCACTCCGCGCGCACTTCGCGTCACGGGCCTACATGGGATTAAAATCAAACTGTATCCTCATCTTATCAAAACCAGAATTTATCTCAATATATTTTTCTACCCTGTCCTTTATCCCCACAAGCGCTCCGTAATTTTCTTCTTTAATATAAAGTACTCTGCGGTATATATCTTTAATTTTATCAATGCCCGGGCTTGCAGGACCGATCACCTCTGCCCCGGTCTGTCCGCGCGCCCGGAGGATGTACTCCTTCAGATAACGGCAGCCGGTTTCCAGAAGTGCTTCGTCCTCGCAGGAAACGAATACGGCAAGAAGATTCTCAGCAGGCGGATAGCCCATCAGTTCTCTGTACCGGATCTCTTCCTCGTAGAAGGTTTCATAATCCTGCGCCGCCGCCGTCACAATCGCATAATGATCCGGGCTGTACGTCTGGATCACCACTTCGCCATGCCGTTCCCCGCGTCCCGCGCGCCCCGCCGCCTGAGTCAGCAGCTGGAATGTTCTTTCACCCGAACGGTAATCATCTGTATAGAGTGACATATCCGCAGCAAGAATTCCCACAAGAGTAACATTTGGGAAATCATGCCCTTTTACGATCATCTGCGTCCCCACCAGTATATCCGCTTCCTCGTTTGCAAATGCGGAGAGTATCTTTTCATGCGAATCCTTTTTCCTTGTGGTGTCCATATCCATCCTCAGCACCCGGGCTCCCGGAAAAGATGCCTTCACGATGTCCTCGATCTGCTGGGTGCCTGCCCGGAATTCACCGATATGAGGCGAACCGCATTCCGGACACTCTCTTGCCCTTGGCGCGGAGTAGCCGCAGTAATGGCATCTCATCCTTCCATCCCTGTGGACAGACAGGGAGACATTACAGTGGGGACACTTGATCACATGTCCGCACTCCCGGCAGGAAATAAATCCAGAATAACCTCTCCGGTTCAGAAACAGCATGATCTGTTCTTTCTTGTCCAGCCGGTCCCTCATCAGCCCCGCCAGTTTCCTGCTTAAGATCGACCGGTTCCCGTCTTTTAATTCTTCCCTCAGATCAACAGTATATACTTCTGCCATCTCCTGCATCCTGGACCGGTTCTTCATCTCGAAGAGAATATACTCTCCTCGCCTCGCCCTGTACATTGCTTCCATCGAAGGAGTGGCACTTCCCAGCACCACGCTTGCGCCTTCTGACTGAGCCCGTTTTATGGCGGTCTCCCTGGCATGATACCTGGGCGTCTGTTCACTTTTATAGGTCGGTTCATGTTCCTCATCGATCACGATCAGTCCCAGATCCGGGAATGGTGTAAACAGCGCTGACCTCGGTCCGATCATCACGTCCACCTGTCCGCTGCGCGCCCTCATCATCTGGTCATACCTCTCTCCAGATGAAAGCCGTGAATTCATGATAGACACCCTGTCCCCGAACCGGCGGTAAAACCGCATCACAGTCTGATATGTCAGGGCGATCTCCGGGATCAGGACGATTGCCTGCTTCCCCATATCCACCACTGTCCGTATCATCTCCATGTAGACTTCTGTCTTCCCGCTCCCTGTGACACCGTGGATCAGGTAAGTCCGGCGCGTGCCTTCCATATAATCCTTGCAGAAGGCGCTGATAACCCGCTGCTGTTCCTGTGTATATACGATCTTTTCAGCCCTTGCGCCGGATAATTTTACCGGATTTCTGTATACCTGTTCTGATTCCACGGCAAGCACCCGCTGCTCTTCCAGCGCCCGTATGACCGGGGCTGTGATATTCAGCTTTTTTGTCACCAGATCGTATTCGAGCACCGTATCGTCCAGAAGGGCTGCCAGAAGCCTCGCTCTTGCTTTCTGGTGTTTCTCAAGATAATAGCGGAGCTGCCGCTCTCCTGTCTCCCTGTCAAGCAGAAGCCTCAGCCTTTTCTTTACTTTTGCATTCTCTTTCTGCTTGATGGGAAGGACCGTCTTGAGAGCCTGTATCATCGTGCCCCCGTAATTTTCTTTCATCCATGCTGCAAGCGCGATCAGCTTCGCCTCGATCTCTACCCCGGTCCTGGAAATTTCCATAATGTCCTTCACCTTAGAGAGATCATAGTCACAGGTCTCCGTAAGCCCGATCACATATCCTTTGATCTGCCGGCTGCCTCTTCCGAACGGCACCAGCACTTCCATCCCCGGTTCCAGTTCATCTGCCATGCTCTCCGGAACGCGGTACTGAAAGATCTTATCCAGTTTTTCATGTTGTATGTCTATGATAACGTCCGCAAACACTCGATCTTCATCCTTCTTTCAGCTCCTCAAGGACCTCCGCGATCAGGACACGTTCATCCATAGGATATTTCACACCCTTGATCTCCTGATAATCCTCATGTCCTTTTCCTGCCAGCACGATCACGTCCCCGGGCTGCCCATGCTGAATCGCATATTTAATCGCTTCCTTGCGGTCGCAGATCTCCACATATTTCCCGTCTGTCCTGCCAATCCCGATTTTAATATCATCAATAATCGCCTGGGGCTCCTCAAATCTGGGATTATCCGAGGTGATGATCGTCAGATCGGCCAGACGTCCCGAAACCTCGCCCATCTCGTATCTTCTGTCCTTTGAGCGGTTGCCCCCGCATCCGAACAGGCAGACAAGCCGTTTCGGATGGTATTCTTTCAATGTAGTCAGAAGACTTTCCAGACTCATGGCGTTGTGAGCGTAATCGATCATCAGAGTGAACTCATCCGACACTTTGATCATCTCGATGCGCCCTTTGACCTTCGCCTTCTTCAGCGCTTCTTTTATTTTCTCAACCGGCACGCCGAAATGCCTGCATACCGCGATCGCTGTCAATGAGTTGTAGACACTGAATGTTCCCGGTATATCGATCTCCACGTCAAAATCCATGAGTCCCGAGACATGGTATGCCACCCCCAGATAGCCGGGTCTGGACACGAGCTGTACATTCTCCGCCCGCAGGTCTGCATGTGCGGAAAATCCGAATGTCTCTACCCTGCATGTGGCATTTTTGAATATATCGTGGAAATATTTGTCATCCACATTTGCGATGCCAAGTCTGCACTGCTGAAACAGCATTGCCTTACACCGTTTGTAATCCTCGAAATCTTTGTGCTCGTTCGGTCCGATATGATCTCTGCCCAGATTCGTAAAAATACCGATCTCAAACGGAATCCCCGCTGTCCTGTGGAGCATCAGTCCCTGGGAGGACACTTCCATTACAACACTGTCGCATCCCGCCTCAAGCATCCGGGCAAAATACTGATGAATAGTAAATGATTCCGGCGTGGTATTCGCCGCCGGGATCTTCTCGTCCCCTATGATCGCCTCGATCGTTCCGATCAGTCCTACTTTGTGCCCCACGCCTTCCAGAATGGAACGTATCATATAGGTTGTCGTTGTCTTTCCCTTTGTTCCTGTAATGCCGATGATCTTAAGCTTCTCTGCCGGATATCCGAAGTATGCCGCTGACATAAGCGCCAGCGCGTATCTCGTATCCCGGACACGGATGACAGTGACATCAGCGGGCACTTCCACATCCTTCTCCACAACTACCGCCGCGGCTCCTTTTGCAGCCACATCCGCCGCAAACTTATGTCCGTCAGACACCGCCCCGCTGATGCAGACGAAAACACTGCCCGCATCTACCTTTCGCGAATCATTGACAAGGGTCGTGACCTCTGCCTCATCCGTCCCCTGTACCACATCGTATTCCAGACGTTCTAAAAGTTTATTTAATTTCATGTCGGATCCCTCCTGACCTTTCCATGGATAAATATTCTTATCATTTTATTATATCATACCGTACATACTAGGATAACACAAACTCTGTCATGATGCAAAGAAAGGATCCGGACTGAAAGCGCTTCATATAGACAAAGCACTGAATATGCTTTATAATTGGAAAATGTCTGTGTCACTCCGGCGATATCAGTCCTGCTTCTCACTCTCACACCGGAGGACATAATTTCATAAACAGCGCATCAGAAGGCGCTGACAGAAAGAGAGGAAAATATTTTGTTTGCAGAAATCATCAATACGATCAGCGATCTCCTTTACAGCTACATACTGATCATCCTTCTTCTGGGAGCGGGTATATGGTTTTCTATCCGCACACGCTTTGTCCAGTTCCGCATGTTTATCGAATCTCTGCGTGTTGTGGCCCAGCCGGGAAGTGACAAAAACGGGCTTTCATCTTTCCAGGCTCTTATGGTATCCACTGCCTCCAGAGTCGGTACCGGTAATATTGCCGGCATTTCAACCGCGATCTGTCTTGGAGGACCGGGAGCAGTATTCTGGATGTGGCTGACTGCCCTGCTCGGAAGTTCCTCCGCGTTCATCGAAAGCACTCTGGCTCAGATTTACAAACACAAAGCAGAAGATGGTAGTTCATATGGAGGTCCCGCCTATTATATCCAGGCAGCGCTCAAAAAACACTGGATCGGCGTACTGTTCGCTGTCACGCTCATCCTGACTTATATGGGCGGGTTTAATCTCGTAGCTTCTTTTAATATCGCAGACTCCTTCCGCGCTTACAGTTTCTTTGACCCTGAAAATACCCCTCTGGCAGTGGGTGTCATACTGGCTCTCATTTTTGCCGCGGCTATTTTTGGAGGCAGCAGGCAGATTTCAAAGATTACCGGCGTCCTTGTCCCTGTGATGGGAATTTTCTACCTCGCTGTCTCTCTCTTTATCATTGTCACTCATTATCAGTTTATCCCCCAGATGTTTGGGGATATTTTCGGGAATGCGTTCGACCTGCGCGCCATTTTCGGAGGTTTTGCCGGATCATGTATCATGCACGGCATCAAGCGCGGGCTCTTTTCCAACGAAGCGGGCGTGGGATCCGCCCCCAATGCCGCAGCCAGCGCGGCTGTCTCCCATCCAGTAAAACAGGGGCTGGTGCAGATGCTGTCTGTCTTTATTGACACCATCCTGATCTGCTCTGCTACCGCTTTCATGCTTCTGTGCTCCGGAGTGGCTCCAAGTACTGATCTGGCTGGCATGCCATGGGTACAGGCTGCCGCTTCCCATTCACTCGGTAGATTTGGTGCCATATTCATCACTATTGCGCTCTGCCTTTTCGCATTTACTACACTGATCGGGAACTTTTACTACGCAGAGATGGGGCTGAAATTTCTCTGCGGAAGAAAACCCGGCAAGGCACTGATCAACTGCTTCCGCATTGCCGCGGCATTGATCGTACTGGTCGGAGCGACTATGGAATTCGGCCTTGTCTGGAATATGGCTGATGTGCTCATGGGACTGATGGCGCTCATTAATCTTCCTGTAATCCTCATTCTGGGAGGTCCGGCGATCCGCGCCATGCAAGATTACATGAAACAGAAAAAAGAAGGAAAAGATCCTGTATTTAAGGCAAAGGACATACAGCTCAAAGATAAGACAGACTTTTGGAATTAAATCTGGATTTGTGTGTGGGACGACCGACCGATAGAACATCCGAAAACCGTGGTTTATTTTAAGACACATTCGTGGCGGGGGTGTGGGTGGCTGAGGTGACTGCGGAATGGCTTACAAAAACTTAAAATCCGGGACTATGCGTTGAAATTGGCAGGGGGTTTGTCTGAGGCGCAGACGAGTTGCCCCCTGCCAATTTCTGCTTTTAGCATAGTCCCGGATTTCGTAGTTTTTGTTGCCATGGAGCCCCGGAGCCGAAGCCACCCACACCCCCGCACAGAATACGTCCTCGATATATTCGCTTCGGTGTTTTCGGAAGATTTACTCTATCGGGGTCCCGACAAATCCAGATTTTACTTCCAGAGTTTCTTGTAGATCTGTACTACATCTGCCTTTCTCGGCACTCTCGGATTTGTAGCGGTACATGCGTCTTCAAGCGCCGCATCTGCCATACGGTCGATCGCGCTGAAGTATTCGTCCTCCGAGATTGTTCCCATCTGAGAAATCGACAGCGGTATATCCATCTCTTTTAACATAAACTGTACCCAGTTCACCAGGGATCTCACTGTCATGATCTTATTATAGCTGCTCAGCCCCAGAATCCTCGCTACCGTTGAGTAACGTTTTACCGCCGGGAGATATTCAGAGCGGCTTTTGCTGTGTTTATTGATATCACTGTTGAACTCAATGATATGCGGCAGCAGCATTGCATTTGCGCGTCCGTGCGGAATATGGAATGTTGCGCCGAGCTGATGCGCCATACCGTGGTTCAAACCGAGCGACGCACAGTTGAATGCAAGTCCTGCCAGACAGGATGCTGAATGCATCTTCTGGCGCGCGTGAGTATCGTTTCCGTCCAGATATGCTCTCAGTAAGAATACTCCGCATATCTCAATTGCCTTCTCCGCCAGAGCAGTGGAAAAGTCATTTCTGTTTGTGCTGACACACGCTTCAAGCGCGTGCGTAAATACGTCCATGCCTGTATCCGCTGTAATCGCCGGCGGAACACTCTTTACCAGCTCCGCATCCAGGATTGCCTCGTCCGGCATCATGGATTTAGAAACAAGCGGATATTTGACCTGTTCAGCCGGATCTGTGACAACAGCGAATGAGGTTACCTCAGATCCCGTTCCACTCGTTGTAGGAATTGCGATCAGTCCCACTTCTGCATAGTGGTCGACCCTCAGAGCAAACTCGCGGATCGATTTTGATGAATCTATGGCAGATCCGCCTCCCACTGCCACGATTGCGTCCGGACGGTACTCTAGCATCTTTTTAACGCCCTCGCTGATCTTCTCGATCGGCGGATCAGGCACAACGTCCTTGAAGATTTCAAACTCTTTGTTCCCCTTCCGGAGAGGCTCTGTCACAAGCTCGATCATCTCCCCCTGGGCGATAAACGGGTCCGTCACGACCAGTACTTTCTGATATGGGATTTCTGCCAGACGATCCAGCGCCTGATCCCCAAAGTATATTCTTGTTTTAATATCAAAGCTCTTCATAGCTGTCCTCTCTCTATTCAGAATAAATGCATTTTATTCCTGATTCTTTAAATGTCCTGAGCCATTTTTCTTCCGGCTTCTCATCTGTGATCACCATCGTAATGTCGTCCAGCGGGCCGATATTCGTAAATGCCGTTTTGTCGAATTTACTGCTGTCTATCGCCAGGATTTTCTCTGTTGCAGCCGCCAGCATTGTCGCCTTATTATTTGCATGAAGCTCATCCGAATCCGTCATACCCGCGTCAACATCGATCCCTTTGCACGAGATGATCGCCTTATCCACATGATACGAGCGTATCATCTTATCAGTCTGAGGTCCGACCAGGGCAAAAGACCCTTCCCTGGACGCCCCGCCCGTTGACAGGATCGTCCAGTCCTGAGCGTCAAACAGCTCGATAATGATCTCGATTGAATTCGTGATGACAGTGAGGTTCTTTTTACCTTTTTCCTGCAGTGCCTTTGCAATATACACTGCTGTGGAACTGGCATCCAGCATAATACTGTCCCCATCCTTCACGATCTTGCTGACCAAATCTGCAATATGCTGTTTTCCCACAATATTGCGGTTCTTCCTGATATTGAACGGCAGTTCAATATTTACATTTTCATTAATGACAGCTCCGCCATAGCTTTTAATGGCGTAACCGTCATTCACCAGCTTCTCCAGATCTCTGCGGATCGTTTCTTCCGAAACATCATACAGCTGGCTCAGTTCACTTACAACAACTCTTCTGTCGGTCTGCAGTTTTTCCAGGATTTCATTTCGTCTCTCAATCGCAAGCATATCGCTGCCTCCTGTTTATGCCAAAACAGGCTCTCCGGCTGCTCTGCTCAAGCTCCGGCAGTTTATGTCATGCCGCTGTGACGCAGGGATAAGCAGGGGAGAGCCCGTCTGTCTTATAGCATATTATAAAATTGCATCGCGAATCTGGGCATCCGGATGAGCGATAACGGAAGAATCGAGGAACATTCCCCTGTCCTTCACTGCTTCCTTTGCCCTCTCGATCGCTGCTTCGACAGCAGCTACTTCTCCAGTCAGGAGCATGTATGATTTTCCGCACATACCTCTTGCGATACGCAGCTCGATCAGATCAACAATAGCTGTCTTTGCAGCTTCATCTGCTGCCACGATAATGGATGCGGCGTCATATGTCTCAAATATACCCAATGCAGATACATCCTCGATCTTTGCCGCCCCGTAAATCGCCGGGAAAATAGATTCATGCGGGTTTCCGAGTACAAAACTGTCGATCAGATGGAAGCCGTGCAGCTCTTTGGCATTGTCTACCGCTGCTTTTACGGCACTCAAGTCACCTGTAATGATCGCAATATATTTACCCGGACATACTGTCTGAGCTTCGATTATGCTGACTTCAGAGGTCTTTACCATAGCGTCCGCCGCGGTAATACCTGCTGAAACAGTCTTATATTCTACCATTCCAATTGCCTTACTCATTGCCTGCACGTCCTTCCTAAGTTTCTATGATCACATATTTATCATTTACTTCTGTCACTGTACCTGTCACTGATGCATGAATACCCACGCTCAGTCCTTTTGCCGGTTCAGCGATCATCTGTCCCTTTGTCACCTTATCGCCTTCTTTTACGACAGCTGACGCAGGCGCTCCGATATGCTGGCTCAACATGATCCGTACTCTCTTTACCGGAACCTCTGACTCATCCAGAGGAGCCTCTTTATTGTACTTTGTCAGGTCAAGTCTTGCCATCAGCCGCTCCATCGGGACTTTCCTGTATTCTCTCTCCGGTCCTACAGGTTTTGCCTCAACCTGCGGAGGACGGATTCCGTTTGCTCTTAAACCTGCCTTGTATTCTGCCATAAGGCTTCTGGGTGAAAGACCCTGGAAACAGGAATACAATTCACAGACGCCGCAGGATGAACAGAACATCGTGTTTACAAAGATGTTTGGCTCCTGGATATCCTTGCATGTGGCTGCAAGCATAAATTTGTTTGGCTCGATCGGATGTCCAAGCGCATGTCTCGGACAGAGATCTGTACACATCGAACACTGGCAGCAGCAAGCTGCAGCCCGTTTCATGTCGATGGAGTTTTTCTTTAATTTCTTCTGTATGATATAATGATCCTCCGGCAGTACAAGGATCGCATTTGTCGTCTTTGTGACAGGCTGCGCTCCCGTGCCGATATTTCCCATCATCGGTCCACCCACGAAATATACCGGATTTGGTGTCGTCACATGCCCTGCAAGAGCGACTACCTCGTCCAGAGGCGTTCCGATCGGTACACGTACAGTCACCGGATGCTCAACTTCTGCTACGACAGATACCAGCTTATCTTCCACCGGTGTCTTCTCGTTCAATGCTCTGTATACATTGTATACCGTCTCAACATTGAATACCGCAACACCGCTTTCGATCGGAAGCCCGCCCGGGCGGACTACCTTACCGGTCACTTCATAGATCAGTACAACTTCATCACCTGCCGGATATACTTCATCCAGCAGTCCCAGCCTCACTTCCGGATATTTGCCGATCACGGCATCTACTGCCTCGATCGTCTTCTTATAGGCTTTCTTGATGCCGATGATAACTTCCTTTGCACCGACTGTCTCGCCGATCATATGGAATGTATCAATGATCTCTTTTGCATATTTTTCAAGCAGCTGCCTGTGCAGTCTTAAGAGCGGTTCACACTCCGCACAGTTCAGGATGATCGTATCCGCACGCTCATCTAGCTTGGCATATGTCGGAAATCCCGCACCACCTGCGCCAACGATACCGCTCTGCTGCAATATGCTGCTCAATTCTTTCATATCCATAATTCCACTACTCCAGTCCTGATCCGTCGTCAATAATTCCTACGATCGCCGCATCAACAGGCGAATCAGGCATTCCGCTGCCGATCCTTGCCGCGCTGCCCTGTGCAACGAGCACATACTCGCCAATGCCTGCGCCGATCTTATCGATCGCAATAAGCTGTTTCGCGCCGGAATGCATATGTTCCAGAACATCTACGATCATGAATTTATTGCCGATCAAATTTTCACATTTGCGTGTTGAAACAACACTTCCAACAACCTTCCCTATCAGCATGATATTATCCTCACTGTATCGCCGGTAGCAATCTTTGCAGCATTTGCTTCATCTGTGTCGATGTGCATTTCAAGGGTAAAGCTGTCATCCACGCGGATCTTCACGTGGTTGAAGATCGTTCCTCTCTCATTGTCCGCCTTAACTGAGACGATATCACCGTCATGCACGCCTGCCGCCATCGCGTCCTTCGGGGACATATGTATATGGCGCATTGCGATGATGCATCCCTCATCCAGGTAAATCGCACCCTTCGGTCCTACGACCGCGATCGGCGCGCTTCCCTCGATCTTTCCGGATTCCCTGATCGGAGCGTTAACTCCGAGGCGGATCGCATCTGTTGCCGATATCTCAACCTGTGTCTGTTTTCTCACCGGGCCGAGCACCCTCACATTTTCGATTGCCCTGAGCTTGAGACCAACGATAGTCACTGTCTCATTTGCTGCGAACTGTCCGCCCATAAGACCTTTTTTCCGCGTCAGATGGTATCCTTCGCCGAACAGCGCTTCCACATGTTCCTGAGTAAGGTGGATATGCCTTGCGGACACCCCGATCGGTACCATGTATCCTGCCCCTTCAGAGGATTTCTGCTTCTCTACTGCTTCCAGGACCAGTTTTGTAATTAATGCTACATTACTGTTATCCATATCTCAATTCTCCTCCAAAAACGGATCTGCAACGCCCGTTTTTCTCATATGCAGGAAACAGCCTGCTTATTCGGCTGTTTCCTGCGGGGTCTGTCAATAATTACTGCGATTATTTCAGGACCGGAAGAATCTTCTCCACATCTGTGTGCGGTCTCGGGATCACGTGTGTAGCTACAAGCTCGCCGAGTCTTCCAGCTGCCTCTGCTCCGGACTCAACTGCAGATTTAACAGCACCTACATCGCCGCGTACCATTACTGTTACGAGTCCGCTTCCGATCTTCTCTGTTCCTACCAGAACTACGTTAGCAGCCTTTAACATTGTATCTGCTGCCTCGATTGATGCTACCAGACCTCTTGTTTCCACCATTCCTAATGCTTCCTGTGACATTCTTCTTTCCTCCTTCTGAATCGTCGGTTGTTCCTGAACCGTTGTTTCTGCCTTCTGCGCCGTCTTTCTCACTCTTCGTACAGTTTTTGCCGGCGCCTTGGCTGTAGTTGTTTTCTTTTCCTCTGCCATTTCAAACTGCCTCCTAACTTACCCTGTTTGCACTGTCGTTAACGATCTTAAGTATCTCCTCATGAGGGCTCGGGATCACAACCTTGCAGACAGGCTCTTTGATTCCGTTCGCTGCGGCAGCTTCAATGGCCTGCTTGACAGCGGATACGTCGCCGCGGATGATGATCGTGACCAATCGTCCGCCCAGTTTTTTCTCCCATGTGACAAGCTGCACTTCCGCGGTCTTGCACATGATATCAATGGCAACTACCGCTGCCGTTACACTCGGGATCTCAAAGAATCCATACGCTTTTCCCATGAGACTGCTCCTTTACTGTGATCTGAAGACTTTCCTCATTCACTTTGACTAAACTGTCGGAAGGATCTTCTCCACATCATTGTGCGGTCTCGGAATTACATGTGTAGCTACGAGCTCGCCGAGTCTGCCTGCTGCGTCAGCGCCTGTCTCAACTGCAGCTTTAACAGCTCCCACATCTCCGCGTACCATTACTGTTACGAGTCCGCTTCCGATCTTCTCTGTTCCGACCAGTGTTACCTCAGCTGCCTTTGTCATTGCATCTGCAGCCTCGATTGCTGCTGTAAGTCCTCTTGTTTCAACCATTCCTAATGCCTGCTGTGCCATTGCCATTGTTCATTTCCTCCTAAATCTCTTCGATATCTTTTTCATTGATGATATGTGGTTCACCTTTGTCCAATCCGGTGATCTTCAGCATTTTTTCCGTATCCTCTGTCGGTCTTGCGATCTCATATTCGTTCACAACGCCCGCAAGCTCCTCAGCTCTCGCCTTTGCCGCCTCAAGCGCTGCCGTGACATCGGATACGCTTCCGCGGAATTTGATCATGACAATCAGTGGTACGGGTAATTCATCTGCATTCGCCGGTTTGTTTTTGTCGAACTTTTCGAGCCATACATTGCCTGCCTTACAGCCGGCATCCGCCGCCGCAAACGCTGTGGCAAGCCCGAAAACCTCTAACATGCCTACTGCATCTCCCATAATGATTCACCTATTTATTAACGATAGCGATCTTAAGGCCTTTCTGTGCAAGGTTTGTCAGGTGGGCCTCATTGATCTCCTCAAGCGGGAATTTGTGTGTGATCAGTTCTTTCATCGGAAGACCGATCGCCTGAGCTCTCTTCAGGAAATCAAATGTAGTCGCGTAATCTCTCAGGGTATATACCCAGGAGCCGACCAGAGTGATTTCTTTTGAGCAGAGGTCAAAGTGCGGGTTGATCGTAGCGTCACCGCCGTTGATGAAGAATCCGAGTTCACATAAGCCGCCGCCGTTGCGGATGAACTTGTAGATATTTGAGTGCGCTGCCGGTGATCCTGTACACTGGAAAGCGAAATCTGCAAGATGTCCGCCAAAGGCATCTTTCACTGCTCCTGCGAGAGCATCGATTCCTTTGTGCTCCATAAAGTTTACAGACTTGTCAGCGCCCATCTTTTTAGCGAAGTCAAGTCTCTGCTGATTTCCATCTACCGCAACGATGTTCTCGATTCCCATTGTACGGAGAACCGCGATACAGATCAGACCGATCGGTCCGCAGCCCTGTACGACAACTCTGCTGTTAAATCTCAGAATACCTGTTGTTTTTGCTCTCTCTACCGCATGTACGAGAACCGCGCATGGCTCGATCAGGATTCTGGAATCAAGATCCAGATCGCTTACATTGAATACGGATGATCCTTCGCGGATCAGGATGTAATCCGAAAACCAGCCGTTCAGATGGATATCATCGTCCGGAAGAAGGCCATATACATCAGCGCCTCCGATGTTCTTCTTGTTCAGGTCGAACATCTCGATATCCGGATCGTCTTTAAAGATCATACATGTAACAACCTTATCGCCGACCTTCAGCGGTTTGCCCGCGCTGTCAGTCTTTACGTTCTTGCCCATCTTGACGATCTCGCCGGTTCCCTCGTGACCGAGCGCTACCGGAATCAGTCCGAACGGATCTTTTTTGAATTCATGGGCATCTGTTCCACAGATACCGCATCCTTCTACTTTAACGAGGATATCTCCGTCTCCCACTTCCGGGATCGGGAACTCTTTTACATCATAATGCTCAAGTGATGTCAGCATCGCAACATGTGCTGTCTTCGGAATCGCCTGGCTTTCAGCCGGCTGAGCGGACGGTGAAGGGATCTTCTTGTCCAGCATGCTCTCCAGCACCTGTTTTACGACGGCTTCCACATTAGCGGAATTCATTTCCATGTTGTCTACCTCCTATTTCTGTTGTTCCTGCTTTACGCCATGCCCAGCTCGATTCCGCTTTGCTTCATCTCGCTGATGGCGTGCGCCATATGCTT